>OLQO01002167.1_pt1 | contig 10981 bp, 8 predicted proteins | sample 1672281 | NCBI WGS metagenome assembly OLQO01 (sample SAMEA3136667, study PRJEB25190) | human gut metagenome | biome: human gut; feature: human-associated habitat; material: faeces | place: Austria | collected 2013 | reverse complement strand
AGCCCTTCGCGAAGGCCATTGGCGGCCCACTCTCCCAATCCCGTCGAGCCGGCGAGCGGTATGCCCGAAAGCACGGCCGCCACGCCGTTCTCCAACCCTTCGGTGCCGCTGCTATAGGCCTCCAGGGCGCCGGCCCATCCGTCCAGCACCAAACCACCGACGCCGGAGAGCGCAGAGCCCGACCCCGACAGATCGTCAAGCAAGTCGCCTATCACCGACGCCTCCTCGCTCTCGTCCCGGATGAGCGTCGCCGCCGACACCGCGGCCCGAGCGCCCAGCGTGCCCGAGGGCGCAAAAGCGCTCTCGAAGGCGGTCGGCTCCGACGTTCCCGTCGAGACGACGAAGGCGATGCACCCCGCCGCTCCGGGAGGATCCGCTTTGATGCGGAAGGCGCCCGCATCGCCGAGCGCGGCCAGAACCTCGTCCAAAAGGCCCTCCGCGTTGCCCTTCGCCGCGCGACTCAGCGGCTCAGCATCCGCTCTCGCCTTCTGGTAGTCGGCAGCAGCCTGGGCGACGGCGTCGTAGTGGTACTCGAACCCATTGTCGATGGAGGTGGAGGCCGAGGCCACCGATCCTAAGGCGCTCGCTGTGAACTTGCAGGCAGGGCAGGTTTCGAAGGAGCCGGACTCCCACTCCTCGGCCGACCCGTAATAGTCCACGAGCCCCGCCTCCGGGCAGCCGTCCCAGGCATGCATCACCGGCAGCTCTCCATCGACGGTCACCGGGTAGACGGGCTCGGTGTACAGCCGCGTGGCCCGCATCTGCTCGGTGTTCCGCGGAAAGCGGGGGAACGACGCTGAGAAGCTGTCGGCCGTCTCGTGGACGAAGGCCTCGCGCAGCTCGCTTATGGCATAGGCGTAGAATCGCTTGCGCAGGGCGCTGCGGGCCTGCTCCTCGGCAGAGTCCGAGGCAGGACGCTCGCTCAGCAGCCGCTCGCGGTAATAGACTCGCGCCCGTTCGAGAGGCACGGAGAACGACCAACTGTCCACCGAGGCGAACAGAGGGTTATCGGCACCGCTCAGCCCTGCGAGGCGCCCCGCGCGCTCGTACATGCAATAGGACGGATTGTCGCCGCAGTCGCGGGCGAAACCCCGAGCCCGGGCTTCCTCGGCGGCACGCGCCGCCTCCTCGGCCCGGGACGCCGCCTCGGCAAGCTCGCCCTTGCCCGCTTCCACGGCCTCCTCCATGGACTCCTCGACCGCACTCGCCCCTGACGCAATAGACGACCCCTCGCCGGGCAGCAGCAGGGCCATGGCTGCATAGCCGCTCCCCTCACCATTGGCCGCCGCCACCGCCGCACCGTTGGCCGCCGCGAGAAACGGCAGCGCCCGCTGCAGCGCCCCCAGCCCCTCGCAGGCCTTCTGGGACAACGCGTCGCGTGCCTTGAGCACCTTCTGGCCGGCCGAAACGAGCTGGCTACCCAACTCCGCCGCCGGCGGAACGCACAGGGCGACGACGCCGGCCCCGTACGCAATGTCCCCCAGAAGCGTGAGTGACAGCACGGCGGCATCGGCCACGCGCACGGCCACCATGAACTCGGCCACGGGGTTTAAGGCCGCGCATGCGGCGGCATCGGCCACCTCCTGCACCTCGGAACCAGCGGCATGGATGCGATACACCTGGGCGGCAGAGAACAGCAGCGACAAGGTGACGAGCAGCGCCACGGCCATGCCGGCCGTCGTCGAGCCCTTCTCGTCGCGGAATATCGACCTACCCTTCATGGCGCCATTCACCTGCCTTTCCATTGACGCTCGCGCCATTCAATGATTCCTGAGCCCACGAGGCGCGCGTCGGCGCCGTCGCCGTCACCTCCACCACTAAGTTGCCCCGCTCGTTCACCATCCCGAGCAGCGTCGCCCCTCCGTCCAGCAGGGGAAGCGGTCTCACCTCCGTCCGCACGGTCACCCGCGCTCTCACCGCCGATACAGCGAACCATCGGCATTCTCCTCCCCCGCCGCACCACCGCCCTCGCAGCGCACCTCCCATGTGCAGCCGGAGTCATGCACGTGGAAGACGTCGAGGGGCGGGATCGCCCCCAAGCGGCGGCGCACGTACTCCTCGCAAGTCGCCGCATCGCCGTCGCTCGTCGCCAGAAGCCGGCAGCCCTCGGCCGCCGCACCGGCCATGACCATGCGGTCGTACAGCACGATGCCCGGCTGCACGAGCAGAAGAACGAGCAGGAAAACCACCGGCAGGGCCACGGCGGCCTCCGCCGTCGACTGGCCGCGCGCATCGCGAGCCCTCGCACCCATCCGCCTCATTGCCTCGCACCTCCTTAAAACACGAGCACATCGGCGATCCACGTGGCCGCCCCAGCGAGATGATGCGACGCCGAGGCGAGCCCGTGATCGACGAAAAGCCCCTGGGACAAGGCCCGCCAGAGCGCCGCCCCGGCAACAATCACGCATAGGAAAGCCGCCGTGACGATGGCGTACTCCACCGTGCCCTGACCGCGCTCGTTTCCTAAAGGCTGTTTATTCCCGAGGCGATGGCGTCCCAGAGCTCTTGCAGCTTTGGCCGGAACAGGGTGATGGCGATGATGGCAATGACCACGAGCACCCCGACGAGAATGGCGTACTCGGTCGTCCCCTGGCCGCGCGTGTCCGCCAAGCGCGAGCGCACCGCGGCGCACCACGCGCGTGTGCGCCGATCGACCGCCTCCCGCGCACCCGCTACTTTTCTCACAACGGATTCGAATCTCTTCATGTCGCACTTCCTTTCTCGTTCGTTTCATCTTCAAAAGCCCCCCGCCAATTCCAGGAGCACCGGCCCCAGCACGAGCATGAGCATGGCGGGCAGGATGAGCACGCCAGTGGGAACCATCATCTTCACCGGCGCCTTCGCCACCGCCTCCTGGCGACGCGCCTTGTATCCGCTGCGAGCCTCCCGCGCCGCGTCCTCCAAGTTGTCGGCCATAGTCGCGCCGAAGCGCAGGGAGCGCACAATGTTCTCAATCACCCGGGCGAGCAGCGGGGAAGCGTAGGAGTCGGCCACCTCGCGCAGCGCCTCCGGCCGCGATGCCAGGCCGCAGGCCCATTGGCGCTGGGCGCTTCGGAACGCATCGGCCAACTGCGTGCGGAAATACCCGGTGTACAAATCGAGGCTGCGGTCGAAGGACATTCCGCTGCGCATGCCGAGCGCCACCACGTCGAGCATCTCGGACAAGTCGCATTCCATGGCCTCGGCTCGCCGGCAACTTCGCCGCTTCACCGCCCAGGGCAACGCCCTCCACCCGGCGGCGGCGCCGATGACAGCGAGCAGAGCCGCCAGCTCGGTCGTCGCCGTCAGCCCCACTGCACCGCCGAGAACCGCGCCGCCGAGCATCAGGCGCACTCGCGCCTCCCCATAGCCCGCAGGCGACAGCGCGCCGCCAAGACCGGCTGCGGCCAAGCGACGGTCGGGCAAGGGCCGCTCCCGTAGAGACGACGGCGACAGGAAGCGGAACAGCGGACTTCGGGCCCGCTGGGACAGCTCCACCGCATAGGCGACTATCCGCGCATCCACTCCTTCTTCCCCGACCGCTGCGGCACGGCCGGCCTGGAGCGCGGACGACCCTTCCACCACCGCCGCGCGATGACGGATGCGACGCCGCCATGCCCCGACGATGCGCGAGGCCATACCTCCGAGCAGCGCCGCCGAGCCGACCGCAACGATCGCCGCCGCTCCCTGCGCCCAACTTACATCCATCACGACCGCCTCCCGCCCGCGTCCAGCATCCGATGCACCAAGACGACGCCGGCCACCTGCATGACCAGAGCCGCCGCCAGAAGAGCCATACCCGCCATGCTCTCGAAGAACGGCGAGAGGAAACCGGGGCTCATAAGCGAGAACAGGGCGATAAGCACGAACGGCATCGCCGTGACGATGCGCGCTGACAGCTGGGCCTGGGCCGTCTGCACCTTGAGAGAGCGAGCGAGGTCGATCTCGCTTTCCACCGACTCCCGGGCCGCATCGAGCACCGCCGCAAGGCTGCCGCCGCTCTGATGCTGCACGTCCAGGGCAACGGCCACGAAGGCGAGTTCCGGCACATCGGCCCGCTGACGAAACAGCGCCAGTGCCTCCGAGGCCGTGCCCCCCGTCTGAAGCACCAGGGCCGCCGAGAGGAACAACTCGCCCAAAGGACCCTTCATCTCCGAGCCCGTCTGTTCCAGCGTCTGCATGAGGGAGAGCCCCGCCCGAAAGCACACGCCCAACGAGCGCAGCGCATCGGGAATCTCGTCTCTCAAGGCGGCCTCGCGCCGTTCTGCATCGCTCTTCACCGCAGCGCAGAGCGCCACCAGAGCGCACCCCGCCACCGCCGCCCCGAATACCGGCGATGCGGCCACCACCCAGCCGGCGACAAGCAAGGCAAGGCAAGCGCCCAGAACCAGCGAGAGCAAGGCGTCGGACGTCGAGGCATAGCCCCGCTGCTCCAAGGCCATCCGCGCCCACAGGACATAGCGCCGCACCGGCTCGCGGCGCAGGAGCGCCTCGGCGACCGGCCGCAAGCCCGACACCCCGTGGCGCAAGCGCCAAGCAAGCCCGGGGTGGGCGGCTCCCCGACCACCTTCGGCCGCAAGGGCCCAGGTACGGCGAAGGCGCTCGTGCCGGATCGTCGCAAGCCGCGCGACCAGGTACCCCGCCGCCCCCGACGAGGCTACGCCGACTGCCGCAAGTCCAACGACCGCATCCATGCCTTCACCTCCCGTCTGTCCGCCAGGCCCATGGGAGCCAGCCGGTCGACCCACTGCGGACAGTCCAGCCAAAAGCCTGCTTCCTGGCCCACTTCCCACCGGTACAGCGTGCGAACGACGCAGCGGCGGCGCCCGTGGTCGAAGGACACCTCGGCGATCTCGGAGATGCAGCGGGCGCCCCCAGGACGGCGCGCCGTCTGCACGATCAGATCTAAAGCGTTGCCGATCTGCGCCTCGATGGCATCGGGAGGCAGCTCCACGGCGAACCGCACCATGGTCACCAGGCGCTCCACCGCCTCGCGCGGGGCGTTGGCATGCAGCGTCGTCAGCGATCCGTCGTGGCCCGTGTTCATGGCCTGCAGCATGTCGATGGCCTCGTCGGAGCGGCATTCGCCCACGATGATGCGATCGGGCCTCATGCGCAGGGCGTTCACCACCAACTCCCGTATGGTCACCTCGCCGGTGCCCTCGGCGTTGGGCGCCCGGGCTTCCAAGCGCACCACGTGGGGGTGCTCGTCGAACTTCAATTCGGCGGCATCCTCGATGGTGATGATGCGCTCCTCGTGGGAGATATGGCAGGAAAGGGCGTTCAAGAGCGTCGTCTTGCCGCTGCCCGTGCCACCGGAAACCGCAATGGAACGGCGCGACCCCACAGCCCAAATGAGAAACTGCTCTACCGTCTCGTCGAACGAACCTCTCGCTTTCAGCTCGGCCAGCGTCATGACGCGCCGCGTGAAGGCGCGAATGGTGAGCAGCGGCCCATTGAGGGAGAGCGGCGGCAGCACCACGTTGACGCGATGGCCCTGGGGCAAGCGGGCGCTGGCCATGGGCGACGATTCGTCGACCCGCCGGCCCAAAGGGCCTAAAATGCGATCGATGAGCGCCCGCACCTGCTCGTCGCTCTCGAAGCTCACGCTCGCTCGGGACAGGCGGCCGTCGCGTTCTATGTACACGCTGTCCGTTCCGTTGACCATGATCTCGGTCACCGTCTCGTCGGCAATCAGATCCTCCAGCGGCCCGAGCCCGAACACCGTGCTGATCAGGCCCTCCACCAAGTCGCGGAACACCGCGGGCGCAAGCGCCTTCCACGGATCTCGCGTCGAGAGCCTCCGGCAGGCGGCCCGGATCTCGTTGCGCGCCCGCTCCGGGCTGTCGACGGCGATGAGCGCGACCCTATCCAGGGGAACCAGCTCGCCCACGGCCATCCGCAAGGACTCGAGCCCCGTTGCCACGCGCTCATCGTCTTGCTGTTCGCGGGCGTCTTCCGCCACGCGAACCCATTCCAGAAGAGACATTTCCTCACCTCCTTACGATGCGTCCTTGGCCAAGGCGGCCTCGCGACGGCTCGCGCGACCCTTGCGTTTGCGCTGCTTGCCCCGCAACCCCGCGTCTGCCTTGGGCGCCAAGCCGATGCGGGCGAGAGGAGCCTGCACCCCCGCACTTGCAGGACGAGAAGCCAAGGGCAGCAGCTCGTCGAGAACACCCTCAATGCTTATGCACAAAGGGCTCGAAGCTTCTACCAGGCTCTGCGCCATGCCCGCGCCGAGCAGCTCCTCCACTTCGCGACCGCCGTCGGCCAGCTCCGCTACATGGGCCCCATCCAACGCACTGGACACGTCGATGGACGTGAAGGGCGCATGACGCGTGCAGCGGTTCACGGCGAGCAGAAACGATCCCGTTGCAATGCCGCAGCGCAGGCACAAATCGAGGGCATGGCGGCAGGCACGCACCGAAGAAGCGCGCTGGTCGACGAGGAACAGGGAGGCGGCAGCCCGTTCCAGCAGAAGGAGATGCACGTCGTCCCAGCCGCCTCCCGTGTTCGCGATCACGAAATCGAAGGAGGCGACGAGGACGTCGACGACCGATCCCATGGAGGCCGCTACGACCTCCGAGCGCTCCAGGGCGCGCGGAGCGCTGACGAGCACCAGCGGCGCCTCACTCAGCCCATCGGGCACTGCTCCCGTTCTCACAACTTCTTCAACCGGCACCGACGGAGCGTCTCCCATCAGGGCCGCGAGATCCCCAAACTGCAGATCAGCGTCGAGCAGCGCCGTGCGCAGACCGCGCCGAGCCCCGAGAAGGGCCGTAAGGGTCGCCACCGTGCTCTTGCCCGCACCGCCGCTCCCGCTCACCACCGTCAGCAGAAAGCCCGCGCGATTCTCTTCCGGCGCCTTCGCCGCCGAGAGAGCCTGCCGGACACCTTCGGAATCGGGTAGTGCCAGCACGACGGATTCGCCATCGCCCCCGTCGCCATCGACGTTGCGCGCGGCCTCCTTCAGCAAATGTTCCCCCAGCTCCGCGGGAGACACAATGCCGTCCAGCTCGGCGGCCCGAGCCCGGGAGGCCACCGATCCCGTGCGATCAGCCGTCACAAGATAGACGGCCGTCTGCGGACTGTCGCGCTTGCAGGCCGCCGCGAGATTGATGGGCTCCGCCCCTTCGCAGCACGACACCCACACGAAATCGAAATGCTCTTCGTTGACGCGCCGCCGAGCCGAGACCGCCTCGGCGCACACTTCCACAGCCAGCTCCTCCAACACCGAAGAAAGCGAGGTTGTGCCGTCTTCCGCCATCGGCAGACTCTCGCCGTGGCCGCAGAGCAAGTAACGCTTGCGCTTCGTCATAGGTTCGCTCCTTCCCCCGTCGCCCCATTCTCAGGCGCCGCTGGCTGCCCAGAAGCGGAAGGCGTCTCGGCAGCGGGGCCCTCCGGAGGCGTCTCCGCCGAAGCCGACGGTTCTGCCGCCTCCTGCCCCTGAGGCGCCGCTTCGCGAACCTCCCCTCCCGTCGAACCGTCCGATGGCGTGCTGCCACCCAAGGCCGGCAGCGCGAAATAAAGTTCCAAGTTCTGCGCCGCCGCCACGACCTCCTGAACCCGCTCGGGCTCGACGGCCAACGTAACCCACTCCGCCGTCGCCCCCGACTCGGACGCAGCGCTCGTGGCCAGCACCAGAGCGCCGCCCACCAGCTTGGTCGTGGACACGGGGCCCGTGGCGTACACGTCCACCTCCATACCCGGCTCCACCGAACCGCCCACGGCCTGCACGGGCCGCGCCGGCACACTGATGGCGGCCATACCCGCAGGCACCGCCAGTTCGGCGTCGGACATCTCGGTGCGCCGGGAGCAGAGGACTTCTCCCTTTATGACGTTCGAACCCAAGCGTTTACCGATGATTTGGGAAGAGTCAGTCACGGCAGTATCGGGCAGAAGATCGGCCACCCACATCTTCGTGACGACGGCCGAGGCGTCCACCACCTCGCCCGCCGCCAAGTCGCGCTTGGCCACGCACACTTCCACCTGATCGCCCCCGTAGCGCTCAAGCGCCTCGGCTCGAGCCGCGTCCACCTCCCCGCGCACGCTGGCCAAGTAGAGGGCCACGCACAACGCGCAGCACAGCCCGCAGGCCAGAGCACCCCATTTCGTCTTGTTGATTGCCATCGCTTCTCCTGACTTTCGGAAACGATGACATCATGCAAGATCACGACCGTAAAAATGACGCGGGAATGTCCCGTTTCGTTCCTCGCGCCGACCGTCATGGAGTCGCACTCTCGACCGCACTGGCGTCGCATTCCCGAAAACAGGGCTTCTTGATCGACGGCTTGAATCATGCTAGCCTGACGCTTTCATCGATCAACTAAGGGGGTCTCGATCGAACATGGGCAAAAATCTTGAGCTGCGTTTGGCGGTGCCAACGACCATCGCGATCTCCCTGCTTCTCGTCATAAGCATCATCTCGGACGCATGGCTACAAGCACGACAAGCCGAAGAGACACTTACCGAACAGGCCTACATCCTTTCTCAGGAAATGCAATCAATGTGGGACTTTATCTCAGTCAACCAAGAGCTGATAAATACCGACGGCGACGGCACGTACACGTTCAAAGGCCTGCACTGCTCCATCGTGGGAACCTCGGTGGGCGCTTTGTTTTCTCACCGAACCGATTACGTCATCCGCTACGTGTCCGACAACCCCCGAAACCCCAAAAACGCTCCCGACGCCTTCGAAACGGAAGCAATTGGGGAGTTCAGAAGCAACACGAACCTAGGCGAGTACTACTCGTTCGGAACCATGAACGACGAGAGCTATTACCGCTACTCTGTCCCCCTGAAGATGCAATCGGCTTGTGCCGAATGCCACGGCGATCCCGTGGGCGAGATAGACGTAAATGGCTTTCTCAAGGAGGGCCTTCAGTCCGGCGACCTAGTGGGAATTGCCAGCATATCCATTCCTGCCAAGCCTTACGAAGACAATCTTCTCGAGCAGATCCTTTTGCGCAGCCTCCTTTCCTTCGCCGTGCTTGCCGCCTGCCTGCTCACTATCCGGCTCGTAACGAAACGGCGCGTTATCAAACCGCTGGGAGCCATCGCAAGCGCCGTGCAGAGCATCGGAGGCGGCAATCTGGAAACCCGAATTGAGGTGGAGCCTCCCGCCTCGGAGGACGAAATCGGCTCCCTATCGACCTGCATCAACGACATGGCCGGCGAGCTCCACTCGCTCCACGAAGATCTGGAGAGGCTGGTACGTGTGCGCACAGAGCAGTTGGCAGACGCGAACACGACACTGACAAACCAAGCCCGCGAACTTGAAGCCATGAATGATCGGCTACGTGAGAACGACCTGTACAAGTCTCATTTCTTCACCATGATGAGCCATGAGCTGCGTACCCCCATCACGGCCATTCGCGCCTATGTTGACATCCTGGACGACGTCGACGAAATCGACGATGCAGCCCGGCACAATGCCGTCAACGCCATCCGATCGAACACCCAAGCCCTTACGAAGCTCGTCGACAATATTCTCGACTCAGCACGCATCGAGGCCGGAGCGGTCAAGGCCGAAATGGATGTCGTCGACGCCAACGACATCATGAACGAGCTGGCAAAGACTTTGGACTCCTTGGCGCTGGACAAAGGCGTCTCGTTAACCGTCGCCTCCAGCAAAGAAGTGCCACTGTTCCTCGCTGATGAGGAGAAACTCCTGCACATTCTCGTGAACTTGGGATCCAACGCCATCAAGTACACCCCTGCAGGCGGCCATGTGAATGCGAGCGCCTTCCTGAATGCCGAGAAGACGATGGTCTGCTTCGAGGTGGCCGACGATGGCGTTGGCATCTCCAAAGAAGATCAGCGCCTGATCTTCGACAAGTTCATTCAGGGAGAGGGGTCTGTGGCGCGCCCCGTGAGCGGCAGCGGGCTCGGACTTGCCCTGGCAAAAGAGTATGCAGAACTTCATAATGGTGATATCCTGCTTCAAAGCGAAATGGGCACAGGCAGTACATTTACGGTTCGCATACCGTTCGAGGCTCCCGACTTCGGCCTCGAATAGGAGGGGGTTCCCATGGCGCAGACAATACTCGTGGTCGATGACGATGCCAGTATCCGCGATGCGGTGTCGTTCTATATGAGACGTGAGGGCTACGATGTTCTGCAGGCCAAGGACGGCCAGGCGGCCATGGAGGTCATCGCAACGGAAAACTTCGATCTGGCGATCCTCGATATCATGATGGAAGGCTACAACGGGTTCGAGCTATGCTCGGCCATTCGGGATCGAAACCAAACCGTGCCCATCATTCTTCTTTCGGCCAAACGCGACCTCATCGATAAAAGCCTTGGGTTCAAACTGGGCGCAGACGACTACATCACCAAGCCCTTCGAGCCCGCCGAGTTGGTCATGCGCGTCAACTCGTGCCTGAGGAGGAGCCAGGCCTTCGCCGAAAAGAGCGAAGGAGCCAATGGCGACGGAGGCTCGACGATCATCCTGGGTGATTTATCCATCGATACCCAGACGCGGCAAGTGACAGCCCGCGGAGAAAGGCTCGAACTAACCGCAAAAGAGTACAACATCCTCCTTTTGCTCGCCGAACGCCCCAACATCGTGTTCACGCGTCAGCAAATTCTCGATGCGGTCTGGGGTTACGATTACTACGGCAGCAATGGGGTCGTCGCAGTCTTCATACGCAAGCTTCGCGAGAAGATCGAGGGGGATCCTTCCAAACCGGTTCACATTATCACCGAATGGGGCGTCGGCTACCGCATCGTGTAGAATACCGTGAAAACAATCGGTAATAAAAGGAAAGAATTCTTAATCACTTCCTTAATCGAATCCTAAACGGCGCTTCCTATCATGATGCTCCAAGGGGAAGCACATCTGCAAAGGCCGCGGGGGCGGCCCGAATCCAGCCCATTTCTTTCGGGATCGCCCAACCTACGAACCCGCACGGATCGCGCTTCCCCGTCTTCGAGAGAGAGGAGATAGCATGGAGGAAAGAAAGGGATGCCGCGCGCAAACGCGCACACCCGAAAGCCAACC
>OLQO01002155.1_pt1 | contig 11019 bp, 2 predicted proteins | sample 1672281 | NCBI WGS metagenome assembly OLQO01 (sample SAMEA3136667, study PRJEB25190) | human gut metagenome | biome: human gut; feature: human-associated habitat; material: faeces | place: Austria | collected 2013 | reverse complement strand
GGCGTAAGTGTATAGCTGTGCTGTACCTTGTTTTTAGTATAAGATAGCTTGCTGTCCGGCGCGGATTGCATGATAAAGCCGAGTTCTCCTTTTTCATCCTTTCCTAGCGTGGAAACCAGCCGGTCATCCTGAGGGGTCATCTCCACCTCCCACTCTTTGATCTTACTTAACATCCTCTTTCTTGCCTTGCGTTTTTCATCCTCCGGCAAACTCTTAATTAGGTTATTTGTTTTGGAAATGAAAGAGGTTAGCACGGCGCGCTTTTCATAATTCAACGCATTCTCAGCTGTGGGCTCCAGTTTGTAAGCCGCTTCTGCCTCATCTGCAATGTTATAGGCCCTGTCAATAATATCCGTGGAATAGTTGCTGTCAGCTACAAACCTTCCCCTCATTCCTATGGTTAAGTCACGCTGTCCGGTTTCCATAGGCAGTAACGATTTATTGGCTTTCCCAATTACACCGGTGGCGTTTGAAATCACATGATCAATTTCCAGCGGTGATTGATGTAAAACCTTTCCCAGCCAATATGCGGTCATAGACGTTCGTTCGTTGTATTGCATCTGTTTCGGCAAATTCTCCATTGACCGGCTGACAATCGGCGTACCCTTGAAGTCCTCGTTGAACCCAATGTCAATAAACGGTCCGGCAACGGTGCTGCCAAGAACGCTGTGCAGCGCATCCGGCAATCCATTAAAATCACTGGGCAACATCGGCGGAATCACCTGATCGGCAAGGTAGCCACCAAAATCATAAAACGCCTTTTTATCTCCAAAAGACAAGTCTGCAAGCCGTTCAACTGCACTGGAAAGTATTCCGTGTTCTCTTGCTTTTGGTATTTTGACAAATTTTCCGTCTCCCAACGACACTACATAGAAGTTGTTTTTCATGCAAGCAGAAAGGTTTTCATAGCCATCTTCGTCGTTTTCGTGATTCCACCATGCCAGTACTGCCGCCGTTAAGATGCCGGTTATCAGGTATTTCAGCGCCCTTTTCAACGCTTCGTCTTTTGGAACGTCTGTAAAGCTCCTGCACAGTCTATCAAGACCCTGAACCGCCGCATTATTGTACATAATAAGGGCATTGACAGCGCGGCCAGTTCTGCCGCTCCGTTTGAAATTCGTCGTGATGTCATCGGCCGCGTAAATTCCAGCTTGCTTATCACCCGTTGATTTTACGGTGTTCATGTATTCCTGAAACCTCGGTATGCTCTCAATTAAGTCGTTTATATCTGCCACAAGCTGTACCGGATGTAACATGGCATGGAAAAGCCGTGCCGCTTTTCCTTTGTCTTTCATGGCAATTTTCCGCAGTTCCTTTTTCATCAGGTCGCGGTTTGCGGAAAGCTCAGAAGCGTTCCCGCCTCCTAATGCCATATACTGCTGATAATCCTCCGATTCTGTCAAAATTCCCTTCACTGATTCTACATACTCCAACAGAAATCTTATCGGATTATTCGTACTGGAATTGTAATAGGCTGTCTGTACATCTCTTAATGCATTGGAGCCAGAGAACAACGGATTCAAGGATGTAGTCAGCAATTTCATAGGGGTCATAATAGCCTGAGACCATTTAAGCAGTCCTTTGAGCTGTCCCGGTGCAAGCTCAGCTAAAGATTCATACAGCAATTCATCATGGATCTGATAATACTCCGCCTTGCCGCCCCGCAGCACTGTCACGATTCGCTTCTTTGCGTTTGCAGCCGGAGAGAATCCCGTTACGCTGTCGCCGAACACCTCGTCTATAATTTCCGTAACCGCCGTTTGGTCGTCTGCGCCCAACATCTCGCCAATCCGCTCTTTCACCGCATCCTTGTAATCTTTCACTCCGACTGTTCTGGAAACCATATCGGGCGGGACCTTTTCGATCAATTTTCCAAAGCCCGGAACGCTGTCCGCAGATGCGGCGCATTCTTGCATAACTCGGTTCCTCAATGCAAATTTCACCATCTTATGTGTGTTCTCTATTATGCTTTCCAGCGGCGAGAGTATTTGCTCGCCACCTCCGCGGGCTCGTCTGATTGGGAGCATCTGATTTGCAAATGTTCCCTTGACTTTAGACTGCCTGCTTCCAACAGCACGGTAAAACGGAACATAGCTGGGGTACAGATTCCAGAGATATTGTGCGGTTTCCATTGTCATCCCTCCGGATTTTACCAGGAAATTGAGCATTATATGCTTTTGATACTGATACAGGTTTTCGGCCGCCTCCTTCATCTCGGGATATTTCTTTTCTATCTTTAAAATTTCACGGCTTATCCGGTCTGTATTTTGCAGGCTGTCATCCGCAAATACCCGTTTCTTCTTTCCATCCTTTGGCTCCAGCCATTCCAAAGAATGTTTCAGTACAAGATATCGGTCTAAAACCTTAATCTGCTTAGGGTCTACGTCCTTGATACAGTCAATCAAGGACATTCCTATTCCCGTGTTGCCATCCATATCTGTCATTCCATGCGAGACAATATAATTTGCGATAGCGTCCGCGTTCCTGGAATTGGTTGCAAGGACATAGGCGTTCTTCCGCCCGCCTGTTGCCTTTCCTGTTAGCTCTCTTACATAGTCCACCATATCTTTGATTGGAGAAAAACTGTCTACCAATTCCATATATGCTTTTCTCTTAAGCTGGTCTCTCATGCTCCAAAGATGTTTGACTGACTGCTGTTGCTTTCGGTTTGTAATGGCTGCATCGACACGTTTGTAAAAATCTGCCGCCATGTATTCGTTTACAAATGAAGCTATCGTATCAAGGTCGCTAAGCTCGTTCCCGCTTCTCAGCTTCTGCTGAAATTCGGCAAAGAAATCAGGGGCTTCTTTCCGCGCCTGCGCTTTATCAGTCAGATATACACGCACAAATTCTGCGATAGCTTCACCCGCTCTTTTTTCTTTGCTGTACTGTTCCAAAAATGCAGAATCCGCCATACTCATAGCCTGGTCTATGTACCGGCTTTTTCGCAGTCCGTACTTATGCTCAAAATAATGCCCCAGCTCGTGCGCCACGGTTGGCAAGGAGTTAGATATCCGAATACGGATTGTCTCCGCCCGTCTCCGGTATTCGCCGCTTGCCGATTTATTTGACAAATTTCCGGTGGTAATTGGAATACCAAAGGTGTCAGAAATGGTCTGAATAATTTCTGGCAGAGTTTTGATCACATGCTTATTTTTTTGTTTTTCCGCCCCCCATTCTTCATGCTGGGAATCTTTAAGGCTGTAGTCGGATTGGCCGCCTGAATCGTGATTTTTTTCGTTTGTGCGTTTGATCTGACTGTCCCGGAACACGGCAAAGGAAAGCCCCTCACCCTCGTTCTGGTTGGGATAAACAAGCCCGTCATATCCCAATTCCTGAATGGATTCTTCCAAATTCCGAAGCCGCAGATAATCCGCCTCAATGTGCGTTAATTGATCAATGGCCAAATCCTGTATTGCTTCATTTCCCTGCGCAGATAACGAATCACCGTTTAATAGTGCAATTACATCACTATCGGATAAAACGGATATAATCTGAGCACGTTCCAGCATTTCGACTCTAGGGATATTATGCAGCCGGCCGTTTCTATCCTTGATTGAGAGTTCTACATAAATTCCATCTGGTTCGCATGTCCATGTAACATCATGCGTTCCGCGTGCAATCTTTTCTCGCAAAGCCTGCTTGGCTGTCTCTTTTAAAGTATTTTGTTCCAGCGCGTCAAATCGGGCTCTCAAGGTTCGCTTCTGCTCTCCGGTCAGTTCTGCGTACTCCAGCAGGTCCTCCAGGTATTCTTTTGGGCTTCGCTCTCCAAAGATATCCTCCCTGACGTAAAGCGGATTTTTTATCTCCAGTCCTGCCTGAATCATTCTGGGCCGCTCAATCCCGGAAACACGCGCCTCCGCCTGCTCTCTGGTGCCAAAGTGAATGCCAATGTCCATATAGCTGGGAGAAAACACAGCAATGTCTGCCCCCGTTCCGTGATACAGCGGTTTGTTTAATAATTTTGAAATCTGTCTGGATATTCCTGCTTCAGCTGCTGTATAATCTCTTCCGCTTGTTCTGGCGTCAGATTGCTTTTGATTGTAAGGTGCGGTGCGATCAATCTGCGCATTTCCCTCAGTTCTTCCGGTGTATAAATCTCCTCCAGTGTCATCTCGTCGAATGGCTTCTGCCTGCCATTGTTCTTCGTTTTTTCGTCCATTTTCATCCTCCTTGTAATAATCGGAACCTCGTTCAGCAGAGACCCTTACGTCATCAAAGGCCGCATCGTCGGGTATGGCGTTCTTTGGCATGACACCATCCTGATAATAGGCCAGAATGTCCCGGGTCACCGTCTCCGGCGTCGCGCTGTCGTCATAAACCAGTGTGGCCCCGGCTATGCCGTCAGCGCCGGAAAGCTCCACCACCGCACCGTCATTGGCCGCTCCGCGGCTGATCCGCTCCATTTCCGTCCGGGACGGAATTCCGGACAGGGCATAGCCATAGTCCGTTTCGGTTATATTGGATTTTATTATATCATTTCTGCCCGCTTTTGCAACCCCTTCAGCCTTTGCTTCTTCGGCTGAAACGCTGTTTTTCTTCTCCCAGGGGAGCAAATCTTCGGTGCTGGCTATCTCCGACCGCTCCACCCGAACCATAGACACAGCATCCTCACCGAACACCATTGTGACCGGCTCTGTTCCGGTCAGGTCAGACAACCGGGACGCATTTTCGCCAAAGGCCACAACTGCGCCGCCTTTCCCTTCCACCGCCGTAATTCCCTGTATTTCCTCCGTGTCCCCATCGAGATACCGCTGATAGTATAACGCTCCGTCCCGCTGTGCGGCCGAAAGCTGTACGACCCTGCGGAGTTTTCCATCCTGAAGGGCGGAAATCTGCCCGGACATAACCGGGGTCTCCTGATACAGCCTGATCTTTGCGGAATATGCCGCCTGTCCCGCGCTCTGAAGCGCCTTTCTGAAATCCTTGCCATAGATTTTCACTGCGGAACCGGTCTGCTGGTCATAAGTCCCGCGGAGGGTTCCGGTCATGGCATAACCCGCAATGTCCGCCGCAATGTCCCCGTTCTGCTGCTTGGCCGCCTTGAATATCCTGTTCCCGGACTGATCCAGCGCGTCCGCGAACGTCTCCGCGTACAGCCTGATAAAGATTTCGTCAATCAGGGCGTCCGGCCTGGACAAAAATTCTGTATTTGCCCTGCGGAGCTTTGCGCCGTCAGCCGTCACAGCCCCGTCCGGATTGACAAGCCTTTCAATCTGCTGTTTTGCCTTGGCGGTCACCGCCTGAATGTCCGCCTCCGCCTGCTCCAGCGTCACGCCCTTGGCGCGCTTGCTGGAAAGGGACTGTTTGAGCTGTTCCCGCTCTGCGGTGGTCAAGGCCTCCTGACCGGAAGTCCCGCTTTCCGGGATGGTCTCATATCTGGCCGCCGACAGCTGGGCTTCCTTCACACGTACCGTCCCGTCTGCGGAAGTGACGCGCACTGTCCCGTTTTCCATTTGCCGGACCATGACCGGCTCTCCGGTTATCCGGTCTGTATGGGTGGGTGAAAAGTCCGTGTTCTGCGGCTGTCCCATAATACTGCGCAGGCTTTCGGCGCTGGGCCTGTTGGTCAGAACCTCCCTCAGCTGGGACAGCTCCATTTCCGTATCGCGGATATAGTCCTGCTGTGCCATCCGCGCCGCGGCAAGGCTTTTTTTCTTCTGGGCATCGCTCTCCTGCTCCACCTGCTCCAGCGTTATGGCATTCTTTTTATAGTTCGCCAGTGCCTCCTCTCCAGCCGAGAGAAAACGTTCCGTCTGCTGCTCATAGCTGGCAAGCCGCGTTTCATACTCCCGGGCCAGCGCGTGTATTTCCGTCTGCCTTTTCTCCACCTGTGCCTCTGTGGCCTTCTTCACATTCAGCGGCTCCGGAATATCAATGTCAGGCATAACCGCCTTCAGCGCGTCCGCGGAATCGTTCAGAGACCGCGCGGCCTCCCGGACCTGTCCGCGCTTAAAGGGCGCGGTCGCCGCCCCCATGACGCCGGCCAGCAGAATTCCCTGGGCCGCGCTGAAACCATACTCCCCAAGGTCCGGAAGCGCGGCATCTTTCTCCCCCAGCGCTGTCATGCGAAGATACGGATCAATGGCAGTGGATATGGCCTCCTCGGCCCCCTCCGCTGTAATATTCAGGGCCTTTCTCACCACCGGGCTCTTCACCGCGAATTCTATCACAGAATCCCCAATGTCCGTGCCGGCAAAACCCCCGAACAGCTTTTCCGTCGCAGTCTCCACAAGTCCGCTGGCCGTTCCGTACAAAAGTGCCTGACTGGAATTCTTCCCGCTTTGCATGGCCTCCTTTGCCGCGCTTCCTGCCGCGCTCATGGCAAAGGGAATGAACTGGGGTGAAAGAAAGCTTTTGGCCCCGTTTTTGACTGTATACAGCGATTTTGTAAGCCGTGAAGCAAGCGGGTTTCCAAGGCCGTATGTAAAGTCAAGCTCCGCGCCCAGCGCCCCCTTTGCGGCCTTGATCCCCTTTGCCGCCGTTCCCGTGCCAGCCGCCGCGCCAATCGTTTTTCCAAGCGCGTCCCCCATGACGAGCGTTCCTAAAAGGTTCCCTGTTCCCTCCGCAAGGCTTCCGCCCCATTTGCGGTATGTATCGCCCACCGCGGGATAAGCCCAGGTGTCAGCACCGGCGCCGTCCGACAGCTTATCCACAATGTGAAAGCCCCCGCCCGCGTAAAAGTCCGCGCCCTTTCGGAAGGTCTCAGAGACCGGATTTTTAAACGCGCCCAGTCCTCCCGTTACGCCCTCCATCACCTTTGACAGCATCGAAAGTCCAAAATTCGCCGTGTTTTCCGCACTGCTGAGAATTCCTGTCCCCAGTTTGTCAAACGTATATCCCGCGGTCTGGGTGATCTTGTCCGCCGCTGTCTGCTTTGCGGGCTTGTCCTCTTCATAGGTAAAGTATCCGCCCTGGGCGAGCTTTCCGGCCTCCCCCCTTACAAAGCTGTCAATGACCGACTTTTCTTCATCATCTGCGGGTTTAAGGCTCATAAGCTTAAAAATTGCTTTCTCTCTGTCCCCTCCGGCCTCATCCAGTGCGCGTTTTGTTCGGTAACTGATTTTTCCGTAATCAGTACCGTCAGAACCCTTCAATGTGTAGGATTGCTCTGTCTGCGGGACATGCCCGGTCTTTTTTAATATCCTATCCAGTGCTTCCCTGTTCATTTCTGGTCACCGCCTCTCGTCTCATTTATATGGGCTGTTTTTTGCATTTTCAATGTCATTGCCGCTGATTCCAAATTGATTAAATATCGCAATCTTCTGGTCATCGCTCAAATTATTCATCTCAGAAACAGCGCTGATAATCTTTGAAACATTTTTCTGGTCAGCAACTCGATAACTGCCGTCCCCATTTGCAATCAATCCGCCAAAGCCAAGCCCAAGCCTGCCGTTGACCTGATTTGCCACCGATTGGATGAGCTCCGCGTCAATGCCGCTGCTGCTCTTATAATCAGTTCCGTAGTAATAATTATAGGCATCCACGACATCCTGGGTTCGGGTTCCGTCATCATATGCTTTTTTTGCCTGGGATGCTGTTAGTTTTGGCTTTTGCCCAGTTGCATTAAATTGCGCAATTTCCTTTTCGGTTTGATTGGTATCGTATGCTGCTTCAAGGTTTTTATCAGCCACATACTTCTGGGTGTCCGCTGTGTACTGATTTGATTCCGCCTGCTTATCTGCCGCGTAATTGCTCGCCTCGGCCTCTTTGTCCGTTTGGTATCTCTGATTTTCCAGTTCGCCCATTGAAATTTTCTCGGCAGAATCAACCTTTTTCCCTTCCAAATTCCGATCAGCCTCCGCAGTACGCATAGTGGCCGTTTCCTCGTTTGCCGGAGATTCAAGCGTGGAAGCCCACTCGGCATAAGCCGGATTGTTGATTATTTTATAAGCACGGGCCTGCATGGCGTCACGCAGGGTCTTCTGAGCATTTCTCTTTGCCGTTTCAGAGGATTCCGGATTGTCTATGATTGCCCTCTGGTTGTCGATGATTGCCTGAAAATCTATGCCTTCTCCATTGTTTATCAAGGCACCGTCTTTGAAATAGATATTGTCATCATAGGACATATCTTTTGGAATATACCCGGTCACTTCGGATTGCAGAGCCAGCCGCTCTGTCTCGCTGTTTTTCCGCGCCTGTGCGTTGTTCATGCGGGTCTGGTCATTGTCAAACACCTGCTGATTTGCCTGCAGAAACTGTGATACGTCACCCTGCCGTGTCTGGGCCGCCGCCTGATTCTGCACACCCAGATCCGAGAGAATTCCACGGATATTGCTGATTCTGGCATTGTGATCCTCCAAAACAGCCTGCTTGCCTGCCGCCGTAAACGCCAGTTGCTGTCTCGCCGCGTTGGCCGCCGCATAGCTGTCAATATTTCCGCTGTTGGACGATGCCCCGGAGGCCGCCGCGTTGTCAGACGCTTTTCCGCCCTTCCATTCAAATCCCTGCATAATGGATTTTCCTATCTCTGTTTCATAGGGATTCGTGTCATAGGCATAATCTTCGAGCCGGTCATATTTTTTATAAAGATTCTTTTCATTGTCTGCATTCATGCCCCAGTTCTTTTTTATCATGTCCTGGGTGGAATTGATTCCCTGCCGGTACAGTACATCATCTGATTTTGTATATCCATTCTTGCTTGCCGCGTTTTCCCACGCCTTGTCAAGCGTCCCCGCGTCCCAATAGCTTGTGCCATCCGTTTCATAGGCGGGTTTGCCAAGATTGATCCCGTCAAAGGACACCTCGCCTGTCCGTTCATCATAGGACAGCTTGTTGTCAATGTCGCTTTTGGAAAAGCCGTACTGCTTTCCTTTTCCATACAGATACGGCCGGATTGCCTGCCGCCCGGTGGTTCCGAAAAAGTCCTGCGCGTATTTCTCCGCCGCGCTGGCATTGCTGGAACTCAGATTGTCGGCCACCTGTCCATAGCTGTTCTTTCGGAGGTTTTCATAATATTGCTTTGCGTTTCCCGCAATTCTGTCCGCCTCCTGGACATTTCCAGCCGCACTGGCCTTTTCCCAGTCTTTTTTTAACCCCAGAATACTGTTGATATCTTTTTTGTAATTGTACGCCATGCTCTTTTCTCCTCTCTGCCCTACAGGGCGCCCGCGTCAATGAATCCGATTACCTCACTGCCGATCCGTGCGCCGCCTGCGCTCACACCGTTCATAATATCCTGCCGGGACGCTGTCTTGACCACCCCGTCCGTGCCGTTTTTGTAATATCCGCTTCCGCCTTCTGTGTAGTACACCGTGTCCCCAACAACATCCTCAATATAGATCACATGGCCGTATTTTGCTCCGGCAGAGCTTGTCCCATATCGGTAGGACACGATCATATCCGGCCGGAGATTGGCCGCGGCGGCGGTCACCTTTGCCTTTGCGGGCGCGTTGTAATACATCTGGTTCGCGTTACCCATTGCCCTGGTATCCTTCCCAAGCTTTTCCGTCACCCTGCCCCGCACATACCACACGCACTGCCCCTTTGCCGCGTCGTTGTGATAAGAAGCCGTATCCGCGATCCGTTTTCCGGGGGTATAGGCTCCGCTCCCCTTTGCCGCGCCGGTTCCCTGTTTTGCCTCTGTTTTTTGATTTAACAGCGATAATACGTCTGCCCTTTCGTTGACAAACCTGTTTTTTACACTCTCCTGAACCGCATTGCTGGAGCTTTGAAAAAAACTTTTGTAATTATTTATTTTCTTGTCATAAGAAGCGTTAATGATGTCCTTATCTGACATCCCCGCTCTGACGTTCCCCAAAGCAGACAGGCCGAGACTTCCTCCTCCAAACTGAATTGCAGTGGAATACACAAGCTCCCGGAGCGCCGGAGAACGGCTGTAGTCTATGCCCGTTTTCTCCTTTGCCAGTTTGATCAGCGGCTGAACCATGTTGTCATAGGCATACTGCGTCTGGTATTCGCCAAATTTGTCGCCGTATTTTTCATATACCTGTTTCCATGCGTTCCCAAACGCACTGGATCCAGGCGCGGCGTCCCCGAAATAGCCTCCCATCTCTGGATCCGTCTGTTTCAGCCATTTAACAAAGGACGCTGCGGATCCTGTATTTGTTGAAAACTGCGGTATGCCATAGGACACTCCGCCATAGTCGCCCGAGCCAGAGGAAACAAGCCCGGGATTCCAGCCGCCCGTCTCATACTTAGCAGAAATAAACCCCAGCTTGTTTCCGCCGGAAGATATTCTGTTCCCCGCGGCGGCTCCGCTGTCCGGTGCCGCGCTCCGTGACGGCGTTTCCGTCAGGCCCGTGGCTTCTGTGATATACCCCTTTGCCGTCCGTGAAACATTGGGGTTGTCCAGCACCTTTTGATAATTTATGTAGGGATTCACCAGACTGCCGTCCTGCTTCAGGTAGATATTCAGGGGATTTGACTTCTCCGCCTTTCCGGTATCCGCAGCGGCTTCCACGGATTCCGCCTCCTGCGTCCTTGAACTGTCGGCATAATCCTGTGCGGAATACCCGTCCTGTGCGGAAAGCCGCGCGAGTGTACCCCGCACCCGCGCCTGATCCTTCTGTGTCTTTTGCTCCCATTGATTGTCCAGATTCAGCATCTTGTCCACCTTGCTTTGTATATCAAGCACGCTGTATCACCTCGCTCATTCCCCATAAACCCCCGCCCGGTCATTGATAACCAGCAGGCGCATGAGCTCCTCTGTGAGGTTCAGGCCGTTTTCGTCACCTTTCAAAATCCCTTTATCTACCAGCTTCTGAATGGTGGGCCGCGCCCACTCCGGCATGTTTTCGTCAATATAGTTCCAGATCATGGGATGTTTCATGTCCTCCAGCTCCACCGCCAGAATCTTCACCGTCTCGGTCAGATCGGCCAAAGCGTTTTTCAATTCCTCATATTGCGTCATTGATAAATCCTCCTTTATGTAATCAATCAACAGATAGCCGCAAATTCCCTGTGTGATGGCCTCCGCAAACTTTTCCTGCCCGGTCTCGCTTCCTAACACGGCGGCGTCCTGCGGATTGTCAATGAATCCGGTCTCAATCAGTACCG
>OLQO01002149.1_pt1 | contig 11049 bp, 9 predicted proteins | sample 1672281 | NCBI WGS metagenome assembly OLQO01 (sample SAMEA3136667, study PRJEB25190) | human gut metagenome | biome: human gut; feature: human-associated habitat; material: faeces | place: Austria | collected 2013 | reverse complement strand
GTGATCTGCCAGCATCCGCTCCACCCGAGCGCCACGCCGTAGGCCTCGCCTGTCTCCTCGTCCTCGCTGTTTGCCGCGATGAGGAACGGGTTCATGTGCGGGCCGGACATGCCGCGCACGGATTGCAGCCGCAGTTCCCCTTCTTCCAGCTTGGCCGTGCGCCGCCTGAATTCACCCGCCCACGCGCCGACGACATAGTGCGCCGTCCACGGCTTCGCCTCGTGCGGCAGGAGACACGCGCCGCTGTCCATGCGCGTCAGCCTGATCGGCGCGTTCGCCGTCAGCCTTGCGTGCTTCTGAATCACATCGCAATCCTCGAACACGCGGTACATGAGGCAAACCTCCATGACATTCGCCTCGTCCGCCAGCGTGATTTCCGCCTGCTGACCCTGAACGCGCACGTCCTTCGTCCGCAGATTCAGCGGCACGTCGGCTTTCAGCGATACGTTTTCAAACGTCCGCCCGTCAAAGGCCGGGTATTCCATCCGCTCCCGCCACAATTCCGTGTCAAAGGAGCTATGGCCGCCGAGCGGTTCAAACATGTCCGCGTCTTCCGGCGCAATCTTCCTGCCCCAGTGCAGGCAGACCGGCGCGGGATAGGCAAGGCCGATCCAATACGACGTTCGTTCCGTTTCCAAAATGAGAAGATTCTGCTTTTCCAGATAGCGGATCATGTTCTTTTCCTCCTTCGTCCGTTTCCAAACGGCAGAATACGGGTTCGGCTGTTCTTTATTTCTTCTCCGCGCCCCGGCCGTTCTCCTTTTCGCCGGCCGCATCTAAAAACAGCGACGGGGATTGCGCTTCCCCAAAAAAATCGACCGCCGATTTTTCCACCGTTTTTTTCAGATAATTCGCCGCAAATTCTTGCCTTTCGGCCGAATATTCATATATAATAATGCTGTGTCAAGCATACAGTCGCCGAGATGAAACCATCGCAAGCGCGCTGAGGCTCGGCGTTGCAGAAGGAAAAGAACAAATCGCATGCCGGGTTCGAAAGAAAAGGGGGAAATCGGATGAAAAAATCGCTGAAAGTCACGCTGCTCTTGCTCTGCGGAATCGTGGCGGTGCTTCTGGCCGCCGTGCTCGTGTTCGTCGGGATCTACTTCACGCGCATACAGACGATGAACAGCATCGAAAAGCTCTCTGATTATGACGACGGCTACAACCTCTACCGCATGGAGGTCAAATACGATTACAGCCTTGACGACGTCATCAACTACGGCATCAAGGACAATCAGACGATGATCGACGCCATTTTGAAGGACGCGCTGCCGCTCCTCCCGGTGAAAATCGAGGCGCCCAGCTTCGGCTGCACGGCGTTCACGCTGACGGACGCCGACGGCGATGTGCACATGGGGCGCAATTACGATTTCAAAAACAACACCTCGGCGATGCTCGTCTACTGCGCGCCGAAAAACGGCTATCGATCTGTGGCCACGGCGGCGCTGGACAATGTTTCCGCAAACGCGCCGGATGAGAGCACCAAAATGAAGCTGGCCAGCCTGACCGCGCCGTATATCTGCCTTGACGGCCTCAATGAAAAGGGCGTATCCATCGCCGTGCTGACGCTGGACAGCGACCCGGTTCACCAGAACACCGGCAAGCCCGCCATCGCCACCACCCTCGCCATCCGCCTTGTGCTGGATCGCGCGGCGAGCACGGAAGAGGCGGTGGAGCTGCTCCGCGGCTACGACATGTTTGCTTCCAGCGGGCGGGATTACCACTTCTACATCACCGACGCGACGGGCGACGGCCGGGTGGTCGAATACGACTGCGAAAGCGAAACGCGGGAGCTTGTGGCGCTGCCCATCAACGCCATCACCAACTTCTACGGAATCTACAAGGACAAGGTGCTCCCCAACCAGAAAAACGGCATCTACGGCCATGGCCGGGAGCGTTACGACGCTGTGCTGGAAGTCTTTGACCAGCAGAAGGACAGCCCCTCCAACGATACCGTGTGGGCGGCGCTGAAAGCCGCCTCGCAGGAACCGAACCCCGAAAGCATCACCAGCAATACGCAGTGGTCGATCGCCTACAACAACACCGACCTGACCGCCGAAATCATCATTCGCCGCCACTGGGAGGATATGACGCGCTATAGCCTGACGGCGGGCGCGGCGAAGTAACGCCGTTTACCGCCCAAAGCGGATTGAGCCCGCCTGACTTTCCGCCGAAGTCTGCAAAGCGTCAAAGCCTTGCCTGCGCGGATGATTTTACGCAGTTTCCTTATATTAAACGAGTGAACGGACGCATCCCTTCGGATGTTCCCGTTCACTCGTTTATTTTGCCTCTGTTCGTTTGAATTTCACGTTCTGTTCTCTTTCATCTCTTCCACGACTGGGTGGGCATCATAATCGTTCCGTCTTTTCCGACGACCTCCATCAGCGCCTCGATCACGGTCTGCGCGCCGCCGCAGACATAGCCCATCCGTTTCAGGGACGTATGCACCATCACGGCATCGCCCTTTTCCAGACCGACTTCCCGTAATTTTTGGACGATTTCTTCTTTGAGAATCACACGCATCTCGGTATCCCTCCCAAAAACTCAATCCGCTCTTTCTCCCGCATGCCAAATCGAATGGATAGGCCGGGTTCGTCCGGATTATTCCAGCTCAAACACGCCCTGCGGGTCATAGGCGCTCCCGCTTTCGTCAATCTCAATGCCGTAATGATCGTATATCGTTCCGGCAGCGTCCATGTCAATCCAGCGGCGGTTGAAGTCCGCCTCCCGCATCAGGCCGTAACCGACGCACGCCGGATCGTTGAAATAAAACACATTGCCGTCGCTCCTCTTCTGATAACCGACGCAGATGACCCAGTGCCCCTCCGCCAGATACGTATCTGCGTCGCTCGGGTCTTGGGTGTTGTATCCGTCCGCGCCCCACGCCTGAATGCAGACCAGCACGGGATGCCCCCGATCCAGCGCGGCGATCAGGTCGTCCGTCGTTCGCTTTTCCCGCGCGATGACCCGCACATCGTTTTCCTCAAAAAAGGCGAGGATCGCGTCCGGAGACGTTCCGGCTTCCTCGGTTGTTCCAAGCGCTTCCTCATAGGCAGTCAGGTTCAAATCCGCCTGATAAGGCTCAAGCCAGTTCATCAGCATTTGGACGCACGTGGTTCCGCAGGTGTAGCCGCCGTACTGGCGCAAATTCGGAATGTCAATCAAAACGTCGGCGTCCTGCGTTTTGCCTGCGTAGAGGCTTTGAGGGGATGCGTCCGCCTCTCCTTTCCCGGCGCAGGGCAATGCACACAGACACAGCGCGCCGACCAAGGCGGCCGACGCAAGGATTCCATAGCGTTTCTTCATGGCGCACCTCCAACATTGTACAACAAAAGCGGGGACAAAAACACCCCTACATGAATGAGGGAGAAGGGGGAGTTGATGCGGGCATAGCCCGCTTTCTTGTTTAGTTTTCAGCCGTATCGACCCGGAAGCCGTACTCGCGCAGAATTTCCGGCGCGATCTCGCGGTTCAGCTCGTTATCCTCCACCACCAGTGCCTTCAAGCCTTCCGGCTCGGTGATCTTTTCCACCGGACGGTGCTCTGCCTGTGTGCGCATGGGCAAGCAGATGATAAACTCGGCACCCTTGCCCTGCGCCGTCTGCGCTTTGATGGTGCCGCCCATCATATCCACGATGTTTTTGGTAATCGCCATACCAAGACCGGTGCCATGGATTCTCAATACCGCAAAAAAGCTTTATAAAGCCTTTGAAAAGGCACAGGCACAGCACAACAATAACATGTAGATATTTTATCACGATAGTGACAGGTTTTCAACAAAATATTGCTTTGAAGCAGAGTCGCTGCCTGACCGTTGCCCAGCCTGCGGCAAAGCGGTCTATCAGAGCAGACCTGCCATTCGCCCGGCAATCGAAAAAGAAGTGCGGAATCTTTTACGAACCAGGGATGAGAAATGGGAATAAGCCGACTGACTGCCTTCTGCGGTATCTACGGAGGGCAGTTTTTGACACTTCGCATCAAAAGCGCCCTTGCGCTCTCCGAGGGGGGAACGGGGGGCACGACGCGGGCTGGGCACGCTCCCGATGGCGTACCGCCCTCACGACAGGAACAGGAGCGTGTTACGCTCCTGTCAGTGGCGGAGAACGAACGGATTCACCAACGGAAGCCGGCGGGCATCCCGATGCTTTCGAGGTAACGCTGCCGCGCCTGTTCACGTTCGGCTTCGGTTGCGGCGGTTTTGTACCGAGTGAAGCATTCGTGCTGAAACATCGCGTCGAGCTTTCGGGAAAGTTCCCGGCGAATGGATTGTTGCAGAGAGAATGCATATGAATGACATGATGAACCAAAACGCTTGCAATGATAAGACGAAACGTATATAATGATGGTAACGTGGAAAGGAGGGATTCCTGTGGGAAAAAGCAGTACAGATACTTGTTGTCTGACGTTGCCTTTGAAATTGGAAAAATGGCAGGAAGACCGACTTGCCAAAAGATTTGAAATTGCACGACAGATTTACAATACGATGGTTCGTGCGGAATTGAAAAAGCTGGATCGAGTAAAGCAACTGCCGGAATACAGAAAGAACCAGAAAGAAATTCAGGCACTAGATTGGAAAAATTCGGCAGATAAGCAAAGGCTAAAGGAACTGTACGGAAACCAGAGAAAAATTCTGCAGAAGCAGGGGTTTACAGAATACGGCTTTAAGGCGGACAGCAAGGATTATTACAAGCATTTTATAGAGAACATCGGATCGAGCGTTGCAACGCATGGTATTGCGCCTCAGGTTTGGAATGCCTTTGATAAAATGCTGTTTCAAAAAGACGGAAAGGTTGTCCATTTTAAGCGGTATGGCGATGTTCATTCGCTAAAAGGAGGCTCTGTTGCCCATAAAAGCGGCGGTGCGGAAATCATGTTCCGCAAAACCTATATCGAGTGGAAGGGATTAAAACTACCGCTGAAACTGTCGCCCAACAATGCCTATGAAGCGGAGATGCTCTCCTACCGTGTGAAATATGTTCGAATTTTGCGCACACGAGGAAAGACAAAAGATCGCTGGTATGCGCAGCTCTCCTTGGAAGGAAAACCGGCGGTAAAGTATGATTCAAACACCGGAAAGCCCGTGCATCCTGTCGGAAGGGGAGCGGTTGGACTCGATATCGGACCGCAAACGCTGGCATATGCTGCAGCAAATGAGGCAAACCTCGTAGAATTGGCAGATCAGGTACAAAATATCGAGCAAGAAAAGCGCAGACTCCAGAGAAAGTTGGATCGCAGCAGAAGAGCGACCAATCCGGATAATTACAACGAAAACGGCACAATCCGGCGAGGCGTCAAATTGACTCACAACAAATCCAAGCGGTATTGCAAATTGCAGAAGGAATTAAGCTGGATTCAGCATTGTCAGGCTGAAACCCGAAAACGGCAGCATATAGCGCTGGCAAACCATCTGCTTTCGCTCGGAGATTGCTTTTATGTCGAACCCATGGCATGGCCGTCGCTGACCCATCGGGCGAAAAAGACAGAGGTTTCCGAAGAAACGGGAAGGATTAAGCGGAAGAAGCGGTTCGGCAAGTCCGTAGCCAATAAAGCGCCGGCTTCACTGATTGGCATTTTAAAGCTGAAATGCATCTCTCTCGGGCTTACCGGAGTGGTGGAAGTTCCGATGCTGCTCAGAGCCAGTCAGTATAATCATCAGTCAAAAGATTATGCAAAGAAATCACTTTCCCAACGATGGAATGATATGCCGGATGGCAATCGAATCCAGCGCGATCTCTATTCAGCGTTTTTATTGCAGCATTACAATTCCCAATCAGAAAGCTTTGACCAAGAAACCCTTGAACGAGATTATCCGCAATTTGTGCGGCTTCATAACCAAACGATTCAACGATTGTCCACACTGCCGAAGATCCCATCCAGCATGGGGATTCGGCGAAGCGTAAGCTAACAGACTTTTTCGGTGAGGTTCGCACCGAAAACCGGTCGATTGTCCGTCCGAGACTGTCGCTAATGGCAATATAGGTTGCCTTGACAGTAGAAGAGCATGGGAAAATAGTCAGCGCGGATGCTGCTTTTGCGGCATCTGAAAAGCTATCTACCAGCTCACAGCATATTGCGTGGATTTGTGGCATTGCATCTGTGCAATTTTGCTGATGCAATCCGTGCGGGATGTGCTGAGGCAAAGCTTATGGCACTTGGCATCCAGAGAAACGAAGCCGATGCAATCCGTGCGGGATGTGCTGAGGCAAAGTTTGAAGCTGGGCGATAACGGAAGCCACGTCCGCGATGCAATCCGTGCGAGATGTGCTGAGGCAAAGCTCGGCGCTCGAACGTACAGGGTTTGTGACCTGAGATGCAATCCGTGCGGGATGTGCTGAGGCAAAGAGCCAATAGGCGATGTCGGGCACCGTGTTGCTCCCGATGCAATCCGTGCGGGATGTTCCGAAACGAACGGAAGGTCATTGTATTCAAACGATCATGCGCAGAACAATGAAGTAAATAGAAAAGAGAGCTAACCGATTCAATCATCGAATCAGATAGCTCTCTTTTATGAATCATGAAAACGGTTGCCAAATCATTGCCACAGTCGGGAATAGAATCCGAAAAACTCAGTTATTGCGTCACTTTTCGGAGGACATATCTTATTCCCACTCTCTCAGACTTAACACATTCTGTATAATTTATGTGTGTCCGATTCCAAGTGATGGCTCTGATTCTCTGTGGCATTCCTATTCCACTGCCTGTACAGCCTCCGGTTATCATTTTGTTATCAGGGTGATAACAGGGGAGACTGTTTTGCTGTAGCAGTTTGAGAATTTCCACAAGTATAGTATAGCGTAGAACGGGTGCTGATGCAAGAGAAAAGATATTTGGCGAATAAATGCATTTGAAGTTTATCCTAGTATATATTACAGTTTGTGAATATAAATATCAATAGCTGTGATATACCTCTGTGAATGCACAATTATTCTTACATATGCCCAGGGTGTCCACCTTGTATCAAAAACTGGTGCATATTATGTGGTGTCACGCAAAAAAGCAATGTGTTTATAACATTTTATTATGCATTGGGGCTTTCGTTTGGTCATTTGACCGTGATGGGTGCAAATCGATTTGAGTGGGTGCATTTTTGTGCTATCGTTTTGCAATAGGAATACTGGAGTTTGAATGCAACAAAGTATAGCGTATATTCGAATATCAAGTATACTGAATTTTGAAGGTGGAGGTTATTCTGCAAGAACTGATGTTGCCTCCGCAGGTAGCTTTCTGATAGCAGTTATAACCTCGACAACCCAGCAGGGAACCTTCTCAAGCAACGTGATCTCCTTTTTTACGCGTCGGAACAACGAGAGAGCCTTGGCGTTTCCTATACCATCAATACCCAAGTTCTCTTCTAACCGATACACGAATCCCAAATAATTCTCATGAATGGCTCCATCCGGGAAATCATCATCGATATTAAAAAGCCTCAATATTCCTCGATTTTTCGCGATAGTAGCATCTTCGTCATCTTTTCCTACATTTTGATAATCACCATCAAAGATAATGAATGCAGGAATGCCAAATTCACTATATAGACGATAATACCGATCTAATTCACTTTTTCCGCCACATCGTACAATCGTCACGCCTTCAGCCACCTCATCATACCCGCATAGTGAAAATAAATACGGAAGAATAAGTACTTCGCTTTCCCCCTCGACCAGAATGACCTTGCGTGCAAACATTGCCTCGCTGGATTTTTGAGAATCACCGGTATTTTCGAACGCATTGCGATATCGTTCCATAATATCTGATTTGGTTGTTTCCCGCCCATAGCGCGCTTTGAAATCATTGACAAAAGATTGCGGATGTGCGCTTCTGATATAGGTGCCCTTTTCCTTGCTTTTTCTAACAACGAATATTTCATCGAAATGATCAAGGTCAATAAACTCTGAAGAATGCGTAGTTAATAGCACCTGTGTTCCATTTTCAGCCAGGTCTCTGATTATTCTGTAGAAATTCCTTCGTCCCTGTGGATGTAAAAACAATTCTGGTTCATCTATTAAAATAGGCGTCTGATTCTTGAGTTTCATTTTAGAGTACGCTTTGAGAATTGCTATTGTTATGCTAGCTTGTACACCCATCCCCAATTCTGAAGCTCTAAACGTCATTCCTGTCTCAGCTTCATGCACAATTATCTGCAAGGTCCGATAAAAATTCCAAGGATCGTACATGTTGAGGTCAACATTGAAGTCATCTGGGGCTCTATTTAGTTGCCGAGCAGTTTCCTCGCCTAGGATAGATACAAACCATTGCATTAAATTATGACTATTCTCGTCTTTGACTGAAAATAGGATATCATTACGTACCCTTTCCATCTCTTTCTTGAACAGTTCAGCTTTACTAAAGTGGAGCATGCCAGAGGACGTGAGCTTCTTTTCAAAAAACTTAAGGTTACCTCACGATCTTGCGGAGATTGTAGGAGAGCGGAATGCTACTGAAACTGAATATGTATCGCTTTCCGATATGGGTATTGAATGCGGTCAGGGGCTACGGACGGGAGCGAACGACTTCTTCTATGTCCAAATTAAAGAGGAAGAAGGCGAATCGGTTCTCGTTCGAAGTAAAACATGGGATCGTGGCGGAAGGAAATATCGGTTCAAGAAGGATGATATTGTCCCAACGCTACAGAACCGCGGAGAGGTTAACGGGTTGGTTGTGACTCCCGATAAACTCAAAACCGCAGTGATCTATCCGCAAGGAGAAATCCAAGGTGAGTTAAGGGATTATATCGACCTGGCAGAAACCTACCACGACACTAAGGGGCGGCGGTTCAAAGATTATAGCGCAGTGGCTCCAAACGAGAAAATAGTCGAGGGGAAAATTGTTCACGAGTGGTTCCGGCTTCCAAAGATGGCAAATCGTCATCTTCCGAACCTTTGCCTTACGAGAGTGTCGGCGAGAATCCCGGAATGTTTATTCGTCACACAATCAGAAACTGACCCGATTGCGATTGATGCGAACATGGTGACACTCTGGGGACGAGACGCTCGGACGATCAGAATTGCGTTTGCGATGCTCAACTCGACATGGAGCAAGCTCTACTTAGAGCTGATTTGTACGGTGATGGGTGGCGGTGCGTTTAAAGTCGAGGCGAGTCACCTCAAAAAGCTTCTTTTTCCAAAGCTTTCGAACGAACTCCTTCAGGAACTGGAGGATGCAGGAAAAGAGCTTATTGCCGGAGAAATGATGACTGAGGATATTCAGGAGAAAATCGATAATACAATCGCCGCAGCGTTCGGAGATGAACAGATGACATCTCGGATTGAAAGGCTTTTGGAGCGTAAATATAACGAACGGAGCACAAGATTATGAACAGAGAAAATCTGAGAGATTTCGCGATACAGGCGCAGGCACTGATTGACGAGGGGGCGGTCGAGGATCGGATTCGCCACTACCTTTCTTCCAGACTGCTCAGTATCTTTCCGGATTATCCTTGGTGGTTACAGGCACATATGCAGGGCACGGAAGAGCATGTACATTTCTCGTCGACGCATGGAAACCGAGACGGGTTTGTTGATGCGGTAGTCGGAAAGACGGCGATTGAGTACGAGAAGAATCTGACGATACAGGGTATTTTCTCCGAGGGGTATCATCAGGTCAAAGAGTATTCGGCAGCACTTTGCAATATTGGCATTCCGGAGTCGGAAGTCCTCAGTGTGCTGTCTGACACGGTCAGGTGGTACGGAAATAAAGTTCGGATTGTCAGCGAACCGGCGGAAGGCAGACTACTCGGGCCGGACGACGTTGAGCTTGAACAGATTATGTTCGTCGACTTGTCGGTCGGGACGGACGAAGAGTTTTCTCGTTTTGAGCAGTTTATTAATCAGTTTATGGCGCGGGACGAATCGCGTATTTTGAATGCAAAGACGCTCGTGACGGACTTTGGCGTTGAGAGCAGTTTCTATAAAACCGTTCTGATTTCTTTATATCTTTTTTCAAAACGCATTTTGATAATGATGCAAAAAATGATTCATACTTGATTCGTTTTTTGCGCGATGCGGTTTTCCCTGTAAAAACAGCCCAAAAGGGCAGAAAAAAACGCCCTCGACATCTCGAAAGGCGTTTTTGCTTCAAGGCGCTGCGGCCTGAAATCCAAAAGGAGGCAGAGGAGATTTTGTTTGAACGAAGAAGCTCGATTCGTTTCAAAATAAGGGGGACAGGTGTATATGGAGTGTGTCCGTTTCCCCTCTGCATGATTAGTATAAGTGCTTTGCACTGAATATACAAGAATCAAGAATTTCAGGCCAAAACAGGAAGAAAAAGATGAATAAAAAAGAGAATTAGGGTATCAAATTCATATTTTCAAAGTTAATGGAGACAAACTGCGTCGGGCTGACGCCGAACTCTGTGAGTTCCCGTTCAATCAGTTCCAGCATGACCGATTTCCCACAGCAGTGAATACCGATCATGGCCTTGATCAGCTCCGTCCCAATAAAAGGGCGAATACGCTTCATATCAATTGTGATGAATTATTTGTGATTAATCAGCGGTTTCCTAAGAATATACATACTTGTACAAAAGATATTGCAGAGCAATTCGATCTAAAACAAGCTATCAAAATTCCGAATCTTTTATCTTCACAATATGCCATGTGGCATGTGTGCAGTCAACATTAATTTTGACTTTTCTCCGGCATTTTTCTCGGTAATCTTTTTGTGATGTGCATCTAGTTCACCATACATAATCTTGAAGATACTCTGGAAATACCGCAGTAATCGTAGTACAATAGAGGCAAGCTGATGCAACTGATCCATTTTGCCTGTGGCAACAATACGGCAAAACACCAATCAGCAAATGAGCGAATAGACACAATAGAAGCATCAGCGATAATTTTTCCTGATTATATTAAACAATTCTAGTAAAGTTAATTTCTTGGTGAGCGAGTGGGAATAAAATTTTAGTGCTTTCCGAATTCTGAAAAGCATTGATATTACAGCGTTTTTCAGGATTTTTTCTTTTCTATCGGCTACAAATTGGCTACATTTGCAGCAATTTTTGTAGCCAGAGGCTCACGGCATGATGCCGTCAAGCTGTCTGGCTACCTCC
>OLQO01002148.1_pt1 | contig 11052 bp, 10 predicted proteins | sample 1672281 | NCBI WGS metagenome assembly OLQO01 (sample SAMEA3136667, study PRJEB25190) | human gut metagenome | biome: human gut; feature: human-associated habitat; material: faeces | place: Austria | collected 2013 | reverse complement strand
GACTTCTTCTAACGATTTATAGTGGAATTTTTCGTGTGGCATAATTTTTCTCCTTGCGGTAAATCCGCTACGGCTTCAGGATCACCTTGATGCTGCCGCTCTTGCTGTCCAGCGCGGTATCCAGCGCCTGCTGCAATTGCTCCAGCGGGAAGGTGTGGGTGATAAATTTTTCCAGCGGGATATCGCGGGCGGCGGCAATCGCAATGGGGAAATCCCAGCAATAGCCCTGCGCGCCCTGCACATGAATCTCGTGGGTGACAAAGCGGCTGGCGGGGATCTGAATCTGCGGCTTTTCATAAATGCCGATGATGGTTGCGGTGCCGTTGCGCTTCAGCGTCATAATGGCCTGCAAAAAGCAGCTTTCGCGCCCCACGCACTCAAAGCTCTTGTCCACGCCCTTGCCGTGGGTCAGGCGGGCGACCGCCTGCTCCAGATCCTCCTTGCCGCTGTTCACGGTGACGGTGGCACCGACCTGCTTTGCCATTTCCAGCCGCTGGTCAGAGAAATCGGCAATGATGACCTCGGCGGCACCGCTGCGGCGGCACATAGCGGCCACCATCATACCGATAGCGCCGGCACCGATGATCAGCACCGTTTCGCCCAGACGGATGTCGGCGCGGCGCACGGCGTGGGTGGCAACCGACAGCGGCTCGATCAGTGCGCCGGTTTCGTAGCTCAGGTAGTCGGGCAGCTCGTAGACATACGGCTCCTTGACCACAACATAGTCCGCCATGGCGCCGTCGCCGTTGCGGTAGGTAAAGCTGATATGCTCGCAGTAGCCGTACTGTCCGTGGCGGCAGGCGTCGCACTTGCCGCAGACGATGCAGGGTTCCACGGTCACGCGCTCACCGAGGCGGACCTTGGTGACCTCGCTGCCGACGGCGACCACATCGCCGGAAAACTCATGCCCGATGGTCACGGGCAGCGGGGCGGACGGGTGCAGCCCGCGCGCAATGTGCAGATCACTGCCGCAGATGGCGCTGGCGCGCACCTTGACAAGCACCTCGTCCGGTGCCAGCGGGCGGACGGGTTTATGCAAAAAGTGTACTTTAAAAGGCTCGTATACTTCGCCGATACGGTTCATAAGTTTTTCCATGGCAAAAAGCCTCCTTTAAAAATAGCGTTGCAGAAAATGCAGCCCGCGCAGGGCAACCTCGTCGGGGGTGCCGTGTACGTTGACCCAGCTGGCGTCCAGCCCGCCCGGGGCAAAGGTTTCCATCGTGATATGCCCGGCGTAGCCGTACTGCTGCAGCAGCCGCATCACGGCATCCCACGGCACAATGCCGTCGCCCGGTGCGCCGCGGTTGTTGGCGCAGGCGTGGAAGTGGGTCACCCTGCCGCTTTTCAGCGCTGTTTCCAGCGAAGCAAGCAGGTTCGCTTCCTCTAAGCAGGCGTGGTAGGTGTCGTAGTGGATGCCCACATTGTCGCAGCCGATAGCATCATTGGCAGCTGCTCCACCGTGTTGATGACACTGGTGCGGTAGCGGTTCAGCGGCTCCAAGGCAAGGCAGATGCCGCACTCCTTGGCGCGGCGCGCCAGCTCCTGCAAGCCGGTGACAGCCAGCTCCCATTCGCGGGCAGCCTCCGCCGGGGGCAGGGTGTGGCGCTTGCCGCCCCCTGCATACAGGGGACCCGCCAGCACCACGGCACCCAGTGTGGCACCCGTTTGCAGGCAGTCGGTCAGGTACTGCATGGTGGCGGTGCGTACATCGGCATCAAAGCTCGAAAGATCGCGTCCTGCCCCCATGGCGGCGCACAGCGAAACCTCCAGCCCGCTGGCGCGCACCTCATCGCGCAGGGTCGGGCTTATGGTGGGCTGCGTCATCGGCAGCTCCAGCGCGGTAAAGCCCATTTTGGCTGCCTTGGTCGGCAGACCGCAGCAGGCGTCGGACAGCCCTGGCGCCCAGTTCCAAAGATTGATACCCAGTTTGTTCATAGCATTTTCCGTTGGGGGCTGCCTTTATTTGGTGGAGCGCCGCACGATCAGATCACTGTTCATGATCATACGCTGCGGCTTGGGCAGCTCCCCGTATTTGTCCTTGTATTCGATCTGGCGGATCAGGCTTTTGGCTGCCTCCATACCCATGTCGTACAGATGCTGCGTCATCGTGGAAAGCGGCGGCTCGACCATGGCGGACATACTGACGTTGTCCACGCCGATGACCGCCACATCCTCGGGGATGCGCAGCCCCATATCGTGCAGCGCGTGCATAACCACAAACGCCTTGGGGTCACTGGTGCAGAAGATGGCATCGGGCAGCTGCCCTTGCTCTGCCAGCTCACGGATTTGATAGTAAAAACCATTGCTGCCGCCGCTTTCGCGCAGGAGGTACTCCTCCCTTTCGGGCAGACCGCTGTCGGCAAGCGCTTTGCGGTAGCCGCGCAGACGCTCACGGTAGAGCAGCAGCTCCTCGCGCCCGCAGACGATGGCAATGCGCTTATGCCCGATGCGCGCCAGATAGCGCGTGGCATCGTAACCGATCTGGAAGTTGTCGGAGGTGACGGTATCCACCTTGCCGATGTCGCTTTCCTCAAAACGGTTGACCAGCACAAGGGGGTAGCCCTCATCGCGCAGGCTGCGGATGTGCGGGGCGTCGCTGCTCAGCGAGCAGACGATAAACCCGTCGATCCAGCGCTGCTTCATGGTTTCCAAATAGGATTTTTCAATGGCGGCGTCCTCGTCGGTGTTGCACAGAAAAACGGTCATTCCGTTTTTGCGCGCCTCATCCTCCACGCCGCGGGTCAGCTTTGGGAACATCAGGTTCTCGATGGAGGGAATCATCAGGCAAATCGTATTGCTGCGCCCCACCTTCAGGCTTTGTGCCAGCGCGTTGGGCTGGTAGTTGGTCATGCGGATGGCTTCGGTCACGATTTTTCGCGTTTCCTCGTTGACATAGCTTTTGCCGTTCAGCACGCGGGAAACCGTGCTTACCGACACACCTGCTACAGCGGCGACCTGCTTGAGATTCATAGGGAACTCCTCCTGCTTTGTATTGATATACCATCGGAAGCAGGCAATTCCCTGCTGCGATGCTTAGGGCAACACCGCACAATTCCCGCCTAACGGCTTAAGCACCGCTCCGGCGGCTGCGGCACGGCATCCGCCGCACCTCGCTCGCTGTATCAGCACTTAAAATTATGCGGTATTGCCTTAGTCCTTATCCCAGTAGACGGTAGCGCCGCGGTGTGCAGAGGTACACTGTTGGCGGAAAAGCTGCAGCCACCCGGTGGCGGGTTTGATAACGGGCTTCCAGCTTTCCTTGCGGCGGGAGAACTCATCCTCGCTCACATCTACTTTTAATGTACGGGCTTCAATATCAATATACACCATATCCCCATCCCGAATCAATGCCAAATTGCCGCCTTCGTAGGCTTCGGGGGAAACATGACCGATCGCAAGACCTCCGGTAGCGCCGCTGAAGCGTCCGTCAGACACCAAAGCAATCTGACTGCCCAGCCCCTTGCCCAGCACAGCCGCCATGAATGTCTCCATATGCGGCATGCCCGGGCTGCCTTTGGGACCCTCGTAGCGGATGATGACCACATCGCCTGCCACGATCTCATCCTTCAAAATGGCGTGCCATGCATCGTCCTGCGAGTCGTAGCACTTGGCGGGACCGCTGAACTTCCATGCGGCGGGGTCCACGGCGCTGAACTTGACAATGGCGCTGTCGGTGCCGATGTTGCCATGCAGCACAGCCAGACCACCATGCTCGTAAATCGGCTCTGCCACGGTGTGGATGACATCGTGGTTCTTGTTTTCGGCGCGCGCAGCCTTGTCACCGATGGTGCCGAACATACCCTTAGCGTCGGTGTCGATCTTGCCGGCAGCCGCCAGTTCCTTGACCACGGCACCGATACCGCCGGCGGCGTCAAAGTCCTCCATGGTGTAGGTGGGGTGGTTGGGGTAGATGGTGCTGAGCAGCGGCACCTCGCGGCTGATGACGTCAAAGGTTTCGGGGGTGATGTCAAAGTCTGCCTGCCGTGCCAACGCGGGGATGTGCAGCAGACTGTTGGTGCTGCCGCCGGTCGCCATCATATAGCGCACCACGTTTTCAAAGCTGGACTGGCTCAGGATATCGCTGGGGTGAATCTCATGCTCCCAGGCGTACATGACCCGCCGGGCAGCCTGCCGTGCCAGCTCGTGCCATTTTTCGGATTGGCTGCGGGTGCTGGCGTTGTCGTGCGGGGCAAAGCCCAGAATTTCCGCCATGGCGCACATCGTCTGGGCGGTACCCATAAAGGGGCAGGCACCGGGGGTGGGGCAGGCGTGACGCACAACGTCCTTGTACTCCTCGCGGGTGATGGAGCCCTCCACATAGGCGGCGTAGGCCTGCTTGGTGTGGGTCAGGGTGATCATACGCCCGTCCGAGCGATGCCCTGCTGCCATATAGCCGCCTGTGAACATCACGGTGGGGATATCCACGCGCACGGCACCCATCAGCATACCGGGAACGACCTTGTCGCAGGTCGCCATAATGACCATACCTTCGAGCATATTCAGGTTGGCAACCATCTCCACCTCGCTGGAAACCAGATCGCGGGCGGGCAGGGTGTAGCGGTCGCCGGGGGTGTTGCTGCAGATGCCGTCGCAGATGCCGCTGATGGGCAATTCCAGCGCCAGACCGCCCAGCTTGTAGATCTCCTCCTTCATCTCGGCAATCAGTGCCTTGTCAAAGGGGTAGTGACCGGGGTTCATTTCGTTCCAGGTGTTGACCAGACCGATGATGGGGCGCTTGGCGTCCTCCTCAGAAATGCCCATGGCGTACAGCAGGGTATTGCGGTGGTCGAGGGATTCCTCATTCCATTCACGAATCATATACTTGCTCACTTTCTGCGGCGCGTGCCGCATACAATTTTATTTCTGCATCAGATGGATGGCAAAGCCGCCGATCTGCTGCTTGGCGTAGATGACCAAGATCCGTCCGTCGGGAAACCGCTTGACGGAGTCCTCGTCAAAGGCAAAGCCTTTTTCCTCCAGATAGCGGCGGGCCGCGGGAAGATCGGCGGTGGCAAGGGCGATGTGTCCGTGCTCGCCGCGCCCGGGGGCTTTCATCCACTCGATTTGGGTACCGGTAAACCGTGCATCCGCACTTTCCTTGGCCGGGTTCACAGCCAGCCGAAACAAAACCGCAAATTGCTCGGCGCAGCGCTCTGCCTGCGCGGCATCGGCGCAGTTGACGCCGATGTGGGCAATCTCAAAATCCGGTGTGTATGCCATACCTCAGCCTCCCAGATATGCCTTGCGCACGGCATCGGACTTCAGCAGCTCCTCGCCGGAGCCGGACAGGTTGATCTTGCCGTTTTCCAGCACATAGGCGTAGTCGCAGATGCCCAGCGCCTTGCGGGCGTTCTGCTCGACCAGCAGCACCGTAATGCCGGAATCGCGAATTTCGCGGATCAAATCGTAAATCTGGTTCACGATGATGGGCGCAAGACCCATCGAGGGTTCGTCCAGCAGCAAGATCTTGGGGCGGGACATCAGCCCGCGCGCAACCGCCAGCATCTGCTGCTCGCCGCCGGACAGCGTGCCGGCAAACTGATCCTTGCGGCTTTCCAGAATGGGGAAGCGCTTGTACTGCTCCTGCAGGTCCTTTTCCAGGTCAGCCCCTTTAAAAAGGTAGCCGCCGACGAGCAGGTTGTCGCGGATGGTCAGACCCGAAAAGCACTTGCGTCCCTCGGGGACGTGTACCACGCCCGCGCCCACGATCTTGCTGGGCTTGCGGGGCAGGGGCGCGCCCTCAAACTCCACGGTGCCGGTCTTGGACTTTGCCAAGCCGGAAATCGTTCGCAGCAGCGTAGTTTTACCGGCGCCGTTGGCACCGATAATGGAAACAATCTGCCCTTTGTGAACCTCCACATTGACGCCGCGCAGCGCTTCCACATGACCGTAACTGACAGCCAGATCGGTCACTTTCAGCATAGGTTCCATGTTTATTCCTCCTTGCCTAAGTAGGCCTCAATGACCTCGGGATTGTGCTGGACTTCATCGGGGGTACCCACGGCGATCGTTTCGCCGAAGTTCTGCACATGGATCTTGTCGGAAATGCTCATTACCAGCTCCAGGCGATGCTCAATCAGCAAAATGCCGAAGCCGATCTCCTTGCTGATGCGCTGGATCAGCTCGGTCAACTCGCCGACCTCGGTGGGGTTCAAACCGGCGGCAGGCTCGTCCAGCAGCAGGATTTTCGGCTCGCACATCAGTGCGCGGGCAATCTCGATGCGGCGCTGCATCCCGTAGGAAAGATTCTCCGGGCGCTCGTGCAGGTAGTCCTGCATCCCCACGACCGTCAGGTATTTTTCGCACAGCTCGCGCCCGCGCTTTTCCTCGGCGCGGCGCTTGGGGGTGGGCAGCAGCCCGCCCACGATGCTGTAGCGGCTTTGGGGGTCAAAGGCGCACATCACGTTTTCTTCCACGGTCAGCCCCTTAAACAGGCGGATATTCTGGAAGGTGCGTCCCATACCAAGGCGGGTGATTTTGTACTGCTCCAGCTTGGTGATGTCCTTGCCGTCCAGCACAACGGTGCCTTGGTCGGCGGTGTACACACCCGAAATGGTGTTGAAGATGGTGGTCTTGCCCGCGCCGTTTGGTCCGATAATGCCGTGGATTTCCCCGGCGTTCGCTTCAATGGAGAAGTTCTGTATCGCCTTGACGCCGCCAAAGCTCTTATAAATGTTCTTGACTTCCAGCAGTGCCATGGTTTACCCCTCCTTTTTGGCAGTGTTCTTTTTGCCCAATTTGGCAAAGGCTTGTTGAATGTTGCGGGGCGTAAGCTCCCACTCGCCCAGCAGACCGGACGGCTTAAAGTTCAAAATCAGCAGCACCAGCACGGCGTAGATGACGTAGCGGTAGTTCTGCAGCCCGCGCAGTACCTGCGGCAGGGCGCTCAGGATAAAGGCGCCCAGCGTGGAACCGGTCAGGCTGTTGACGCCGCCGAAGAATACCATAATGACCCAGTCGGCGCTCTTTTTCCAGCCGAAGCCGGTGGGATCCACATAGGACATATAGAAGGCGTACAAAACGCCGGAGTAGCTCGTCAGCGCAACGCTGAGCAGGAAGGCAATCATCTTGACGCGGGTCACGTTGATGCCCATCGCCTTGGCAGCCAGCTCGTCGCCCTTCAGCGCGATGCACTGGCGGCCGTATTTGCTGGTCTTGAAAAACGCTGCCAGCGCAATGGCAAGCACGGCGGAAACAAACGCCAGCGGCAGCCCGACCAGACGGGGGATGCCGGTCAGACCGGACGCGCCGCCGGTCAGGGTGGTCATACGGTTCAGCAGGGCGGCAATCGCCTCGCCGAAGCCCAGCGTGACCAGCGAGATATAGTCACGGCGCAGCCGGACAACGGGGTAGCCGATCACATAGCCGATCAGCGTTGCCCCTGCGACCGCCAGCAGCGCCGCCAAGGCAAAGGGGACGTGGGCGCGGATGACCAAAAGCCCCGATACATAGGAGCCGATGGCCATAAACGCCGCCTGCCCCAAGCTGAACATACCAGTAAGCCCGGTCAGCACATAGATGCCGGATACGGCAATCAGCGTGATAAAAACCTGCGTAAGTACGTTGGATACAAGTGCGTTCATTGTGTGATATCCTCCTTACGCTTTTTCCTGAACGTTGCTGCCGGCAATGCCCTGCGGACGGATCAGCAGGAAAACCAGCATAACAGCGAATACGGCAATGGTAGAATAACCGGAACCCAGTGCAGCCAGCAGAATAGTTTCCAGAATGCCCAGCAGCAGCGCGCCGATGACGGCGCCGGTCAGGCTGCCCAAGCCGCCGATGACCGAGGCGATAAAGCCCTTGACGACAAGGCTGCCCAAGGTGGGGTACAGGGTGTACTTGATGCCCAAAAACACGCCTGCGATGCCGGCCAGAATGCCGGAAATGACAAAGGCGAGCTGGATGATGCGGGTGGAGTCGATGCCCATCAGCTGGGCGGTGTCGCGGTCAAAGGAAACCGCGCGCAGCGCACGACCCAGACGGGTTTTCTGGATGACATACGCCAGAACGATCAGCGCCACGGCACTGATGCCGAACATCATTAAATCGCCGGTGGAAACGACCAGCGTTGCCACATTGACGGTGGGGCTTTTAAAAAAGGAAGGGAAGTTGAAGAAATTGGAGCCTGCCTTGATGGTGACAAGACCCTCGTACAAGGTGCCCAGCGTGATGGAGGACACAAAGAAATAGGTGGGTGCCGAGTGGTTTTTCAAAATGCGGCGGAAACCGACAAACTCACCGAACAGCGAGATCAGCGCGCCTGCCAGACCCGCAATCAGCAGGGTGGGAACCAGCCCCATCCCCTTGCTGGAGACCAGAAAGTAGGCGATAAATGCTGCCGCTGTCATAGTGGCACCATGGGAGAAGTTGGAAAACTTTAAAACATTGAAAATCAGTGCAAAGCCGGTGGCGATCAATGCATAGATCGAGCCGGTTGCAATGCCGTTTATGATGACTTGCAGCGACATACTTGATTTGCCTCCTAGAAAAAAGCAGGCAGCCCCGCCAAAGCGGTACGAATCCGCGGGGCTGCCTGTTCAGATGTTACGGATAAAGGACGCGCAGACGTTGTTTAGCCGGCAAACTGCTCCAGCATAACGGGGGTCTGGTTGTCGTAGGTGTACATATACATACTCATACCAGTGGGCATATGGGTGGTGGGATCGATGGTGATCTTGCCGGTAACGCCCTCGTAGCTCAGGTTCTCCAGCGCATCGTGCAGGGCGGTGTAGTCGGTGCCGACCTTAGCAATGCAGTCCGCAGCAGCCATCACGATGTCGTAGCCCAGGAAGTACTTGTTGGGGGCGCTGACGTCGTTCTGAATCTCGGCGATCTTGGCGGCGATGGTTTCGTCCTCGGTATTGATGTTGTTGATGTAGTAAATGTTGGAGCAGTCGCCGCCGTAGGTGGTGTTGAAGCCGGGCGCGCCGTCCAGACCGGTGATGATCTTGCCCTTGTAGCCCAGCTCGGTAGCGGCGGTTTCAATGGCGACCAGCTGCTGGGTGTAGTTGGGGCAGTAGATGGCGTCCACATTGGCGTTGACTAAGGGCAGCAGCAGGGTCTTGTAGTCGGTGTCGGCAGCGCCGTAGGCAACGATCATGCTGTTGTCCACGGTGATGTTCTCCTCAGCAAGGCGATCCACAAAGGGAGCCAGCAGGGAAACGGAGTAGGCGTTCTCCTGATTGTACAGGATGCCGAAGGTCTCGTAGCCGTTCTTTACGGCAAAGGCTGCCATAATGTCGCCCTGCGTGGTGGCGCTGGGCTGCAAAGCAAACATATTCTTGTAGGGAACGCCCTCGCTCTTGGTCTGGCAGGCGGGGTCCATGGCAAGACCGACAACGGGTACGTCATAGCCCTCGGAGGTTTCCTTGATGGCGTTGGCGATGTTGGCAACCGGGGGTCCGACGATCAGGGAAACCTGATCCACGGTCACAGCGGTGATGTAGGAGTTGACAGCCTCAGTGACGTCGCCCTTGGTGTCGTAGGTGTTCATCACGATCTTTTTGCCGTTGATGCCGCCGTTGGCGTTGATCTCATCGACGGCAGCCTGTGCGCCCTTCTGGACGGACAGACCCAGACCGGAGGTGTTGCCGGTGATGTCCTGCAGGCAACCGATCAGAATCTCGCCGCTGTCGGCAGCTGCTGCAGAGGAAGCAGCGGGGGCAGAGGTGCTGGTGGAAGCGGTGCTGGAAGCTGCGCCGCCGCAAGCGGCCAGGCTCAAAGCCATACCGACGGCCATAACAAAGGATACAATGCGTTTCATAGTGTTTTCTCCTTGATTTTGTGTTGGGTCAGCGCGCGGGGCTGCGGGGGAAGGAATGTGTGCGGGCTTTGCCTCCTTTTTTCCGGTGTGAAGGCGGGCAAATTGGGAGGTCTTGCCCTGTCTGCACCGGTTTTTCTGCTTTGTTGTCCGGTTTTGATTCTTGATTGCAAACGTTTGCAATCAAAGGCAAATATAAATTCCGATGGAGTTTTCCGCGCTTTTGCGGTTCCACCAGAAATCTTATGCCCAAAATATACTCCTGTTGCTCAGATTTGTCAATATGTGCTGCACATTTTCGTGCTTTTGTTCAAATTTGGCTATGCAAACATTTGCAAAACGACGAAAATCCGGCGCATCGCACCCCGACCATTGCAGAAAAATGAAAGGGCAGACCGATAATTTTATCTGCAATGAGAGCAGATGTCACGGAACTTGTCAAAAGAATCGCTGTAGCAATTTTATATCGCAGAGTGTATAATGAAAACGTTATCACACAAATCATTTTCAAAAGGCGGAGACAACACCATGAAGCAAAAACATATTCCGGCACGCTGTTTTTTCTATCTGTTCGGTATGCTGGTTCTGGCTATGGGGCTGATTGTGAACATCAAGGCCGGGCTTGGCTCCTCAGCAATTATGTCCGTAGCCTACACAATCAGCGAGGGCGCAGGAGTGAATTTTGGTGACATGACGTTTGTGATCTACTGTCTTTTTATCGCTGCGCAGATGATTATAAACGGCAAAGACCGCAGCTGGCTGGATCTGCTGCAGCTGCCGCTGAGTCTGGTGTTTACGCGGTTTATGAATTTGTTCAAAGCGGTAATCCCCTACGAACACGGCTATCTGCCCACAGATCTGCTTGTGTTGCTGGCGGGCATTGTGCTGACCGGCATTGGTGCCGCCATGACAGTGGATATGCAGCTCATCCCCAATTCCGGCGACGGTATCGTGAACAGCATCGCCCGCCGTTGCGGTCGTGAGCTTGGCTTTACCAAAAATATTTTTGACTGCGGTTGTGTTGCTGTTTCCCTGCTTGTCGGTGCGTTCTTCGGCGATCCGCTGCTCGGCATCGGCAATACCACTTCCAAGCAAGTCGCTGACCGCAAATGCGATCTCATTCATGTTTTCGGTGATTGCAGCCTGATCGTTCAGAATGGTGGTATCGCCGGTGGTTTGCGCCGTGCCGCCGAAGATCAGCGTTGGAAGCATCACGAGGAACAGCAGCGGGATCGCAAGGATGGCGAGCAGCGCAAGGAGGATCTTCTTCCCATGCTTGGCTGCCGCGA
>OLQO01002141.1_pt1 | contig 11085 bp, 8 predicted proteins | sample 1672281 | NCBI WGS metagenome assembly OLQO01 (sample SAMEA3136667, study PRJEB25190) | human gut metagenome | biome: human gut; feature: human-associated habitat; material: faeces | place: Austria | collected 2013 | reverse complement strand
CTAAAAACAGGGAATTCTGACGCTTTTTTTAGGGAAAAGTGCTTGACAAAAAACACATTGATTGTAAGTACAAAATATTCTTTGTTCTTTACAATATCATAAAGCTCTGTATAAAGCGGCAATGCCGGAGGATCAAAGCGGTTCATCAATGCATGTTTTGACCAGTATCCCCACTTTGCCTCCTCAGACGGATATGGATAAAATCCGGCTGCATACATATCTGTCATGTAGTACTCACCGTATTTTTTTATAAATTCTGCAAAATTGTCTGTAAACCTTTTACCACCATATTGGATTCCCGCAGCTGTCGATGCCCCGGCTCCTGCCCCGATTATAACACAGTCTGTATTTCTTATATTCTTTGCTGCCCTGTCAATCTGGTCTTCATATGCATCCTTTTGGAATACATAATCCCTTGCCGGAGTACTACATAAAAAGTTTCTCCAGTCAGCATGCCCTTTTCTGATTTTCTTAAAAATCATAATGAACCTCTTTTCTCAATACACTGCTTCGGACAAATTTCTGCACATCTTCCGCAATGCAGACAATGATTCTGGTTGATAGTAACCGGAACTGAAGATATATCAATGCATTTTTGCGGACATACAGAGTAACACAGTTTGCATCCAATACATTCTTTTCCAATAAAATACCCTGTCTGAACTGCCTCGGTTTTTCCAATTGTTATAGTATCCCTCACAATATTTGATGGATTGCTGATATCAAAATACTCTCCCTGTGCCTCATACAGCCGAAACACTTCGATTGCGTCTTTCGTATCTCCCGGATAGATTTTCTTCATATATGGATTTTTTTCAAACATAATATCAAGATTCTTTTTTCCGATGTTCTTTATTTTTCCACGCAGAGACACCGCAATTTTGTCTTTTGTTGCGGATATTGCCACATACTGCTGCTCCATTAACTGGTCATAAAATGCTTTTCCCTTTGCTGTAAGGAAATACACACCTTCTTCATCATAGTACATCATATCTATGATTCTTGTCTGAGGATGTCCATCTGAACCTATCGTTGCAACTGTTGTTGAATGAATTTCATCCACCAGAAGTTTAAGATAATCCATTTTTGTCATTTCAAAGTCTCTCCTTTCAGTATCGGTATAAGTTTTTTATATATCATCATGGCAATTGCTCCAATCACCAAGCCTTTTAAGATATTAAACGGCAATGCATTGAATAGCACAACGTCCAGCTTGGTCTTAATAAATGGCAGAAATTCGCCAAATGATGCAATCAGCTGATCCAGCGGCATAAATGTTTCAAACAGTGGAAGTAGTATAAAATAATTTACAATCGCTGCTGCTATTCCCATAACTGCACTTGAAATAACACATGTCCACATCGCCATTTTCCTAGTATTGTTATCGTCCTTGTAGAAACTAAATTTTTTCTTGTTTTAATAGTTGCTGTATTGTTACTCATAAATCTCCTTTTTGTGAGATATGCCTGAATTTAAAACAGCCCGCAGGACGGGATTCCCTGCGGGACTTGTTTTATCATATCTTCTCTCATCCGGACTTTACCGTCGGTTATGGAATTGCACCATATCAGCTTTTGCTCGCAGACTATACTGCCGGTCAGGAATTACACCTTGCCCCGAAGACTGTAATTTTTTCTGTTAATTATCTTTAAAATTCATAAGGTGGATTTCCAGAGAAATCTGCGATTAAACCATGCGGATTTTCAAGATAGAATACCTCAAAAATAGGATTATCTGCTGTCTGGTACTGTCCCTTAACGATAGGATTGTTCATGCATCCTTCCTTTACACTCTTGTTGTCCTCAAATACTGCTTTGCCATGAAGGCGAATCCATGCGTATTCAGGGGAAGATACTGATACTTCTACTTCAGGATTTGCTAACATATCCTTGTAAACATCCTTTGTGTTGTTAGTACAGAACCAAAGCTTTCCGTCCTGCTCAAAACAGAACATGAATGGACGGCATTTTGCTTTTCCATCTCTTCCTACGGTTGCTAAATACTGAACCGGGTTTTTCTGTAAAAATTCTACTACTTTCTGCATTTTAAATTACCTCCTTGATATGTTGTAACAATGATTATTACATCTTGTAGCTATACAATATCATCAGTTTAATGTAATGCCAATAGTTACATCAAACTTTTTGTAACTTTTTTTGTTACAACTCCTTTTGAAGATTTTACATTGATTATGAAAAACGAAAAGGCTCCGGAAATTGTGATGATATAATCACTCATCCGAAGCCTTCTGTAGGCTACTCTTCCTCTGTATACACTGCAATATCTTTTTTCACATCAGCAAGTGTCATTTCTGAAAGTTTTTCCTCCATTGCCTTCTGTACTTCTAATAGTCTCTTATCAAGAACATGGTGAATATTCTTTCCTACCGGACATTTCTGATTGGGATTCTCATGAAAATGAAACAGTTCTTCATCTGGTGCACATTCCACTGCTTTATACACATCAAGGAATGTAATCTGCTCCAATGGTCTGGTAATTGTCACACCGCCTGTCCCTCTTGCAACTTCAATAAGACCAGCAGCCTTTAATTGTTGCAATATTTTACGAACAATCACCGGATTAGTTCCAATGCTTGCTGCCATAAAATCACTAGTCATCTTCTGATCCGAAAATGTATCTATACAGGCAAACATATGGATTGCCATTGTAAATCTGCTTGAAATCTGCATTATAAACACCTCTCTTTGACAGTAATCATATCAAAAAACAGATGTAATTTCAATGGTTACATTGTTGCTGAAAACTTAATATAAATACAATCAATAGTCTGCTTTAGAAAAAACAGGAAGATACTTTACAAAATCTTCATCAGATATTGACAGAATATTAGAAGCTCCTTTGTTTCCAGCCATTGTTTCCGTTTGAAGTCTTAACATCGCTACTACTAAAGCATGAAGAACCCTATCCCTAGCTCTTGCAGCAAACGGCGTAGCTGTTGTACCTTCGACGTATCGATACATTTGAGAATGAAATCCAACAAAATTTTCATAGTTAGACAAATCCCTTGGCCTATATGGGTTATACACTGTAAAAATAATTCCAGGATATTTTCTTCCCACTCGGCTTGTTGCCTGAATATATTCCGAGTTCTGCTTTGGCTGACCTACAACAGCCATTAATCCCAATCTATCTACGTCCATACCTACTGCAATCATATTTGTAGCAATAACCACGTCATAGCAACTCTGTCTTTCTTTGGATGGATCAAATGGTTCCGCCAGCTTTTCCAATATTTCAGCAATTTGATACGATGGAATTCTAGAAGTAATTTCTTTCTTACCGTCAAATCCTAAAAATCTCTGCCTTGCATTCTTATATTTTTTTCTTAATACTTTAAGTCTGCTGTTAATATCGTCGTCCAGCAAACGTACCGCACCACCAAGCTCGCGAATTGAGTTAAAGTATCCAACCAGGGTATAATAAGGATCAACATAATCCTGGTACTTAGGATCTTCCGACAAAATAAAAGCCTCTTGTAAAAGAACCGAATATAGCCTGATTAAAGTAGTCTTAACAGATTGTCCACTTGCGCAGATACCCGCATACTGTCTGAAAGGCTTCTCACCCTTCTCCAGTAGTTCTGTAATATCATCCTCCGTCAAGTCTTCTAAGTCTTTAGATACAAGAGGAATCTCACGAATAAAATAGGCATCTCTAGTGTCGAATCCACTAGGGAGAAATTGGGCATAGTTTTCCCTTGCATACAGGCATTTAATCTGTTCTCCCGCATTCTTTATAGTTGCCGTAGAAACTACATATTTCGGATGTATTTTCTTTCCATTTTTCTCAAGACAACACATATCCTCAATAATGGTTTCATAACCGCCATAGATTGTACCTAATGGGCCTGATATCAGATGCAACTCATCTTGAATAATCAACTGTGGCGGATAAAAAGGCTTACATGCTTCTATTACACATGCATCCAATCCATTTTTTGCATGGGGGAAATTTCCGGAGAGACCATTTTTATTGATGGTACAAAAATTGAAGCCAGTGCCAATAAGTATACTTTCGTCTGGAAGAAGGCAGTAACAAAAAACCAGGCAAAACTTTTGCAGAAACTTGCTGATTTTGTAGCTGAGTGTGAGTTGCTTTATGATATAAAAATCGTTTATGGAAATACAATAAAAATAAAGCATGTAAAGAAGCTCCGCAAAAAACTGTATGCATTAAAAGAAACTGAAAATATAGTGTTTGTGCATGGGATTGGGAAAAGAAAAACGCCGCTTCAAAAGAGCATTGAAACTCTTGAAAGTTATTTGAACCGGCTCAAAAAATATAACCAGCAGATACATATCTGTGCGGGACGCAACAGTTATTCAAAGACAGATCATGATGCTACTTTTATGCGAATGAAGGAGGATGCCATGGGAAACGGACAGTTAAAGCCTGCTTATAATCTTCAGCATGGCGTGGATTCTGAATACATCACATGGCTTACCATAGGTCCCCAGTCTACTGATACCACAACGTTGATCCCTTTTTTTGAAAGATGCACAGGAGCATTTGAAATTCAAATATAAAAACATAACAGCAGATGCTGGATATGAAAGTGAAGAAAACTATCTCTTTCTAGAAGCAAATGGTCAGCTTTCTTATATAAAACCTGCGAACTATGATTTCCAAGACCCGTAAATATAAAAATGATATCGGTAAGATAGAAAATATGGAGTATGATGTAAAAAAAGATATCTATACCTGCAGAAATGGTAAAAAATTAGGTGTAGATCATATCCGCCACTCAAAAAGCAAAACAGGATATGTAAGCGAAAAAACGATTTATAAATGTGAGGACTGTAATGGATGCCCTTACAAAAGCGAATGCATCAAAGGGAATAACTGCAAAACACCTTTGGAAGAACGGACAAAGACACTTCAGGTTGCGAAAACATTTCTAAAACATAGAAAAGAAGATTTAGACCGGATACTCTCAGAAGAAGGGATCCTCTTCAGGACAAACCGAATCATACAAGCGGAAGGCTCCTTTGGAGATTTAAAACAGGATATGCAGTTACGCAGATATTTAAGCAAAGGAAATGCAAATGTTCTTGCAGAAAGTACGTTGCTTGCCATGGCAAGCAACATAAACAAACTGCATAATAAGATTCAAAATGGAAGAACCGGAACAAATTTATTTTCGATAAAAAGTGCCTAAATTTTGACTTATCAAAACAATTTTTCAAGCCATCAAAAATGGCTTATTAAAGTGCGTCTTTAATAATAGCCTGTAACAATGAAAAGCGTTTTTTGATAGATTTTATCCTTTGAACAGCAAAAAGGAAGCTGCCGCTTCACGAAAATTCATTCGTTAAAGCGACAGCCCTCTCTTTACTTTGACCTAAAATATGCTTACCTGTCTTACAAGCTTATTGTAGCACAAGGTGCAGTTGGTTTACAGTCGCAGTTTGGCAAGAATCAAACACTGCCTATATTTGCATCGGGATAAATCGGAATCTACCTAAGACGCTTCTTAATGAATAACCTTCTGTTCTTTTACAATATCCCACAGGATTGCATCCACTTTGTTATGTAAAACATCATGCTGCAGGCGATAAAGATTTTCCAGCGTAACCTTCAAATCATTATGAACAAAGCCTTCTACATTTGTAGCACGGATGCCTTCCTTTGCCATCATCATAGCCTGCAAAGAACCAAACAGGGCAACATACATTCTTGTAGCGCAGGAAGGTTTTGCACCATCACATACTACGCCGGCCATCTGAACCTGTGCTGTACACAGCATATCATTGATCTGCTGAGGGGTCAGGCCATGGAGAAATGCGACACCGGCAGCCGCTGCAGGTGCGGCTGTTGTTGCACAGGAGCAGGTAGGAGGCATATAAACATATTCTTTAGAAGCATATTTCATAAAGGTATTCATCAGCAATGCAAAGGCTACAGCACGGTAACCATCTTCAGCGCTCATCTTGCGATACTGAGCAGATGCCCAAGGAGCCATAACGACCATCAGCCCTTGGTTACCACTGGCGGTACTTACCATAGTAGGGTAGTCACTGCCGCCCATACGAGCGTCTGGACCAGCTGTGCCCCACATTAAAACGTGTGTGATTTCATCTTCAGCTACGAAACCACTTTCTACGTTTTTACGCAGAATGCGAGCCGTCTGAATGCCACGAGGATTTTCCAAACCATCGGTAGCGACCTTTGTATTCATTTCAACAGCTTCTTTTGCCCGACCAAATTCACTGATATCAGCTGTTTTGCACCAATTATAGATGTTCTCAATCGTAAAAACATCCCAGTCAATGTCATTTGCAGGAATCAGCATTTCACCTGCGGGTTTGCGATTGTCAACAAGCACTTTGCCGTCCGCTTCCAAATATGTCCATGTATGATGTTCATCCTCAAAGATAACTGTTGCAACGTGTTCATCCGTCGTGAGGGTCAGCTTGAAATACACCTGTTTACCGGTGCTATTGTCCATGTCCAGTGTAAACTCAGCATTCTGAATCAATTCTTCTGCTGCAACAACGTCTTCAGGGCGAATATTGTGCAGTACTTCTTTACAGGCCTCTGCATCACCGTTTACAATACCTACAGCAGATGCCAAGAATGCGCCGGTTTTACCGCCGGTATTAGGAATACCGACTGCCTGAACACCTGTAACCATTAAGCCGCAGCCCACCATATCAACACGCAACACCTTGCCGGGAGCGTGCTTACGGGTAATTGCACCTGCCAAAGCAAACATCATAGGCTCTGTACAGCCCAAAGCTGGGGAAGCTTCCTTGTCCAACAGTTCTCTGAAAATAGTCTTACTCATACTCATTTCCTTCCTTTCTTTTCCGTCACATTTTTACCGTCACGTTTTTAATTGAATTTATCATTATTGCTATATCTCATAATACATGAGGTATATATCTAACTAAATCTGTATTGTTTCTAGTTGAGGATATTCCTTTGTCAAAAATTCCCTGTTTTTACATAGTTCTTAATCTGTTCCACGCTCTTCCCACAAATCCTATATTTGCATCGGGATAAATCAGAATCTACCTAAGACGCTTCTTAATGAATAACCTTCTGTTCTTTTACAATATCCCACAGGATTGCATCCACTTTGTTATGTAAAACATCATGCTGCAGGCGATAAAGATTTTCCAGCGTAACCTTCAAATCATTATGAACAAAGCCTTCTACATTTGTAGCACGGATGCCTTCCTTTGCCATCATCATAGCCTGCAAAGAACCAAACAGGGCAACATACATTCTTGTAGCGCAGGAAGGTTTTGCACCATCACATACTACGCCGGCCATCTGAACCTGTGCTGTACACAGCATATCATTGATCTGCTGAGGGGTCAGGCCATGGAGAAATGCGACACCGGCAGCCGCTGCAGGTGCGGCTGTTGTTGCACAGGAGCAGGTAGGAGGCATATAAACATATTCTTTAGAAGCATATTTCATAAAGGTATTCATCAGCAATGCAAAGGCTACAGCACGGTAACCATCTTCAGCGCTCATCTTGCGATACTGAGCAGATGCCCAAGGAGCCATAACGACCATCAGCCCTTGGTTACCACTGGCGGTACTTACCATAGTAGGGTAGTCACTGCCGCCCATACGAGCGTCTGGACCAGCTGTGCCCCACATTAAAACGTGTGTGATTTCATCTTCAGCTACGAAACCACTTTCTACGTTTTTACGCAGAATGCGAGCCGTCTGAATGCCACGAGGATTTTCCAAACCATCGGTAGCGACCTTTGTATTCATTTCAACAGCTTCTTTTGCCCGACCAAATTCACTGATATCAGCTGTTTTGCACCAATTATAGATGTTCTCAATCGTAAAAACATCCCAGTCAATGTCATTTGCAGGAATCAGCATTTCACCTGCGGGTTTGCGATTGTCAACAAGCACTTTGCCGTCCGCTTCCAAATATGTCCATGTATGATGTTCATCCTCAAAGATAACTGTTGCAACGTGTTCATCCGTCGTGAGGGTCAGCTTGAAATACACCTGTTTACCGGTGCTATTGTCCATGTCCAGTGTAAACTCAGCATTCTGAATCAATTCTTCTGCTGCAACAACGTCTTCAGGGCGAATATTGTGCAGTACTTCTTTACAGGCCTCTGCATCACCGTTTACAATACCTACAGCAGATGCCAAGAATGCGCCGGTTTTACCGCCGGTATTAGGAATACCGACTGCCTGAACACCTGTAACCATTAAGCCGCAGCCCACCATATCAACACGCAACACCTTGCCGGGAGCGTGCTTACGGGTAATTGCACCTGCCAAAGCAAACATCATAGGCTCTGTACAGCCCAAAGCTGGGGAAGCTTCCTTGTCCAACAGTTCTCTGAAAATAGTCTTACTCATACTCATTTCCTTCCTTTCTTTTCCGTCACATTTTTACCGTCACGTTTTTAATTGAATTTATCATTATTGCTATATCTCATAATACATGAGGTATATATCTAACTAAATCTGTATTGTTTCTAGTTGAGGATATTCCTTTGTCAAAAATTCCCTGTTTTTACATAGTTCTTAATCTGTTCCACGCTCTTCCCACAAATGCCTAAAACCTCTGCAGAGCGACCGTTTACAAACCAATTTGTATCATGAGCCACACCAACCAATGTAATAACAGCGTCCATAATAGGAGTTTCAATTCCTAACAAATCAGCGATGGAGGCCCAGCAAACCAATGCAATGGGAATATCTTCTGTAAGATAACGATAATGGATGTCATTAGGACCGGCAATGGATGTCAGCGCATGGCAACCATGACCCATAGCATACAGAGCCTCCCATGATTCGATTTTTTCAACACCAGCAAAATCCTCCAAAGCATGAATCTGATAGCCCAGAGCTTTCCCAATAGCCAGGCGTTCTTCATTCAAAAGCACGTCAATCTTTAAGCCAGAGGGCTGAAAACCATGTTCATATAGGAAGAAGGTAAAATCTGGCTTTTCAATGTTACTCAGGTTCACCAGACACGGTCCGGGATGCACTGTGGGGTTAATTAAGCTCAATCCGCATTCCAGAATATCCGCATACATACCTGGAAATTCATAGATGTCTTTTCTTACCTGATCATAGTATTTTTCTCCGGCAGAAGCAGGAAAAAATGCAATGGGTGCCAAGTGCCGCTCAAACATACGGACCTTGCCAGGCTCAACTCGCCTTGCGCTAAAGGGTGGGATAGTAGATTCTGCAAAAATGGGGCAGGACGCATCCTCTTCCCATACATTTTTGTAAATCAGGGAAACCATGCAACCATTGAACGTAATCAGAATCTGCTGTGCAGTGGTATGTCCCTTCAGAATTCTCGCATATTCTTCGTGGCGATTGCCGGGAACACACAGAATGATATAATCTGCACCTTTTACCGCTTTGTCAATATCGGAAGTAACGACATCAATTTTTTCTTTTGCTTCAAATACACCGACACATTCAATTTCGTGTGTGTCTACGATTTTTTGGATTCTGGAAATCAGGTAGTCTGGCGCAAATAAACGCACCTCATGCCCATTGGACTTCAAGTCAACCGCAACAGTTTGCGCAATATTACCAGTACCAAGAACAGCTATTTTTTTCATTTTTTTACCATTTCCTTTCTTTTATTTTATTACTTAATACACTTTCCTTATACACTTTCCTTGAATAAGCCCTCTTTTTTGTCGCGAGATTTGATTATGAAATAGCGAACAATGCATACAACCGCAACAACACAGCCAGAATAACCGCAATAGGTCATAATATAGTTCAACAGGGTTTCATAGGGTACAAACAGTGTGATGATATATACACATATCCCGGCAATCACACAAATTAGCTTATATTTTTTACTCTTATCATCTTTAGCCAGCATAGACGCACAAGTCCACAACATCGGGCAGATGGTAGAAAAAATTGCTGCCAGAATGATGATTGCAAACAACAGAGATAAAATGATTCCAGCATTTCCACCGAAAACGCTGTTTGCCAGCAGCAGATTAGGGATGGAGGCCTGTACAGCTGCCTGAATGTTTCCGATATGGTTAAGACCCATCAGAAAGGAAACCAACATGATGCCACCGGAGCTGATAATCATAATGAGCTGATTATATATGAATTTATATTCTCTTAAATTGTAGCCAATTGTACCAACAAATGCGGAAACTAGTAACAGATTGCAGCCTCCAAATGATAAACCCGCTGTAACCCAGTTGGAACCAGCATGAATCACATCCACATCGCCACTATTGATAGCTGCATTTCCTTCCACAATCATCGGATAATATTTAAAGGCAGCTACAATACCGATAAACAGCGTGAATAATACAATAATCGGTCCAACCTTGCCAATAATATCTATAATCTTGTTTAAACCCATGACAGCAATTGTAACCGAAAGCACTACACCGATGGCGGAGCCAATTGGAATGGAAATTCCCCATTGCTGGTGAAATACATTGCCAAATCCGGAAATCATAAACATATAACAGCAAGCGTTAAACAGCCATGCAAAAACCTGGAATAATTTTCCAAATACATTACCGGCATAGAAATCATAAATTCCCGCTAAATCTTTCAGTCCGCGCGTACGACCTGCATAAGAATATGCAATATAAGCCAAGCAAGAAAGCAGCAGTGCGATAACAGCAACACCTAGACTAGTCCAAACAGAACCCCAGCTAGAAAAATACTGCATCGTTTCCTGTCCGCTGGCAAATCCAGAACCTATCAGATATGCAAACATTGCACCGATTAGATTGAGCATCAATCCAAGTCCTATTTTTTTATTTCCCACTTTTCATATTCCTCCTCCTATTTTCTTTGAACGCTTGATTTTTTCTAGGCTTCCCCAATACGTTCGTTAAATTTTTTCCTTTATATTGCTTTGCAAATCCGTTATAACGTACTTCAAATATAATCTATTTTTTAAAATTGGTCAATATCCTAATAATGCACAAATATCATAGCGAATTTTTATTCACTATAACGTTTTTTCGGAGTGAAATGTCAAAATTAGACACAAATTTGCTCTGCTCACTTGACAAGAAGGCGGAAGTGTCGTAAATTACATTTCATAGGCGGTCAATTTAGCGAACGCAC
>OLQO01002133.1_pt1 | contig 11121 bp, 8 predicted proteins | sample 1672281 | NCBI WGS metagenome assembly OLQO01 (sample SAMEA3136667, study PRJEB25190) | human gut metagenome | biome: human gut; feature: human-associated habitat; material: faeces | place: Austria | collected 2013 | reverse complement strand
GCGCTGATGAGCAGCGACAGCGCGTCGTCGGAGAGGTTCGCATCGGGCGCAAGGTAGAGCGTCGCGCTCCGCTTGTCGGCCGTCAGTGCGGAAACGATGGAAGCGCCGCTCGCCGCGTCGGCCTTCGCGGCCTCCGTCGCGGTGCGGATCAGCGAAATCATTTCATCCAGCGTCAGCCCGCTGTCCGGCAGAAAGCGAACCAGCAAAGAGCCGTCGCCCTGCGCCTCGGCGGAGAAGAGGATATCGCCTTCCGAGCCGGAGGGCGAGGCGAACACGGGCAGAACCTCGGATACCTTGCGCGGAATCCGGTCGATCTCGTTGCCCAGCGGATCGTAAAGCACGGTATCGCCGCCGGCCTCCACCAGCATTTTGCCCGACATGGCGGTGTAGGTGTAGCTGACGCACACATCGGCGTAGCCCTGCAGCTCCTTCGCATCCAGTTTCACGGTGCGCGTCGCGCCGGCGATTGCCGTGCGCGGGAAGGGGATGCGGAACACCCACGCCCCGGTGCTGCGCACGCGCAGAACGCGCGCTTTGCTGGCGTAGACGGAGGCGTAGACGTAAAAAGAGCTGGTCGGGTTCACCGTCGCCGAGGTCAGCGACAGGCGCGCGCTGCCCGCACCGGGCACGAGCGCGGGCATGCCGGAGAGCGCGTAATCCGCGTGGGCATTCGAGCCGCTCGCGGCGCGGGTCACATCGACGGAAAAGGTATGCGGCTGGGAAAGCGCCTCGATCATGTCGATCGGCTTCAGGTCGGCGAGCGCTTCGGCGTTGGTGGAGACCGCCGCCGGGCCGAGCGCGTCGAGGGCTTTTTGCGTGACGCTCACATCGGTGAGCTGCCAGTAGCAGGGCTGCGCCGTCTCGCCCAGCGCCAGCGCCGCCGTCAGGCACAGCGCAAGCAGCAGCCAGAGGGTAACAAATCGCTTCATAGAGGAAAAGTCGCTCCTTTCACCACGCGGCACGCCGCGCGCTTTAATCCCATTTGTATGCGGCCGGATTTGGAATGATTGCCCGTCATCCGGCCTCCTCTTTTTGGCAGAGTTGTATGAAATATTTATAGCATGCCTGACGGAAAAAAGCAAGATAAACCAACAAAAAAGACAAATTTATCCGCTGACCTTGCGCTTTTTTCGGCGAAAAAAGAAATTTAGGGGCTATGCAGAAGGGGTGTTTTAAGCTATAATGTGGGTAATCAGAAAACAAGAAAGGGAGGGATTGACCGTGATCCAGGTTATCTTTGGCAAGAAGGGTTCCGGCAAGACCAAGCGCATTTTGGATATGGCGAACGCTTCCGTGAAGGAAGCGAAGGGCAACGTTCTGTTCATCGACGATGACAAGAGCTATACGCTTAGCCTCAAGCCGCAGATCCGCTTCATCGACGCGAGCGAGTACGCCGTCAAGGGCAAGGCGCCGTTCTACGGCTTCCTGGCCGGTATTCTCGCGGGCAATTACGATATCAGCGTGATCTATGTCGATGCGTTCCTCAAGCTGGTGAAGGCCGAGCCGGCCGAGCTGGTGGATTTCTTCGCGCAGCTTGAGCGTCTGGTGGCCAACGCCCAGTGCGATCTGGTCATCAGCTTCAGCGAGGACGCGGAGAATGTGCCGGAGAGCATCCGCAAGTACCAGATCTGATTCCCGTTTTTCTGACGCCGCTTCCTGCCGTTTATCGGGAAGCGGTTTCTTTGTTTTCAAGGAGTGATCGTCATGTCGATGCTTTCTACCCGCGGCGCGGCCGCTGTCTCCGAATCCATGGCCATCCTGCGCGGTCTTGCGCCGGACGGCGGGCTGTACGTGCCCAAGGATTTTCCGCATTTTTCGATGGAAGAAATCGCCGCGCTCGGCGCGCTTGATTATCAGGCGCGGGCGCTGGCGATTCTGCAAAAATTTCTGCCCGATTTCACGGCGGACGAGCTGAAAAACGCCATTGCCGGGGCTTACGGCACGGGCTTTGACGACGCGGACATCGCGCCGGTGCGCCCCGTCGGCGATTGGGCGCACGCGCTGGAGCTTTGGCACGGGCCGACGCTCGCCTTTAAGGATATGGCGCTCCAGCTTCTGCCGCACCTGCTGACGCTCAGCGCGAAGAAGAACGGCGAAACCCGCGAAATCTTCATCCTCGTGGCGACCAGCGGCGACACCGGCAAGGCCGCGCTGGAGGGCTTCCTCGACGTGCCGGGGACGCGCTGCTGCGTGTTTTACCCGCGCGAGGGCGTGAGTCAGGCGCAGCGCCTGCAAATGGTCACGACCGGCGGCGCGAACACCCATGTGATCGCCGTGAACGGCAACTTTGACGACGCGCAGACCGGCGTGAAGCGCATCTTTGCGGATCGCGCCTTTGCCGAAACGATGGCCGCGCAGGGGCGCGTGCTCTCCTCCGCGAACTCCATCAATTTCGGCCGCCTCGTGCCGCAGGTGGTGTATTATTTCTCCGCCTACGCCGATCTGCTGAAGGCGGGCGCGATCAAGCCGGGCGATGAGGTGAATTTCTGCGTACCGACGGGCAACTTCGGCGACATTCTGGCGGCGGATTACGCGGGCAAGGCCGGTCTGCCGGTGGGCAGGCTGATCTGCGCCAGCAACGAAAACAACGTGCTGACCGACTTTATCAACACCGGCGTATACGATGTGGAAAACCGCCCGTTCTACAAGACCATCACGCCGTCGATGGATATCCTCGTCTCCTCGAATCTGGAGCGGCTGCTGTTTGATTTGAGCGGCTGCGACGGCGCGCGCGTCGCGCGGTTCATGGGCGATTTGGCGGGCAGGAAGCGCTACGCCATCGACGAGGCGATGAAGGCGGCGCTGCAAAAGCGCTACTTTGCGGGCTGCGTTGACGAGGCAGGCGTCCGCGCGGAGATTCGCCGCACGTGGGAAGAGGATCATTATCTGATGGATACGCACACGGCCGTGGCCAGCGCCGTTCTGCGCGCCTATCAAAAGGAAACCGGCGACGCGCGCCGAAGCGTGATCGTCTCCACCGCCAGCCCGTATAAGTTCGGCGCGTCCGTGCTGGGCGCGGTCGCGGGGCAGGCGGCCTGCGCGGGGCTGGACGATTTCGCCTGCTGCCGCGCGCTGGCCGAGCGGACGGGCACGAAGGAGCCGGAGCAGATCCGGACGCTCCCGAATCTGCCGATTCGCCACACGGCCGTCTGCGAAAAGGACGCGATGGAGCAGGCGGTGCTCGAACAGATCAGGGCGTGAGCGAAGCGGACGTATGATATTTAATTCCTATGCGTTTCTCGCGTTCTTCCCGATCGTCACGCTGGCCTATTACCGGATGCCCATGCGGGCGCGCAGGCCGTGGCTGCTCGCGGCCAGCTACTATTTCTACATGTGCTGGAATGCGCAGTATGCGCTGCTGATTGCCGCGAGCACGCTTGTGACGTATCTCTGCGCGCTGGCGCTGGGGCGGATGGAGGCCAAAGCGGGGCGGCGCGCGGTTTTGGCGCTCGGCCTTGCGATCAATCTGGGCATTTTGTGTTTTTTCAAATATTTTGGATTTTTTACCGATACATTCGCGCGAATTGCCGCGCGTCTGGGGGTGCGGATGGCGATTCCGGCGTTTGACGTGCTGCTGCCGGTGGGCATCAGCTTTTACACGTTTCAGGCGCTGGGGTATATGATCGACGTCTATCGCGGCAAGCTCCCGCCGGAGCGCAGCCTGATGCGCTATGCGCTGTTCGTCTCCTTTTTTCCGCAGTTGGTCGCCGGACCGATTGAGCGCTCGGAAAACCTGCTTCGTCAGGTCAACGAGGATCATCCGCTGGATGAAAAGGCCGTTCGGGACGGTTTGCTGGTGATGCTGCTGGGCTTTTTTGAAAAGCTGGTCATCGCCGACCGGGCGAGCCTGTATGTCGATGCGGTATACGGCAACTGGCAGCAGGCCTCCGGGCTGCAAATCCTGCTGGCGACGGTCGCCTTTGCCTTTCAGATTTACGGCGATTTCGGCGGGTACAGCCACATCGCCATCGGCGCGGCGAAGGTGCTGGGCTACGATCTGATGGAGAATTTCCGCCAGCCGTATTTCGCCGTCTCCGTTCGGGATTTCTGGCGGCGGTGGCACATCAGCCTGTCCACATGGTTCAGGGATTACGTCTATATCCCGCTGGGCGGCAGCCGCGTCGGCGCGTTTAGGCGCGCGCTGAACGTCATGGTGACGTTTACGATCAGCGGCCTTTGGCATGGCGCGGCCATGAATTACGTCGCATGGGGCGCGGCAAACGGCGCTTTGCAGGTCGCGGAGAGCTTTCTGCCGCGCCGGTTCAACGAGCCGCGCGGCAGACTGGGGCGATGCGCGAAGGCGCTGCTGACGTTTATCGTCATCGACGCGACGTGGCTGCTCTTCCGGGCGCATGCGCTGAGCACGGCGCTGCATATGGCCGTGCGCATGGTTCGCTGTGCGGCGGATGCGCCGATGGCGACGGGCTTCACGTTTCCACAGGCGCTCGTGCTGGCCGTCGGTCTGGCGGCGCTGGGCGCGCTGGATGCGCTGCACGAGCGCGGACGCACGCTGACCGCGTGGCTGGATCGCCGCCCGGCCGCCCTGCGCATGGCGCTAATGCTGCTGGGCGTGCTGCTGGTGGTGATTTTCGGCGTGTGGGGAACGAATTACGACGCGCAGGCGTTTATCTATTTCCAATTCTGACGCGGGAGGCAGCGAATGAAAAAGAGATTCTGTCTGTTTGCGCTGGCGTTGGCGCTGTCCCTGCTGGCGCTGAACCGCGTCATGCTCCGCGAGGACAGCGAAAAGAAATACGGCGCGTTTTACTTCGAAAAGCAGCCCATCGACGTCTTCTTTCTGGGGACGAGCCACGTCATGGACGCGGTGTATCCCACCGAGCTGTACGACCGGGCGGGGATAACCGGTTACAATCTGGCGAACCCGGCTGAAACGCTGGAGGCGACGGCGTGGACGCTGAAGCTGGCGCTCCAAAGGCAGAAGCCGAAGGTGGTCGTCGTGGATGTATGCTACATCGACAAGGCGCAGCGCGAAGCGGTATACAGTCTCGAACACCTGTTTTTGGACGCCGTTCCGCTCTCCCTGACGAAATGGCAGGCCGTTTGGGCGCTCTTTCCGGAGGCGCGGCGCGCGGAATACATCTTTCCGCTGGCGGCCTATCACACCCGATGGGAGGAAATGCTCTTTGGCGGCGGCGAGCGGATGACCGATTCCGAGCCGTTTATGAAGGGCGCGGAGCTTCGCGTCGGGCGCGCGCATCCGGCGCCCTTTACGCGCACGACGGAGATGGATTTGACCGAAACCGAGGGCAAGCGGGCGCTGGCGCAGATCATCGAGCTTTGCCGCGCGGAGGGGATCGAGGCGGCGCTGCTGGCCGTGCCCTATCCCGCCGACGAGGCGAAACAGCGGATGATGAACAGCGCGCAGGCGATTGCCGATCAATACGGCGTGCCCTTCTACAACCTGTTTGACGGAAGCGCAGGGGTGGATTTTGAGGTGGATTGCTACGACGAGGCTTCCCACCTCAACCCGGACGGCGCGGTGAAGGTGAGCGCTTATCTGAGCGAGCGCCTTGCCGCGGATTTTGACCTGCCCGACCATCGGCAGGACGCGGCGTTCAGCGCGTGGGACGACGCGGTGAGCGCGTATCGTCAGGCGCTCAAGGCTCGTTGGACGGAACCTTATGGCCTGCGCGAGGGCGAAACGCCGAGATTTGACAACTGAAATCATTATTCAGCACAAAACGCGGGCGCGCAATGCGCGCCCCTACGGGTACGGCGCAACTTATTGCTTAGACGGAAAATGACCTGATAAAGCGCTCCCTCTTCGAGGGCGTGGAGCTTGCTGCCCGCTGCGCGGGAGGCAGGCAAGTGGAACGCCGAAGGTCTGGCACGGCGCAGCCGTGACTGAAGGAGTCAGGTAAGCGCGCATCGCGCGCCCGTTATCGGGAATTTTATAAAATTTCGGATTTACGCATTTATTGAACCGAAATTAATAACGCGCCTCTCTCTGCTTTTCGGCAAAGGGAGGCGCGTTGTGTTTGTGGGCGACGATATCAGACCTCGTAAACCTTTTTCGTCGGCGCGAAATCCGAATTATACGCGATGATCTGGTCAAAGTGGTTCTGCGCGGCGATGCGCAGCATATCCGCCTGCGTGCAGTGGACGCTGTAACGCAGTAGCTGCGCCTTGCCCGCGTGCAGCAGCAGCGAGGCGTGGGTATTCGGCTCGACCGTTCCGGTGAAGATCACCCGGCCGCCGCAGATCAGCAGGCGGCGAACCAGGCGGCGCGTCTTGATGTCGTCGAGCTGCGGGTCGCAGACGAAATACACGCCCAGCGCGACGAAATCCTCCGGGATGGCGCGGATGAACTTTCCGCTGAGCATATCCTGCACCTGCGGGCGAACCCACATCGCGGTCGCGTCCATGTGCCCCAATTCGGTGATGAAATGGCGGTCGGCGAAGATATCCGTCTCCGGCAGACGCTCGCAGATGTAGGTCAGAATACCCAGCCCGCGCCCGTAGCGCGGCACGGGGAGGATGACGGGGCGGCCGTCCGCCAGCGCCTCGGAAATCGCGGCGATCAGCGCGTCCACCTGCGCGTCGCGCGAGGCCGAACCGGGCTGCATGCCGTAATCGCAATCCAGCACGGCGAGGTTCGCGCGGATGCCCTCGATCGGGTCGCGGGCGTGGACGCGCGCGCAGTCGTAATAATCGCCGGAGAAGAACAGCGAGCGCCCGTTTTCCGCCATGCGATACCAGACGCTGCCGGAACAGTGGCCGCTGCGCCCCCAAGTCAGCGTCAGCCCGCCGGGGATCTGCGCCTCGGCATAGGGGACGCTCAGCCCCTCCAGCACGAGCGGGTCGTCGATGCCCAGCGGAAGCTGACGCGCGGTTTCCGTCGTCAGCACCACGCGCCCGGTGAAGCCGTTGGCGAGCAGATACGGCAGCGCGCCGGATTGGTTTTCGTGCGAGTGGGAGAGGAACAGATAGCGCGCCGCGCGAATCTGTTCGGGCAGCAGATGCGGCAGTTCGTCCCCGCGATAGCAGCGCTGATAGCCGCAATCCATGATGAACGACGCGGTTTCGCCCTCCACAAAATAACAGTGGCGCTGCTGGGTGCAAGGCTCGCCCGTCAAATATAGCTTCATGCCGCCGCTTCCTCCCCGGTTGTAAAAATAAATTTATGAATAGTATAGTACAAAAAGGGAAATGCGTAAACCCGAAAACAGGGTGGGAATTTGGTTTTGTCAAAAAGAACGTGAGGCATGCGATATTTTTTGTGCAGTTTCGGGCGGCAGTCATCCTTTTTTTCGCCGGCAATTCGTGGTACAATAGGGATTAAACGGAATGAGCGGAATAAACCGCTTTTTTTTCAAAAATCAGGAAGAAAACGCGGCGGTGGTTCGTCTTTATGGCGTAGAGAAAAAGAACCCGCCGGGGCGGCGGGAAGGGGTGGCTGCGATGAAAAAGAGGCTGATGGTGAGTCTGGCCGTGCTGATGGCGCTCTGGGGCGGGCAGGCGTTGGCGCAGAGCGCCGTGGTGAACAACGGTTCCGACCCGAACAGCCGATTGAACATGCGCGATCAGCCCAGCAGGGACGCAAGCGCCGTCGGCCAGTTTTACACGGGCACGCCGGTTGAAATCGTCGCCGACGCGGGCGACGGCTGGTCGCAGGTGACGATCGGCGGCGGGGTCAACAGCCTGAGCGGCTATATGATGACCCGCTACCTCGCCGAAGACGCTTCTGCCGTGCAGGATATGACCAAGGAGATGCAGGTGGTTTCGCCTTACGGCACGCAGAGCGTCGTCGTGCGCAATACGCCGAGCAACTCCTATGACGCGGTGGCGATGGCGGAGGTCGGCGACGAGGTGCGCGTCATCGGCACAAAAGGCGATTATTACTATGTGCTGCTGGACGATGGCTCGGTCGGCTGCCTGAGCACGAGCGAGGCGAACTAATTCCGCTTCGCGGCCAACAGAACGCCCGTCCGCGCATCCAGATAGAGGGTATAGATCGTGCGGTAATTCCGCGTGTAGTCTGTTGCCATGATCCACCAGACGGGTTGATCGGGGTTCGAGGCGTTCAGCCAGCCGGATAGATGGTAAATGGATAGATCCGTTCGGTTAAGCGCTTTTTCCAGAAAAGCATAGCCGTAGAGCATCGCGTCCTCAAAGGGGAGCGTGGTTTCGTCCGGCAGGATGAACCGTATTCCCTCTAATGCCAGAGAAAAATTGCCTTCTTCGGTATCGACACGGGCAAAATATGCGGTAGATTCGGCCTGCACCTGCGCGTCCATGCCCGGTTCATAGCCGTAGTCTGCATAGGCGCGTTCGCAATCGGCGGTGTACAGCGCCAGATAGCGCGCGTGTTCCTCACTGCTGATCGTCGTGCGGATGGGAAAGTCGATCACGCTGTTTTGCAGGGTGGATTCGGGCGGCAGGCTGCTCAGGTTTGCGTCTGCGTCGCACATCTGGCAGGGTCTGAGCGCGTTATAAGGCGCGTCATCCAGTTCATCGCCCAAGAAAGAGACCATGCCATCCCAGTATTTGGGGTCGATGGCGTCACAGTTGGACAGCGTATGGAAATACCGCCCGCCGTTGGGATTGTAATACAGCGGAATGTTGAAGGGAAAGCCCTTTGCCAGCGCGGGGCAGGTCAGCGCGCAGAGCAGCGCAAGCAAGGCCAAAAAACGAACCATATCAAATTCCTCCCGATTTGTCAGCTTGTTGACATAAGCAAACCTGACTTGAATAGCAAAATCAAGAAATTCAGCGATTCTTTCATTTGCAGAAAGGGCTATTCTCCCCCTTCGGGGGAAGAATAGCTTTTTGTCTACAGGCTGCGATTTGTTTCTGTCTACTGATAAGACGAGACGAACCGGGAGGAAATTTCATGTTTTTGAAATTTTTTCGGATTTTGGACATTTGGCGGCAAAATCAGTCCGCCTTGGCGTAGCCCACCCGCACGACGATACCCTGCGCGAAATCGCCGAATTTTTCGCCGAACAGGTTGATGCCGCCGACGTGCGCCGCGTCCGCGTGAATACCGATGCGCAGGGGGATGTATTCCAGCGCGTCGAGCTGCAAATCCGCGACGGTGACGCTTGAAAGCGGCTCGCCGTCAAGCGTGCAGCCGAGGCTGTCGATGCGCCACGTTTTGAGCAGGCCGTATTGGGAGGAGGTGTCGCTCCACCACGACGGGTTGAAGCGCCCGCGCCGCGCGCCGTAATCGCCGGGGCTTGTCCACACGCCCAGCTCCCGCGCGCCGAGGCCGACGTAAATATCGCTCTTGAAATCCTCGCGGTACATCGGCGCGTTGGAGGAAATCTCCATCGAAATTTCCAGCCACTCCACCTGTTTGGGGTCGATTTCGCCCAGCGAGAAACGGTATTCGACCTCGCCGGATTCAAACCACATGAGCTGCGCGGCGAAACGATCCGGGTGGTAGAACGTGCGCGGCGCGTTGCTTTCGCCGATCCACGCATGTTCGGAGACGAGGCCGCACTCGGGGCGGATCTCCCGCGCGCAGGCATAGCTGCCCAGCGGCAGCTTGAGGGTCAGGGCGCTCACGCCGTCCTGCGTCTCAGGCACGAGATGCAGGCTGACCGAGTCGATGCGCCGGGAGCAGAGCTTCATCGCCCCGCGAATCCCCGGCTGAATCTCCGTGGAAATCAGCCCGGCCTCCTCGAGCTGGCGCACGTTCAGCGCCGCGGTGGAAACCGGCATGCTCAGCGCTTCCGCCAGCTCGTTGACGTTCATGGAGCGGGAGGCCAGCAGGCCGATCATCTTCACCCGCAACGGCGAAGAAAGCGCCTTGGCGACCTGACACAGGCGCTCGATTTGGCTTAAAGAAAAGCTGATGTGTTTGCTTTCGTCCGCGTGAAGTGACACGAAACGGACACCTCCCTGTTGTTTAATGAGCGCGAAGAAGGGACGCAACCCCCGTGCGCCCCGAAATCAAGATAATTCATTATACAGCATAATTGAAACAAATACAAGTAGGTTTTTTGTCAATCCCTGTAAAACTGCACAAAAAACGCCTTCTTCTCAACGTGTGGGAAGAAGGACGGAAAGGATCAATACTCGGCCTTCACGAAAGCCTTGAATGCGTCGATGGAACGGACGACCTTTTCCGTATCCGTGCAGAACGCGATGCGGAAGTAACCCGGCAGGCCGAAGGAATCGCTCGGCACGAGGATCAGGCCGTAGGGCAGCGCCTTTCGGCTGAACGCGGCCGCGTCGTGCTCCAGCGCCTTGGGGAAGAGGTAGAACGTGCCGCCCGGACGCACGACGTCAAAGCCCAGCGCCGTCAGCGCGTCGTAGAGGAGATTCATGTTCGTCTCATACACGGAGAGGTCGCTGGTCAGGTCGCAGCAATCCGCCGCCGCCAACTGGATGACCGAGGACGGGCAGTTGTGGCCGATGCCGCGCGAAATCTGGCCGCACATGTTGACCAGCATGGCGGAAACGCCGCTTTCCGGGTTCACGGCCACATAGCCGATGCGCTCGCCGGGAATCGACAGGCTCTTGGAGAAGGAATAGCAGGAGATCGTGCGCGGGTAGAACCGCGACGCATACGGAACCTCCCGGCCGTCGAAGGCGATTTCGCGATATGGCTCGTCGGAGATCAGCCAGATGTCGTGGCCGAACGCCTTTTCCTTTTGCAGCAGCAGCGCCGCCATCCGGCGGAGCGTTTCGGCGGAATAGACCGCGCCGGAAGGGTTGTTCGGCGTGTTGATGAGCACGGCCTGCACGGCGGGGGTCAGCATCCGCTCAAACGCATCGAAATTGATTTGGAAGGTCTGCGTGTCGGCGGGCACGACGCGCAGCGTCAGCCCCGCGCCCGCCGTGTAGGGGCGATATTCCGGGAAGAACGGCGCGAAGGTCAGGATTTCGTCTCCGGGCTGGGTCACCAGCCGGAAGGCGTGCGCCAGCGCGCCCGCCGCGCCGCTGGTCATAAAAATATCGTCCATCGTGTAGCGCATGCCGAACCGGCGGTTGAGCGACGCGGCGATCTTTTCGCGCGCGGCGGGGATGCCCAGACTCGGGCTGTACCCGTGCACGAGCATCGGGTCGCCGCTGTCCAGCAGCGCCTTGATGCGCGCGTTGAATGTCTCCGGCACGGGCACGGACGGGTTGCCCAGGCTGTAATCGAACATA
>OLQO01002126.1_pt1 | contig 11134 bp, 8 predicted proteins | sample 1672281 | NCBI WGS metagenome assembly OLQO01 (sample SAMEA3136667, study PRJEB25190) | human gut metagenome | biome: human gut; feature: human-associated habitat; material: faeces | place: Austria | collected 2013 | reverse complement strand
GCCTCCTCTCAATTCATACTTGCAAAACTCGATTGACGGAATGCTTCTCGCGGAATATCCCGTCTACGCCGCCGAAACGATCGAAAAAATTGATTATGGATGGTGCATGGAACAGGTCGCGGAGCGCCTTTTCTGTCACGCCTCTGTGTGAGTCACCTTTGCGAGAGTTTCCTTCGAAAGAATTTTCCAGATATTGCAGAGAAACAGCGTAACGGCAGTGACAACGGAGCAGACATCTGCGATCGGTTCCGCATAGTAAACACCCATAACGCCGAAGAAATGCGGCAGAATGAGTGCAAGCGGGATCAGAAGAATGACTTTCCGGAGCAGTGCGATAAAAAGAGAAATCTTCGCCTGGCCAAGACCGAGAAAGGAACTCTGTACGCCGCTCTGCAAGCCGAAAATTGCCATGCCGGCAATGTAGACCGGAAGCACTTTTACCACAATAGCAATCAGCTCCGGATCCGTGGTGAAAAGACCGGCGAAAAGAGCCGGGCGGAGCATTGCAAACACAACGTAGACGAAAGTGGCGGTAAACGTGATAGCGATCATGCGCCGGATCGTCTGGCGGACGCGGTCAAACTGACCGGCACCAAAATTGTAGCTGATGATCGGCTGCACACCGTTTGTGAAGCCGTTGACCGGCACAAAAATGAGCTGCAGCACCGACTGGAGAATGGTCATCGAGCCGACGTAGAGGTCGCTGCCGTACGTCTGCAGTCCGTGGTTCATGACGATGGTAATGGCGCTTTCTGTTGCCGACATAATAAACGGCGAGATGCCGAGCGCCATGACAGAGCCTAAAATAGCAAAATCCGGCTTCATCGTGCGCAGGGAAAGGCGGATGCCTGATTTTTTCGAGGTAAGGAACCGCAGAACCCATGCGGCACTCAATGCCTGGGAGAGAACGGTAGCGAGTGCGGCACCGGAAACACCCATGTGAAGAACGAAGATGAAAACCGGGTCAAGGCCGATGTTGACAACCGCGCCGATGAGGACAGAGCACATCGCTGTGCGGGCATGTCCCTGGCAGCTGATAAAGGTATTCAGTCCGACAGCCAGTTCAACAAATACCGTTCCGACAAGATAAATCGAAATATACGTGGAAGCATATCCAATCGTGTTGTCACTTGCGCCGAAGAGGTACAGAAGCGGTGTCTGAAAGACAAAGAAAAATGCCATCAGAAGCACGGAAAAAAAGAGCAGCAGGGAAGTAGAACTTCCGAGGATCTTTTCTGCGCGTTCCCGGTTTTTCTGTCCGAGTGCGATTGCAGCAAGGGGGGCGCCGCCTCCGCTTGCAAATCCGGCGAATGCGGAGATGATGGTGATAATCGGAAATGTGACGCCGACACCGGTAAGCGCTAAAGAACCGACATCGGGAATCCGGCCGATATAGATGCGGTCTACAATGTTATAAAGTACATTTACAATCTGTGCGAGAACAGAGGGAAGGGCCAGCTCGAGCATCAGTTTCCCAATTTTTTCGGTGCCGAGACGGCCGTCTTGCTTGGTCTGCATGGAAAAAACCTCCTGTTTTTTTGATGATGAATCGCATATTTTTCTGCGTCCTTTTCGTGGACATTGCTTCTATTATAACTTTTCAAGAGCAATCCTGCAAGAAAAAAACGGAAAACTTGAGGATCCATTGTGAAAGTCTACAGGCTTTTCCCGGAAACGGGAAACAGGGTGTACGAAAGGAAAAAAATATGGTACGCTATAGAGCGGCACGAAAGTGGTTTCGTGAAAAAATAGAAAACAGTGTAAATAGATGGAGGAAAATCATATGCGAAATCTGTTAGTAGCGCAGTCCGGCGGCCCGACCGCGGCAATCAATGCAACGGTGGCAGGAGTTGTATCCTGCGCAGTGCTGTCTGGAAAAGTAGATCATATTTATGGTGCAGTAAATGGAATTGAAGGCGTGCTCGCAGAAAAATTTCTTGACCTTGGGAAAAAACTGGATTCAGCAGAAAAAATCTCACTTCTAATGCAGACACCGGCGGCAGCGCTTGGTTCCTGCCGTTACAAACTGGGGGACCCGAAAGAGAATACAGAGGATTTTGAAGAGATTCTCCGGATTTTTCGCAGACATGAAATCCGTTATTTTATCTATATCGGCGGAAATGATTCGATGGATACCGTAAACAAGCTGTCAAAATACTGCAAAGAGAACGGTGTGGAGGATGTGTTTGTTGTCGGCGCACCAAAGACGATCGACAACGACCTCGTCGGAACGGATCACTGCCCGGGCTTTGGCTCCGCGGCAAAATATCTGGCAGCAACCTTTGCCGAGCTGGAAAGAGACTGCCACGTCTATGAGAAAAAGGCAGTTACGATCGTGGAGGTTATGGGAAGAAATGCCGGATGGCTGACTGCAGCGTCTGCTCTGTCCCGCGTCAACGGCGGAGAGGGACCGAATTTGATTTATCTCTGCGAGCCGGCGTTTGACACCGAGCAGTTTTTAAAAGATGTGCAGGAAAAACTGGAACAGAAGGACAGCGTTCTGGTTGCAATCAGCGAGGGCATCCATGACAGCGAGGGCCGCTATGTTTCTGAGCAGGTGCAGAGCGATGCACAGGATCAGTTTGGGCACAGCTACATTGCAGGTTCTGCAAAAGTACTCGAAGAGCTGGTGCGTGACCGTATCGGCTGTAAGGTAAGATCGATTGAACTGAACCTGATGCAGCGGTGCGCGGCCCATCTTGCGAGTGCGACCGATCTTGAAGAGTCCCGTATGCTCGGCATGAAAGCCTGCCAGTGCGCACTCGAAAAGCAGGGAGGACAGATGGCATCGATCCGGAGAATTTCTGCCGATCCTTACCGCGTGGAGTACACATCCGTTCCGGTATCGGAAGTGGCAAATAAAGAAAAGAAAGTGCCGCTTTCCTGGATTACAGAAGATGGTCATGATGTGACCGAGGAGATGATGGCGTATCTTCGTCCGCTGATTCTTGGCGAACCGGCGATGCAGTATGAGAATGGAATTCCGGTTCACATTGAACTGTATTAAGCAGAATAAAACCGTGTAAGAAAAGCTGCCGATAGGCGGCTTTTTTTATGCGGTGCGGAAAAAAAACAGAATTTTTTGGAAAAGAACGGGTCGGGAAAAATTAAGTTTGACCTTCTATTTATAATAGGTAAAATCTGAAATTTTTCTGTCTATTTTCTGTCAAAAAGGTGAGAAAAAGTATTGAAAAAAAACGAAAAAACAGATATGATAGACTTGTATAAAATTTGTTTAAAATTTTATAATGAAAATAGAAAGATGGAGGTTTGAAGAATGAGTAACACAGCACAAAGTTTAGCGAGCACAAGAATCGCCTCTTTGCTGGATGAAAACAGCTTTGTGGAAATCGGCGGACAGGTTACTGCCAGAAGCACAGATTTCAACATGGCCGGCATGGAGACACCATCCGATGGTGTAATTACTGGTTACGGTGTGATCAACGGCAGCCTGGTATACGTATACAGCCAGGATGCGTCTGTGATGGGCGGTACCATCGGCGAAATGCATGCAAAAAAAATCGCGAGACTGTATGAGTTTGCACAGAAAACAGGTGCTCCGGTCATCGGACTGGTAGACTGTGCCGGTATGCGTCTGCAGGAGGCAACGGATGCTCTGAACGGTTTCGGCGAAATCTATATGGCGCAGGCAATGGCATCCGGCGTGATTCCACAGATCACGGCAGTATTTGGCACATGCGGCGGCGGTATGGCACTCATCCCGGCTATGACAGATTTCACGTTCATGGAGTCTAAAAACGGAAAACTTTTCGTAAACTCCCCGAACGCACTGGACGGAAACCACGTATCCAAATGTGATACCGCATCCGCAGATTTCCAGGGCGAAGAAGCAGGTCTTGTTGACTTTGCTGGAACCGAGGAAGAAATCCTCGGACAGATCAGAAACCTGGTATCTATGCTTCCGGCAAACAACGAGGACGAAGCATACACCGAGTGCGAGGATGATCTGAACCGTGCATGTGCAGACCTTGCAAACTGCGCAGGCGATACCGGAATCCTTCTTTCCCAGCTCAGCGACAACGGCATCTATTTTGAGACCAAAGCCGCTTACGGAAAAGATGTTGTAACCGCATTCATCCAGTTAAACGGAGCAACCGTAGGAGCAGTTGCAAACCGCTCTGAAATCTACGGCGAGGACGGAACTGTAAAAGAGAAAATGGATGGAACCTTAAGCGCAAGAGGAGCCAAAAAAGCAGCAGATTTCGTAAACTTCTGCGATGCTTTCTGCATCCCGGTACTTACCATCACAAATGTAACCGGATTCAAGGCAACCAAATGCTCTGAGAGAACCATGGCTAAGAACGCAGCAGCCCTGACCGCAGCTTTCGCAAACGCAACCGTTCCGAAAGTAAACGTTGTTGTCGGCAAAGCATACGGAAGCGCATACGTTGTCATGAACAGCAAATCCATCGGAGCAGACATGGTATTTGCATGGCCGAACGCAGAAATCGGAATGATGGATGCAAAATCTGCAGCAAAGATCATGTACGAAGGATCTGACGCTGCTACCATCAACGAGAAAGCAGCTGAATATGCAACCCTTCAGAACAATGTAACTTCCGCAGCCAGAAGAGGCTATGTGGACACCATCATCGAGCCGGAAGACACCAGAAAATATGTTATCGGCGCATTCGAGATGCTGTATACCAAGAGAGAAGACAGACCGGACAGAAAACACGGAACAGTCTAAGGAAGGTGGCATACGATGAGAAAGAACTGGAAAAAATTAGTAAGTCTCGTCCTTACCGCAGCCTGCACCATGGTTGTGACCGTAGCTCCTGTTTTTGCGGATGCGGCATCTACACCGGCTTATTCACCGGTTGAGGCGTCTACTGTAGATTCTCTGCTCTCCTCCAGTGCTCAGTGGGTAGGACAGAGCCTGATGACCTACAGCGATGACGATCTTGCCAATATGGAAGCTTCCGACCAGCAGTTCTATGCAAGAGCAGCTGAGGCATGGGAAGAGGCAAAGGCTGACCTCGGAGAGGTAAAAAGCCTGGAAGACGGTACTCTCGAAGTAGACGGAGATTTTGTAACCTGCACAATTCCGGGTGAATTTGAAAAAAATCCTGGTATTGTCCGCGTATTCTGGAACATCAGCACCGGAACACCGGTTCCGACCGACCTCACCATCACCGTTGAGGAGTCAAAGGGCGTTCTGATCGGCCAGGCCGGCATGAACACCATCATCGGAATCGGCACCGTATTTGTTATGCTGATTTTCCTGATTTTCGTTATTTCTTCGTTTGATTACATTTTGGGAGACAAGAAGAAGAAAAAAGCACCGGCAGCACCTGTACAGGAAGCACCGAAGGCTGTCGCAGCACCGGTTGTTGAAGAGACAGTACCGGAAGCAGACGATATGGAGCTGCAGGCTGTTATTACAGCTGCAATCGCCATGAAGAAGATATGGCTTCTGCATCCGGAGATGCTTATGTTGCACGTCCGATCCGCAGAAAAGGCAAAAGAGCTTAAGGAGGAAATTTTCAATGAAAAACTACACCATTACCGTAAACGGAAATGTATATAACGTAACTGTAGAAGAAGGAACCACAGCAGGCGCAGCTCCAACAGTCAGCGCAGCAAAAGCAGCTCCGGCAGCACCAAAAGCAGCAGCTCCGGCAGGCGCAGCAGGCAGCGTAGAGGTTACTGCTTCTGTACCTGGTAAAATCTGCAAAATCGAAGCAAACGTAGGCGCAGCTGTAAAAGCAGGCGATACGGTTCTTGTACTGGAAGCCATGAAGATGGAAATCCCGGTTGTAGCACCGCAGGATGGCACAGTAGCAACCATCAATGTAGCAGTAGGCGATGCAGTAGAATCCGGTGACGTTCTTGCAACCATGAACTAATGCCCGTTGTAAGAAAAAACCGGAGGTGAAAAAATGATTACTGAAACTTTAAACAACCTGCTTCACCAGACGGCGTTTTTTAATCTGGACTGGGGCAATTACGTTATGATCGCAGTGGCATGCTTCTTCTTGTATCTTGCGATTAAGCATGAATTTGAGCCGCTGCTTCTTGTACCGATCGCATTCGGTATGCTGCTTGTAAACATTTACCCGGATATCATGGCTGAACCTTATACCGACGTACAGGGTCTTGAGCACGCGGGCGGTCTGTTCTACTATTTCTTTACTCTGGACGAGTGGAGTATCCTCCCATCCCTGATCTTCATGGGCGTAGGTGCGATGACAGACTTCGGTCCGCTGATTGCAAACCCGATCAGCTTTATCATGGGTGCAGCAGCACAGCTTGGTATCTACCTGGCATACTTCTTCGCTATTTTCATGGGATTCAACGGAAGAGAGGCAGCAGCTATCTCCATCATCGGCGGTGCCGACGGCCCGACTTCTATCTTCCTTCTGAATAAGCTCGGACAGCAGCACCTGATGGGACCGATTGCCGTAGCAGCATATTCCTATATGTCACTGGTGCCGATCATCCAGCCGCCGGTCATGAAGCTTCTGACTACAGAGAAAGAGCGTAAAATCAAAATGGAGCAGCTTCGTTCCGTATCCAAACTCGAGAAGATCCTGTTCCCGATTGTTATCACCATCGTTGTCTGCATGATCCTTCCATCTACCGCTCCGCTGGTAGGTATGCTGATGCTTGGTAACCTGTTCCGTGAGTGCGGCGTTGTAAAACAGCTCCAGGAGACAGCTTCCAATGCCATGATGTACATCGTAGTTATCCTTCTTGGTACTTCCGTTGGTGCATCCACAAGTGCTGAGGCATTCTTAAATGTCAGCACCTTAAAGATCGTTGCCCTGGGTCTGATCGCATTCGTATTCGGCACCGCAGGCGGTGTCCTGTTAGGAAAGGTACTGTGCAAGGCAACCCACGGAAGAATCAACCCGCTGATCGGTTCTGCAGGTGTATCTGCGGTACCTATGGCAGCCCGTGTATCCCAGAAAGTCGGTGCGGAGGCAGATCCGACGAACTTCCTGCTGATGCATGCGATGGGACCGAACGTAGCCGGTGTTATCGGTACAGCCGTAGCGGCCGGTACCTTCATGGCGATCTTCGGTGTATAACTTCTTAAGACAAACAAAAGTGAGAAACACTTAATTTAGGAGGATAGAAATGGCAGTAGAAAAGAAACCTGTCAAGATTATGGAAACTGTTCTGCGTGATGCACATCAGTCCCTGATCGCGACGAGAATGACAACAGAACAGATGCTTCCGATCATCGATAAAATGGATAAAGTCGGATATCACGCAGTAGAGTGCTGGGGAGGTGCAACTTTCGATGCTTCCTTACGTTTTCTGCATGAAGATCCATGGATGAGACTGAGAAAACTCCGTGACGGATTCAAAAATACAAAACTGCAGATGCTGTTCCGCGGACAGAATATCTTGGGATATCGTCCGTACGCAGACGACGTAGTAGAGTATTTCGTACAGAAATCCATCGCAAACGGAATCGACATCATCCGTATTTTTGACTGTATGAACGATCTGCGCAATCTGCAGACCGCTGTCAGCGCAGCAAACAAAGAAAAAGGCCACGCACAGGTAGCACTTTCCTATACTTTAGGAGATGCTTACACCCTGGATTACTGGACCACCATGGCAAAGAGAATCGAAGAGATGGGCGCAGATTCCATCTGTATTAAAGATATGGCAGGCCTGCTCGTTCCGTACAAGGCAACTGAGCTGGTAACCGCGCTGAAAGAAGCAACCGATCTTCCGATTCAGCTGCACACCCACTATACTTCCGGTGTTGCATCCATGACGTACCTGAAAGCAGTAGAGGCTGGTGTTGATATCATCGATACCGCAATGTCTCCATTCGCTATGGGTACTTCACAGCCGGCAACTGAGGTTATGGTTGAAACCTTCAAAGGCACTCCATACGATACTGGTCTGGATCAGAACAAACTGGCTGAGATCGCAGATTACTTCCGTCCGATGAGAGACGAAGCGCTCGATACAGGCCTCTTAAATCCGAAGAACCTTGGCGTAAATATCAAGACTCTTCTGTATCAGGTACCGGGCGGTATGCTTTCCAACCTGACAAGCCAGTTAAAAGAGCAGCACGCAGAGGACAAATACTACGATGTACTCGAAGAAGTACCGCGTGTAAGAAAAGACCTCGGCGAGTGCCCGCTGGTTACTCCGTCTTCCCAGATCGTTGGTACCCAGGCTGTATTCAATGTCCTGATGGGCGAGCGTTACAAGATGGTAACGAAAGAGACAAAAGACGTTCTTGCCGGAAAATACGGTGCAACTGTAAAACCGTTCAATCCGGAAGTACAGAAGAAATGCATCGGCGATACCGAGCCGATCACCTGCCGCTACGCAGACCTGCTTGAGCCGGAGCTTCCGAAACTGGAGAAAGAGATCGAGCAGTGGAAACAGCAGGATGAGGACGTATTAACCTACGCTCTGTTCCCGCAGGTAGCTGTAGACTTCTTCAAATATCGTGAAGCACAGCAGACAAAAGTAGATCCGGCAGCCGCTGACAAAAAAGACGGCGCATATCCGGTCTAAATAAAATCTGAGTAAAAAAAATCAGCCGGTGTTCTGTGTTCCCCGTAAAAAGGGAATGCAGAACACCGGCTTTCCTTTTCAGCTTTTCAGCCATTGCGCCAGTAATTTATTCGTGTTATAATTCAAAAGATCGAGGTGTGTCCGAAAAAGAATCAGGATGCCCCCAAAAGAAGAAATGTGGATGCCGAACGGCATTTGCAGATCGGAAAAACAAATCAGGAAGAAAATAACATGAAAAAAGAAAAAGAACAGTCTTCTTCAGAAGAGCAGAAGGCAGCGAACGAGAATCTCCTCATTCGTCTGAATCAAAATTACGGAAAGTTGAGCAAAGGACAGAAGAGGCTGGCAGATTTTATTACGGCGCATTATGACCAGGCCGTATCGATGACGGCAGCGCGCCTGGGACAGCAGGTCGGCGTCAGCGAATCGACAACGGTTCGCTTTGCGATGCAGCTTGGCTACGCGGGATATCCGGAGTTCCAGCGCGCACTGGAGGAGATGGTGATGAACCGTCTGAATTCGGTGCAGCGGATGCAGTTTACGTATGGCCGCGTGCCGCAGGGAGAAATTCTGGAGACCGTCCTGCAGTCGGACATTGAAAAAATCAAGATGACGCTGGAAGAAGTGGACCGGAGCGCCTTTGAGCGCGCTGCGGATACGATTCTTTCTGCGCGGACCATTTACATTGTCGGCATTCGGAGCTGCGCGCCGCTTGCGAGCTTTCTGGCGTTCTATCTCCATATGATTTTCCCGGATGTGCGCCAGGTACAGACAAACAGTTCCAGCGAGATTTTCGAGCAGATGATCCGCATCACGGAGGATGATGTGGTGATCGGCATCAGCTTCCCGCGGTATTCGATGCGTACGATGAAGGCACTGGAATTCGCGAACAGCCGCAAAGCGAAGGTGATTACGATCACAGACAGTGTGCATTCACCGATGAATGTTTATGCAGCCTGTACGCTGATTGCCAAGAGCGATATGGCATCAATCGTCGATTCTCTGGTGGCCCCTTTGAGTGTAATCAATGCGCTTGTCGTGGCGCTCTGCATGAAACGCCAGGCGGATGTGAAAAAGACACTTGAGAGCATGGAAAAACTGTGGGATGAGTACCAGGTTTACAGCAACGATGAAATCAACGGGCTGGAAGATGCACGTCCCATGGGCGGAAAAAAGGCAGCTCTGCCGGTAAAGGAGAAAGCATGAGAAAAGCAGCAGTAATCGGCGGAGGCGCCGCCGGAATGATGACCGCCGTGCTTGCCGCCGGCGGAAAGACAGAGATTCATCTCTATGAAAAAAATGAAAAGCTGGGAAAGAAGCTGTTTATCACAGGAAAGGGCCGCTGCAATGTGACAAACGACTGCCCGACAGAAGAGTTCTTCACGAATGTGGTGACAAACCCGAAATTTCTGTACAGCTCCGCCTACAGCTTTGACAGCGCCCAGGTGCAGGAGTTTTTCGAAGCGGCAGGTGTCCGCTTAAAAGTGGAGCGCGGAAACCGTGTCTTCCCGGAGTCAGATCACTCCTCGGATATTATCCGCGCGCTGGAGACGGAACTGAAACGGAAAAATGTGCAGGTGCATAAGAATACAAAAGTAAAAGAGCTTCTTTTCGAAGGAGACCGCGTGAAAGGAATCCGCCTGGAAAACGGGAAAGAGCTTTTTTACAATGATGTCGTTGTCGCAACCGGCGGTATGTCGTCCCAGACGACGGGGTCGGATGGAGACGGCTACCGTTTCGCAGAAGAGGCAGGACTTGCCGTCACGCCGCTCCGCCCGGCGCTGGTGCCGCTGGAAACAGAGGAAGCGTACATCCGTGAGCTACAGGGACTCTCCTTGAAAAATGTGACGATGACGATTAAAAACGGCAAAAAGACGCTGTTCGATGGATTCGGCGAGATGCTGTTTACACATTTCGGCATTTCCGGCCCGCTGGGGCTTTCTGCGAGCTCCTACATCGGAAAAGCACTGGAACAGCAGCCGCTGAAAGGATATCTGAACCTGAAGCCGGCACTCACGGAAGAACAGCTGGATGCGCGGATCCTGCGTGAATTTGAAGAAAACCGAAACAAACAGTTCCGCAACGTGATCAACAGTCTGTTCCCGGCGAAACTGCTTCCGGTGATGCTCTCTCTTGGCGGGATCGACCCGTACAAACAGGTCAATGCCGTATCGAAAGCGGAGCGTCAGCACTTTGAAGAGCTGATCACGCATTTCCCGTTTACAGTAACCGGAACACGGGGCTTCCGTGAAGCAATTATCACACAGGGTGGTGTTTCCGTGAAAGAGATCCGTCCGGGCACGATGGAGGCAAAGAAAAAAGAAGGTCTGTACTTCGTAGGAGAAGTGCTCGATCTCGATGCACTGACCGGCGGCTTCAATCTGCAGATTGCCTGGGCAAGTGCCCACGCTGCAGCCGAAGAGATCCGGGCAAAGGAAGAACAGGAATAAAATATGGATCACAGATTTTAGAATTTTCAGGAGGAAGAGAGAAGATGAGATTTAATCTTGCAATTGACGGACCGGCAGGCGCTGGCAAAAGTACAATCGCAAAACGTGTGGCAAAGGAGCTTTCGTTTGTCTACGTTGATACAGGAGCAATGTACCGTGCGATGGCTCTT
>OLQO01002125.1_pt1 | contig 11151 bp, 7 predicted proteins | sample 1672281 | NCBI WGS metagenome assembly OLQO01 (sample SAMEA3136667, study PRJEB25190) | human gut metagenome | biome: human gut; feature: human-associated habitat; material: faeces | place: Austria | collected 2013 | reverse complement strand
CTTCTTGAGGTCGCTCATGGACATGCCGCCCATGCCCGGAATACCCAGGCCGCGGCGGCGCTTGCCCTTCTTCCCCTTCTTGCCCTTGCGCGAGGCCTGCTGCTCCATGCCGGCGGTGGCCTGCTTCACCATCTTCTTCGTCTCGTTGAACTTCTTCATCATCTGGTTCACGTCGGTGACGGTAACCCCGGCGCCCTTGGCGATACGGGCGCGGCGGCTGCCGTTCAGAAGCTCCGGTTTGGCGCGCTCGGCCTTGGTCATGGAGTTGATGATGACCTCCATGGCGTCGAGTGCCCCTTCATCAACCTGACCGGAGCCGAGCGCCTTGTCGCCGCCGGGCAGCGCGCTGATGAGCTTGGAGACGCCGCCCATCTTGCGCACCTGCTTGTTCATCATGAGGAAGTCATCCAAGGTGAGCTGGCCGCGCATCATGCGCTCGGCCTCCAGTTCCTCCTCTTCGGCCTGCTGCACGCGCACGGCGTTCTCGATGAGCGAGACGACGTCGCCCATGCCAAGGATGCGCTTGGCCATGCGGTCGGGGTGGAAGACCTCCAGGGAATCGGGCTTCTCGCCCGAGGAGATGAACTTGATGGGTTTGCCGGTAACCTCGCGGATGGAAAGGGCGCCGCCGCCGCGGGCGTCGCCGTCCATCTTCGACATGATGACGCCGTCGAAGTCGACCGACTCGGCGAAGGCCTCCACGACGTTCACGACGTCCTGGCCGGTCATGGCATCCACCACCATGAGGATCTGGTCGGGGTGCGTGGCGTCCTTGATGGCCTGGGCCTCCTCCATCATGTCGGCGTCCACGTGCAGACGGCCCGCCGTGTCGATGATGACCACGTCGCGCAGGTTGTCGATGGCGTCCTGGATGCCCTCGCGCGCGATGGCCACCGGATCGCGCCCGTCGCCGCGGTAGACCCGCACACCGATCTCGTCGCCCAAGGTCTGCAGCTGGTCGGCCGCCGCGGGACGGTACACGTCGCCGGCGATGAGCAGCGGCGAGTGATTCTCCTGCTTCAGCCGGTAGGCGAGCTTGGCCGCCGCCGTGGTCTTGCCGGAGCCCTGCAAGCCCACAAGCATGATAACATTGGGGATGCGGCTTGAGAGCACGAGCCGGGAATCGGTGCGGCCGAGCAGCTCGGTCAGCTCGTCGAGCACGATCTTCACGACGTTCTGGGCCGGGGTGAGCGAGTCCAGCACGTCGGCGGAAAGGCAACGCTCCTTGGTGCGGGCGACGAAGTTCTTCACCACTTTGAAGTTGACGTCGGCCTCCAAGAGCGCCAGGCGGATCTCGCGCATGGCGGCGTTGATGTCGTCCTCGGTCAGGCGGCCCTTGCTGCGCAGGCCGGAGAAGATGCCCTGAAGGCGTTCGGAGAGGTTCTCGAGCATGGGGGTTCCTTATCTATTCAAACAGGCGCTTCCAGAAGCTTTTCTTTTCGGGCTCGGGGGCCGGCTCGGGCTCGGGCTCAGGCTCGCCCTCGGCGTTTTCATCAGCGGCAGCCATGGCGAGCTCAGCCAGCTCGTCGTCGGTGAAGGGGACATCATCGAAGACGCCTTCCTCGGCCGCCTCCGCAACGGCCTCGGCGTTGCGGTCGAGCTCCGTCAGCTCGGCGGCCTCAAGACCGGCAGAGGTATCCTCCTCGGTTTCCAGGACGAGGGTGTCGTGGGTGCGCCGGCCCAAAGCGGCTTCCAGCAGATCGGCATTGTCGGGCTCGGCTGCCGCCTCCTCCGCGGCATCGGCGAAGGCCTCTTCCGCATCGCCCTGCGCGTCCACCACGGGCGCTTCGCCATCCTCAATCTCCGCGAGGGCCTCCACGGTCGCGTCCTCGACCGTCTCCCCGGCAGACCCCTCGACCGCCTTCTCGGCCTCGGCCGCGCACGCCGGCGCGCCCTCCAGCACGTCCCGACGGCGCTCGCCGGCCGTGACGGCCGCCTCCTTGGCGTTCTCGCCGCGCAGGCCGTCCTCGTCCGCATCGAAGCGCTCGTCGAAAGTGCCGACGAGCGCCGAGGCGAACTCGCGGGCGTCGAAGTCGCGCAAGTCGTCGATGCCCTCGCCCACGCCGATCTTCACGATGGGCAGCCCCAGCTCGTGGCTCACGGCCAGCGCGATGCCGCCTTTGGCCGTGCCATCGAGCTTCGTGACGATAAGGGCGTCCAAATCCAGCGCGCGGTTGAACTCGCGGGCCTGCTGCAGGCCGTTCTGACCCGTGGTGGCGTCGATGACGAGCACCGTGTACACCGGCAGCTTCGAGCGCTTGCGCACCACGTTCACTACTTTCTCCAACTCGCGCATGAGGTCGGCGGAGGTGTGCAGGCGCCCGGCCGTGTCGATGAGCACGAGCTCGGCACCGGTCGCTTCGGCGCGCTCCAGCGTGTCGTAGCACACGCTCGCCGGATCGGCTCCGCGCTCTCGGGTAACCATCTCCACCCCGGCGCGGCGCGCCCACACCTCAAGCTGCTCGATGGCGGCGGCGCGGAAGGTGTCGGCCGAGCCCAGGATGACCGCGCGACCCGCATCGGTTTCCGCCTTGGCGAGCTTGCCCACGGTGGTGGTCTTGCCCGTGCCGTTGATGCCCACGAACAGCACCACGGCCTCATCGCCACCGAAGATGTCGGCCCCGGGCTCGGTGAAGGCACCGGCGATCTCGTCGTTCAAGAGGTCGAGCACCGCATAGGCGTCGGGCAGCGCCTTACGGGTGGCTTGGTCGCGCAGGTTCTCCACGATGTCGCTGGCCGCCGCCCCGCCCACATCCGACAGGATGAGGGTTTCTTCCAAGCCCTCCCAGAACTCCTCGTCCAAATCGGGTCCACGGTCCAAAAGGACGTTCATCGACTCCTTGAACTTGTCGCGCGAGCGGGAAAGCCCCTCGCTGATGCGATCGAAAAAGCCCATCGGGCACTCCTTCAAAAATCAAAATGACGTTTTCCCCAGTTTACCCCATCGAGGGCCGGGCGAGACGCACGGCGGCCAGGCGACAAATCACAACCACGAGCTGACGATGGGCACCCAGCCCATGATGAGGATGATGACCACGAGCACCGGCACGCCGAAGCGCATCCACAGGCGCAGCCACCGAGGGAACTTGAGCCCTTCGCCCTCATTGGCCTCGGCAAGGAAGTTCTTCCAGCCCCAGCCGCGCCGGGACACGCAGAACAGCACGTAGACCAGCGAGCCCAAGGGCATGATGTTGCTGGACACAAGGAAGTCCTCCACCGTCTGGATGTCGCCCACTCCCGGCATGACCACATCCGAAAGCACGTTGAACCCGAGCGCACAGGGCAGCGACAGCAGCGGGATGGCAATGAGGTTCACCGTGACGGCCCGCTTGCGCGACCATCCCCATTGGTCCATCGAGAACCTCAGAATGCCCTCGAACACGGCGATGACCGTGGAAAGCGCCGCGAATGACATGAACACGAAGAACAGCGTGCCCCACACCTGTCCTCCCCACATCTGTTCGAACACGCTCGGCAGCGTGATGAACACAAGCCCGGGGCCCGAGTCCGGCGCCACGCCGAAGGCGAAGCAGGCTGGGAAGATGATGAGCCCCGTGGCCAGGGCAACGCCGGTGTCGAGCACGCCGATCGTGGCCGCCTCGCCCATGAGCGAGCGGTGCTTGTCGATGTAGCTGCCGAAAATGGTCATGGAGCCCATGCCGATGGACAGGGTGAAGAAGGCCTGACCCATGGCCGCGTAGGCCGCCTCGAAGAACATATCCGGGCTACCGAAGATCTTCGAGAAGTCCGGCAGCAGGTAGAAGGCCACGCCGTCGGCCGCCCCCGGAAGGGTGAGCGCGCGCACCACGAGCACCCCCAAAATGGCGAGCAGGGCGAGCATCATGGCCTTGGTGATGCGCTCCACGCCCTTTTGCACCCCCAGCGAGCAGATGAGGATGGAGACGACGCACACCACTACCATCCAGAAGACGCATTCCACCGGCGAGGCCAGCATCGCGTCGAAGACGGCCGAGGTGGCCTGCGAGTCGGCCCCCACGAACTGCCCGGAGGCGAACTTCGGCACGTAGGCAAGCATCCACCCGGCCACCGTGGTGTAGAACATCATGAGCAGATAGCACCCGGCGATGCCCACCCACTTGTACTTGTGCCAGTGAGTGCCCGCCGGCTCCAGCACGTTGAAGGCGCGGGCGATGGAGCGCTGGGAACCGCGGCCCACAGCGAACTCCATGACCATGATGGGCAGGCCCAAGACCACCAGAAAGACCAGGTACATGACGAGGAAGGCCGCGCCTCCGTACTCGCCGGTGATGTAGGGGAAGCGCCAGACGTTGCCGAGGCCTATGGCGCAGCCAGCGGAGATGAGGATGAACCCCAGACGGCTGCCGAATCGCTCACGTTCCAATAACGTCTCCTTTAAACGAGCCGCGCCCCGACGAGCACGACCGCTGATTTTTCACGAGAGATCATGCTAACAGAACAGAGAAGCCCGCTGCTCGGGGATTTCCAAGCAGCGGGCTTTCCCTTTTCCATCCAAGCGCCCCGAACACTGTGGCCCGGAGCGTCCGGCGCGTTACTTGTCCTCGGCGGCCTTCTTGGCGTCGTCAGCCTTGTCCTTGGCGGCATCGGCGGCATCGGCAGCCTTCTCCTTGGCGGTATCGGCCGCATCCTTGGCCTTTTCGGCGGCGTCGGCGGCGGCGTCCTTCAGATCGCCGGCCTTCTCGGCGGCAGCATCCTTCAAGTCGGCGGCCTTCTCGGCAGCGGCGTCCTTCAGGTCGCCCGCCTTATCGGCCAAATCGTGGGCGCCATCCTGGAACGCCTCCTTGATGTCCTCGCCGGCTTCCTTCATCTTATCGATGAAACTCATGGTGAATCTCCCTTCATCGGGTCTTGCGCGTGCATCCACCATACCGTGCCGCAGCCGTCGCCGCCTCGCGATGATCCCATCCGACGATGACCCCTTGACGACCTGTTAAGCTGCGGTCATCTGCGCCAGACGCCCTATTCTCCCCCCCTTATTTGCAGATCGCTGAAAAAAAAAGATGGCGTCCGCAAAGAACGGACGCCATCTGGGAGAGGTCAGTTAAGACGTGCTCCCTCTTGCTTATGCATTCACCTTCTTCGGCAGATACCACACCGACGGGTTCGTGCCCTCCTCGGACAATAGCTGGAAGCCCTCGGCTGCCTCGGCCTGGGAGCGAAGATCGTCAAGTTCTCCGAATACGCGAGCGCCAGCGGGGCAAGCGGCCACACAGGCCTGGACGCGCCCGTCGCCCGCATCGATGCGATCGGCGCAGAACGTGCACTTGTCAACGGTGCCCTTGGGCATCGTGGGATACATAATCTCCTCGTACTCGTTGAGCGTCTCGCCAAAATACCCGTTCTCATCCTCGCGGTAATAACGAGCTCCGTAAGGACAAGCGCTCATGCACGACTTGCAACCGATGCACTCGTCCTTGTTGATCGCGACAATGCCATCCTCGCGCTTGAACGAGGCCCCGGTTGGGCACACCTCAACACACGGAGCGTTCTCGCAATGCATGCACAGCATGGGATAGGCCGTCATGCGAACGTCGGGATACTCGCCGACGTACTCGATCTCCACATGGGCGCGCGTTACCTTAGGCGGCGTTCCATGGGCCTCTTTGCACGCAACGGCGCAGGCATGGCAGCCAATGCACTTCTTAAGATCGATGAGCATTCCATACGTCATAGCTTATCCCTCCCTAGGAAATCTTCTCAACTTTGACGCGAACCGTCTGATCGAGCGCCGAGCAAATGTAGTCAAAACGCTTGGGATCATGGCCTGGCGCGAGGTGGGCGATAGGCGTTCCCTTGCCCTTGCTGCTCGGAATAAACTCCGAATGGGAGCCCCATGATCCGCAGATGACGGCCATGCATTCGGGATGGATCTTCTCCGAAGTCATGAGGATGCCCTCAACGGAGGAATCGTGCTGGCTGACGAGACGAATCTTATCGCCATCGGCAAGCCCCTTTTCCGAAGCCACGGCAGCGTTCATTTCCACAGCGTAAGCGTAAGGGTTGGACTCGTTAACCTCGTTGATATAGGGATTGCCGAGGCCCCACGAGTCGACATTGATGGAATCGGTGTAGTAAATGGGGAACAAGGTGAAATCGGGATCGGTCACCTCCCATTCCGTGCAAGGCTTCCAATCCGGGAACGGCTGATAGTCATCAGTTTCCCAATAGATACCGAGCTCCTCAACGGTCTTTTCAACCTTCTCCTTCGCTTCAAACATGAAATCCCAGTACAACGGAACTTTACCGGGCGCATTGTTAGCCCAAATGTACACCTCATCAACGTCGCGCGGATGCGTGTAGACGCCATGCTCTTTAAACCACTCGAAGTCATGCTCCTCGTCGACGAGGCTCTTGGCAACGGAATTCGCGAACGCCTCGAGGTCGAAAGGCTGATCCATGGGAACAGAGTATTCATCCTTAACCCGGTACACCATGTTCATAAGCCCAACGTAATTCGCGGTCATGCCCCTGCGGTCGGCAAGATCGCCCATTATCTCGAAAATGGACTTCACGCCGTCCTTCGGCTCGACAACCGGCTGCATGATCGGATATGCCCACGGCACATCCAAGCCGCAGATCACCCGGTGGTTGAAGAACATGTGAGGCAAAGGATCGATTCGCTCGAGATAGTTCGCCTCAGGAAGGAACACATCATACAAGTAGGAGGATTCGTTGAGGAACAGGTCGACGCCCACGATGAAATCGAGATTCTTCAGCATTTCGATCTGCTCGTCATGGTTGCCCCACCATTTGATGGGATTGCAGCCGTAAACAAGCGCGGCCTTGATAGGCTGAGTGCCGTACAAATCGGGATCGCACTGGGCCAGGTTGAAGAAATGCGCGTCCTCTCCGAGCGGCTGGAGGGCGAGCATACTCATATCGGTCGGCTTGTACTCCTCAATCGGCTTGCGCACGCGCTCGTAGTACGAGCCGGGATAGGCCATGAGCAGCGAAACGTCGTTCATGAAGCCGTCTTCCTCCCAAATTGAGGGACGGAACTGAACAACGTTCTCAGGGTCATCGGTAATGCCGTTGCAGGCGGGATCGAATCCGATAAGGCCTCCCACCGAGTTCGCGGCACCCACGATAACATTCAGCATGATGACAGACCAGCAGGCATGGTAAGCATGTTTGTGCCGCGTCAGACCGGAGAACAGATCGACGCAAACAGGGCGGTAAGGCATCGTCACCCCGCCGACCTCGATGGTCTCGCCGATATGGGCAGCCTCGCCAAACTCTTTGGCGATCTGACGAATAGTAGCGGCGGGAACCGTAGTGATCTCTTCTTGATATTCAGGTGTATAGCGCGAAATATGGGCCTTGTAAAGGGTAAACGCCGTTGTGCAAGCAGCGCCATCAACCTCAAACGTGCCTTCCAGCACTGGCTGCACGCACTCGTCGTAGGGCTTGGCAGTGTTGTCGGACGCATCCATGTAGAGCGCCTTGTTCGACTCGGGATGACGCAAGATGCGCTGCGTCTCATCGCTGACGAGAGCCGGGCCGTTCGTGCGGTTCGTTAGATACTCGGCATCGAAGATCCCCAGCTCGTTCACGAGGACGTTCGCCATTGCCAGCGCAGCAGCGGCGTCGGTGCTGGGACGTATCGGCACCCAAAGGTCAGCGGCTTCGGCGCCCGCCGACATATGAGGATCGAAGTTGACGAGACGCATCCCCTCCGCGCGACGCTTGGAGAAAAGCTCGGCCGTCATATTGAAGCCGTGACGCGTGGCAACGCCAGCATTGGTGCCGAACTGAATGAGGTAGTTGCAATACTCGTAATCGGGCTTCGCGTTGCCCGCCCCCGTATAGATGTAGCTTACCTGGTGAACGCCGGTGCCGCACAAATCGGCAATGGCATTAGCCGGCTCATAGGCGCCGTAGAGCGCACCGAGCGCCATGCCCTTGACCAAGCTGCCCGTTTGGCTAGCGACCATGGACATGCTCCCAAGAGCTCCGGGATATTCCGCAACTGCCTTCGAGAACGCCTCATCGACAAGATCGTACGCTTCGTCCCAGCTGATCTCGACCCAGCCCGGATCGATGTCGATCCCCTTTTCGGGATTCGTGCGCTTCATGGGTTTGGTGATACGGTTCGGATCGTACTGCTGCATGATGCCTGCGGCACCTTTTCCACAAATGTGGCCATAGCCGATAGGGCTATCCGGATTGCCCGTCAACTCCACGATCACGCCATCGATAACATGCGCCTTGATCGAGCAGTTGTTGAAGCACATGTTGCAAGTGGTGGGAATCCATTCGCCCGCGTTCGGATCGTAAGCCGTCTTCTCCGGCGAGGTGATCGCCAGATCGGTTCCCTCCTTCTCTGCCGTACCCGACGAGCAACCCACCAGTCCAGCGGTGAGAGCCGCAGCGCCGGCTCCTGCCACGAACCCTCGGCGACTGACGTTCAAGTCGTTCTCGCTCATGGTGTACCTCCCTCTAAACTAAAGGGATTCCCCTGCCCTCTGCAGAGGACATTCCCCTGGCATCCTCAAATGCCTATTGTCAGGGTACACTACTCAACTATGACAATCAATAACTTTGATTATCCTATTTAGGATATAATGGAACCCCTTTTGAGAAGATACGCGGTCTCACTGCTCAATGCTGAGAACTATGGTGCGCTTTTATTGCAAATCGAACACCATGGAGGATACATCCGCTCGCAATTTCGGCACTAACGGAACTGGATCGGCACCGGATAGCCGTGGGCTACTTCAAGAAACCATCAATATTGTTAAAAGCCTCACCGAAGGCGCTCGGAGCGATAACAAGGCCGCCCTTTTCTTTCACAGACTCATAAATGAGGTTCATCGTACGCAACTGAAGTGCCTTATCGTTGCGCTCGTAAACCGCTGCCGCCTCTACAAACATCTCAGAGATGTCCTTTTCCACCTCGGCGAGAAGCAGACGCGAGTTACGCTCTCGCTCAGCTTGGGCCTCTTTGGACAAAGCGTCCTGCAACTCTGACGGCACAGCGATATCGCGAATCTCCACCGAGACAACCGTGATGCCCCACGCACGCGTTTTCTCTTCGAGGATCGCTTTTATCTCATTGTCCAATTGCTCGCGGCGCGTCGCCACCTCGGCGAGATTGATGCGACCCACCGCATCGCGCAGGGCGGTTTGAGCAGCCCACCATACTGCCGATGAATAGTCTTCCACCTCCACGCAGGCGTCTTTGGGATCCCAAACCATCCAGAACAACACCGCATCGATGCCGAGCGGCACAAGGTCGGCCGTCACAGCCTCCTCAGCCGAGAACGGCGTGGTGATAATGCGCTGGTCAACTCGCGCAGCCACTGATTCGACAACAGGAGCAACCACATATAATCCTGGTCCATCGATGCGATTGAACTTCCCTAGGCGCAGAACCACGACACGCTCCCACTGCGGAGCGATGCGAACGGTACTCGAGGCCACCAGACCCACTGCTACGCCGCCCAAAAGGGCCACGGGCAGCGATGCGTTCCACACAAGGAACGCGAACAGACCGCCGGAAGTCAAGAAGAGCGCTATAGCGAACAGGTAAACGCTGTTACGCGACGTCTTTTTCGCCGTCGGCGCCGCCATAGACCCCGTCAATGCCTTAACGCGCGCAGGAGCCTGCTCGGCCTCTCGCGCCTGCTTCGCCTTACTTCTCACCCTTCTCCCCCTTGAACTGGTGCTAGGCTACTCCACCGAGCAGAATGAGCTGCTCGGACACAAGATCATGGATATCCTCCGCCGACATCCCTGCCGTGAGCGCCTGCTGGACAAAATCAACGGCGAGCGCTTCCACGTCGCCATCAACAACCGAAAGATGAGCGTTCTTGAGGTCGGAGACGTATGTTCCGCGGCCACGTTGGGTGTAGATGTAGCCATCGCGCTCAAGATCCTGGTACACCTTGTTCACAGTATTGTAATTGACTCCCAGCTGCACTGATAGCTCTCGAACCGATGGCAGTCTCTCACCTCGCTCGAACTTGCCTGACGATATCAAGTACACCAACCGCTTGCGAATTTGAATCCAGATAGGGACGACGCTCTTCTCGTTAATGCGAAAGTCGCTAATAGGATCGGCTTCCGCCTGTGCTGATATATTCGATGCTGTCTCCGCCATGTTCATGGTATCGTCCTTCTCTAAGTGATTGCGTCATAGTATCACAGAGGACGACGACAGCAAAGCACCCTCTCAGCTTCTATAGCACCGAAGAGGAAGCCACCCGTTAGCTCCAGAAGCCCAGCGCGCTCATGAAGACAAGATTAAATCTTTCGGTAGCCATGAGCAGCGCCATTCGAAGGCACAAACCTCCCACCAACGCATAAGTACTCCCTAGCACCACAGCCACCGGCGCGGGCAGACGGCGACAGACAGCATCAACGGAGAAAGGCGCAACAAGCCCCATCATCACTACTCCAGCCCAAAACAGCGGTGCTATGCTCCCGCTCATTAGCGACTGGGCCGAGGTGCCCGCTGGCCCATCCGAGGCAAAGCAGCTGGCAAGAAAACCCGCTAAAACAAGCGCTTCGACGATGACGAAGACCATATCGAGCGGCAGCAGCGCATTGGTAGCCAGCTGCATGCCAGGCGAAGCCAAGCGGAAAAACGCCGTCACTATGAGCGCCGCGAGCCCGCACGCCAACGCTGAAGCCACGAAAAGCACGGGAACCCATCCTGTGTGAAGAAAGGGGAGCGAAGGATACATGGCGAGAAAGATGCCAGAATACACCACCACGAACAATGCCATTCCCATGGCCACCAAACTGCAGGCAAACTCGCACACACGCAGAACAACCTTCCCTGGAGCAAGCTCGTATTCATAGCCATCCCCTTCGCCGTCAGCAAGTGACCCCAGGACCAATGCGAGCGTCGCCATCACGCAAAATACCAGAATAGCCCACGCACCCATGGAAAGAAGACTGGAGGTCGAAGCAAGAAAGAGGTGAAACACCCGATCGGGCACACCCAAGTCGAGAAAAAGAAAAAGCGCGCTCACCGCCACAAGCACCGGACCGAGGATCAAACCGGCATCGGTAACAGCGCTCACACGCGCAAACCATCCTCCCGCTGCACGAGGACGAAAGCGCAGAACCATATCGACGACGGCACCGATAAGAAACGCGCCGGCCCCCGTGCCAGCGAGAAACAGATACAGCGCGATGTAAATG
>OLQO01002122.1_pt1 | contig 11162 bp, 7 predicted proteins | sample 1672281 | NCBI WGS metagenome assembly OLQO01 (sample SAMEA3136667, study PRJEB25190) | human gut metagenome | biome: human gut; feature: human-associated habitat; material: faeces | place: Austria | collected 2013 | reverse complement strand
ACCTACCGGTGTCGGTAAGACGGAGCTTGCAAAAGCGCTTGCGGCGTCCCTGTTTGATGACGAGAACAACATGGTCCGGATCGATATGAGTGAGTACATGGAGAAATACTCTGTGTCCCGTCTGATCGGAGCGCCTCCCGGATACGTTGGCTATGAAGAAGGCGGTCAGCTGACAGAAGCAGTCCGCAGAAAGCCCTACTCAGTTGTCCTGTTCGATGAAATTGAAAAGGCACATCCGGATGTCTTCAATGTTTTGCTGCAGGTGCTGGATGACGGCCGGATTACAGATTCCCAGGGCAGGACCGTGGACTTTAAGAACACGATTCTGATCATGACCTCGAATATCGGCGCGAACTATCTGCTGGATGGCATCGATGCGGACGGCACGATTAAGCCGGAAGCAGAAGAGCTGGTAACGAAGGATCTGCGCGGTCACTTCCGTCCGGAGTTTCTGAACCGTCTGGATGAGATCATCCTGTTCAAGCCTCTGACGAAGGATAACATCAGCGGTATTATCAATCTGATTGTCGCAGACTTGAATCATCGTCTGGAAGATAAGCAGCTTTCGATCGAACTCAGCCCGGATGCGGAGCAGTTCATTGTAGACAACGCATATGATCCGATTTATGGCGCGCGTCCGTTGAAGCGTTATATCCAGAAATATGTGGAAACGCTGTCTGCAAAGCTGATCCTGGCAGATCAGGTACAGATGGGTGACACGATCCTGATCGCAGTGGAAAACGGCGAGCTGGTCGCAAAGAAAAAGCAGCATAGTGTTTAAAGCTGCAGACTGTAGAAGCACTCGGCGGGAAGAGGTTTCTCCTGCCGGGTGCTTTTTCTCTTTACAAAATCAACTCCTGCGAGTATTGTGATAGATACGGGTCGAAAAACGACCTGAAAAAGCGCATATTGATGCAGATTCTGTGGATAGAAAGGCTTTTACAGGGGAATGGAGAGAGAAAAGAAAACAAAAGCAATAGAAATGACGACAGGTTCGATCTGGAAGAACCTGTTTTTCCTGAGCTGCCCGCTGGTATTTTCCCAGGTGCTGGAAGTGCTGTTTAATATGAGTGACGTAGCGGTGGTAGGGCGATTTTCGGATTACCGGGCACTGGGGGCAGTTGGTTCGACAACGCTTCTGGTCACGCTGTTTACCGGTTTTCTGATCGGAATGGGCTGCGGTGTTAATGCGCGGATGGCGCATGAGCTGGGTGCAAGGCGCAGGGAATCCGTGATCAAAACCGTGCATTCCGCCTTTGTGATCTGTCTGGTCGTCGGTCTGCTTGTGGGTGCAGCCTGTTTTTTCTTTGCAGAGGGACTGCTTGGAATTCTGCATACCAAAGAAGAGCTGATGGACAGTGCTGTTTTGTATCTGAAAATTTATGCACTGGGCATGCCGGGTATGGCACTGTATAACTGCGGCAACGGTATTCTGAGCGCCACCGGGGATACGAAGCGTCCGCTGGTATATCTGTCCATTGCAGGAATTGTAAACGTTATTTTAAATCTGTTTTTTGTTATCGTGTGCCATATGGCAGCAGAGGGCGTGGCCATCGCCAGTGTGATCGGACAGTATTTATCTGCACTTCTGATCGTGATTCATCTGCTGCGACGGACGGACGACTGTGGGCTGCACCCTTCGAAGCTCAGACTGGATCCGGCCTGCGGAAAAGCGATTCTGGTGCTTGGCATACCCACCGGTATCCAGAATGCCATCTTTGCTATCGCGAACCTTTTTGTGCAGTCCGGCGTCAATTCCTTTGATGCGGTGATGGTGTCCGGAAATGCAGCTGCAGCGAATGCGGACACGCTGATTTTTAATATTATGGCAGCGTTTTATACCGGCTGTTCCAGCTTTATCGGACAGAACTGGGGCGCTGGCAACCGGGAACGGATGAAAAAGAGCTATCTCGTCGGGCTGACCTATTCCTTTGCGGCAGGTGCGATCTTTGGCGGACTTCTGCTGATTTTCGGACGACAGTTTCTGTCGCTGTTTGCGACGGAGCCTGCTGTAATCGATGCCGGAATGCAGCGTGTGAAGATCATGGGATTTTCTTATATGATCAGTGCGTTTATGGACTGCAGCATCGCAGCTTCCCGAGGAATCGGAAAGAGCATTGTGCCGATGGTCATCGTTATTTTAGGCTCCTGTGTGTTCCGGGTGATCTGGGTGTATACCATTTTTGTATGGATTCATACGATTCCGGCGCTGTACTCCCTCTACTTTTTCTCCTGGGCGATTACATCTGTGGCGGAGGTGCTCTATTTCAGGCACAGCTTTCGGCAGCTGGAATTTCAGAGCTGAGTCCGGGGACGAGAACCGTCAAAATCCGGCAGCTCTTCTGCAGACAGATAAGGTTTTGGCGCTGCTGCGCCGTCCTTTCCGAATGATAGAGGGCTTCTGCTGCATAGATTAAAAAGAAGGAACCGGAAAAGGCGGTTTTCCATGGAACATAAAAAAGAGAAACGAAATGAAAGGGCAGCAATTCAACTGGGACTTTTTCTGGTTGGATTGCTGCTTTTTGGAACTGCTGCGGGAGGGCAGCTGACAGGGGAGGAAAAAAACGGGAAGGAAAAGGCGGCAATACAGACTTCTGGCGGCGTATCCGATGCAGCAGAGCCCAAAAAGATCGCTCTTACCTTTGATGACGGCCCGCATCCGGTCTATACGAAAATACTTTTGGACGGCCTGGCAGAGCGGGGCGCAAAAGCCAGTTTTTTTGTTACAGGGGAGAATGCAGAAAAATATCCGGAGCTGATTTTGCGTATGCAGAAGGAGGGACATCTGATCGGCAACCACACCTATAGTCATATTCAGCTGACAAGCAATAACCGGGAAGCCTTTCGACAGGAGCTGATTTCCACGAATGAGGTATTGAAGGAGATAACAGGAGCGGAAACCATTTTTGTCCGTCCGCCCTATGGAAGCTGGGACAAAGGCTTCGAACAGGAGCTGAATATGTTCCCGGTGCTGTGGACGATCGATCCCCTGGACTGGTGCAGTCAAAGCAGCACCAATGTTGAAAAGCGAATCTTGTCCAAAGCGCGGGAAAATGCGATTATCCTGCTGCATGATGAATATGCTTCCAGTATTGAGGCGGCACTTTTTATTGTGGATGAGCTGCAAAGCCAAGGCTATGTCTTTGTGACAGTCGAAGAAATAATGCTGGTATCTTGAAATTCACAGTTGGATAAAATCCGCAGTTGGATAAAAGCCAACAGTTGGATGAAATCCAACATGTACAGCAGGGAAAATAGTTGTTATAATCAAAGGTGGAAGCTTTTGCACCGACCTTGATGCCTGCGGATTGTTCCGTGCTGCGCACTCCAACAATCCTACTTCGTAATCCATGGTCAGGTTTATAACGAAAACAGATTGGTAACTGTTCAGTAGGTCTGCGCATTTACTGCGCTGACCGTAAGAAGACTTAGGCTAGAAGGCAAAAATCCTATCGGCATAGCCGATTTGGAATGGATTTTTGCGCGTAACTGTGAGGGTACTGAACAGTTACACAGATTGAAAAAAATGTTTCAATCACGAGATTTGTGTCTGCGCGCACCTGACACAAACTCGACATGCGAAAAAAGCGTGCGCAGAAATGAGTGGAAAGAATGCAATATACCTACACAGAGCTGGCAGCGTATCTGCTGCTGTACAGCTTTATCGGATGGGCACTGGAGGTTGCCTTTTTTGCAGTAAAAGAAAGAAGATTTTGCAACCGCGGATTTTTCAGTCTGCCCCTTTGTCCGGAATACGGCATAATGATGGATATTCTGATCCTTTTGCTGCCGGAGCAGGGAACAAAATGGCTGCTGCAGTTTCTGACCACTTGGATGGTCGTGTCCGTTGTGGAATATTTTTCCGGAGGGATCGCAGCCAAAATCTGGAAAAAGCATTTGTGGAATTACGAGGATGTGACACTGTTTGGCGGAAAGAAAAAGAGTGTGCTCCTTTCGCTGATCAAGGCAGCAGTTGTGATGACGGCGGTGCTGCTTTTGCATCCTCCGGTCTTTATCCTGTTTTCGATGATTCCGACAATTGTGCTGCGGATCATAGACATAGCCGGCTTTGGGCTGATGGCTGCCGACCTGGTGTCGATTCTGATTGCAGTCAGGAAAAGCAGGAGCCTGACAGAGCTGAAGGAAACCCAGGGGAGACTTCTGCAGGAACAAAAGGAAGTCAAGCAAAAGCTTGGAGGCAAGATCTATCATGCAGTCTGGAAGCGGTTAAATCGTGCATACCCGGAGATGGAAGCTCTGGAGGAGGCAGATCGGGCAGAACGATATGTCTTTGCAAGAGGCGTCTGTGTGGATAAGCTGATCTGGGTATTTATGATCTGTGCATTTCTCGGAGATCTGATCGAAACGCTGTTCTGCAGGGTGACGGGAGGCGTATGGATGAGCCGGTCCAGCGTAATTTACGGCACCTTCAGTATTGTCTGGGGCTTCGGTGCGGTCATTCTGACAGTTGTATTGCAGCGGCTTGCCGGAAAAGAGGATCGTTATATTTTCCTGGCGGGCAGTGTGCTGGGCGGCGTATATGAATATCTGTGCAGCGTATTTACAGAGATTTTTCTCGGGACTACATTCTGGGATTACAGTGACATGCCATTTAATATCGGCGGGAGAACCAACCTGCTGTATTGCATTTTCTGGGGACTGTTATCCGTTGTCTGGGTAAAAATTTGTTATCCGACGATCAGTGGATGGATCGAAAAGCTGCCGCCCCTTGGAGCAAAAATTGCGACCTGGGCAGTTATCGTGCTGATGAGCTGCGATGCGGTGATTTCAGCAGGCGCCATGGTACGCTATGTGGAACGGCAGGATAGCGCGGCAGTGCAGGAGAGCAGTGCGGACGCAGGGAATGCCGCAGGCGTAGAAAACGCCGCGAAGGAGGAAAGCGTCGCGGACGCAGGGACTGCCGCGGGCACGGAAAACACCACAGGAACCGTGCGGGCGGAAAAGAAGAGCGTGATCGACACATTCTTTGACATCAATTACCCTGACGAGCGGATTGAGAAGGTGTGGCCGAACATGAAAGTGGAGGTGCAGTAAGGGGACATGGATCTTTTCGATTATATGAGACAGACCAATCAGGAAAAGGAAGCGCCGCTGGCGGCAAGGCTGCGGCCCCGGACGCTGGATGAGGTAGTCGGGCAGCAGCACATTATCGGAAAGGACAAGCTTTTGTACCGTGCGATTCAGGCGGACAAGCTTTCCTCCATCATTTTTTACGGACCGCCCGGAACGGGCAAAACGACTCTTGCGAGGGTGATCGCGAATACGACCAGCGCGGAGTTTATGCAGATCAATGCGACTGTGGCAGGCAAAAAGGATATGGAAGAGGTTGTCGCAAAGGCAAAGGACAACCGTGGAATGTTTGGAAAAAAGACGATCCTGTTCATTGATGAGATCCATCGGTTCAACAAGAGTCAGCAGGACTATCTGCTTCCCTTTGTGGAGGATGGAACCCTGATCCTGATCGGTGCGACGACGGAAAATCCGTATTTTGAGGTAAACGGAGCGCTGCTGTCCCGTTCGGTTATTTTTGAGCTCAAGCCGCTTTCAAAGGAAGATATCGAAGAACTGATCCGACGGGCAGTCTATGATCAAAGAGGAATGGGTGCCTATCAGGCACAGATAGAGCCGGATGCGCTGGAGTTTCTGGCGGATATTGCAGGCGGAGATGCACGTGCGGCATTGAATGCAGTAGAGCTTGGCGTAATGACGACACAGCGCTCAGAGGATGGAAAAATCCATCTGACCCTGGAGGTTGCCCAGGAATGTATTCAAAAACGTGCAGTAAAATACGACAAAACAGGCGATAATCATTACGATACGATTTCGGCATTTATCAAGAGTATGCGGGGCTCTGATCCGGATGCGGCGGTTTATTATCTGGCGCGGATGCTGTATGCTGGGGAAAGCGTGACATTTATCGCCCGCAGGATGATGATCTGTGCGTCGGAGGATGTTGGCAATGCAGATCCGACAGCGCTGCAGGTAGCGGTTTCTGCATCCCTAGCAGCAGAGCGGGTGGGCATGCCGGAGGCGCAGATTATTCTGGCACAGGCGGCGGCCTACATTGCATGCGCGCCGAAAAGCAACGCAGCGGTCAACGCCATTGCGTCTGCAATGAAGACGGTGGAAGAAACCGGAAATCTGGCGATTCCGGTGCATTTGCAGGATGCCCATTATAAAGGAGCAGCAAAATTGGGACACGGAAAAGATTATAAATATGCACACGATTATCCAAACCACTATGTCAGACAGCAGTATTTACCTTATGAGCTGTCCGGAAGAGAGTTTTATCAGCCCGGTGGGATGGGATATGAAGTAAAAATCAAAGAGCACATGCAGCGGATACGCAGGGAAGCGGCTAAGACAGAACAAAAGCCGCAGGATGGAGCAGAGCAATGAAACAGATACCAAAGCGGGTCATGATCGTGTCCTTTGATGCGGTCGGAGCAAAGGACCTGGAATATTTACAGACCCTGCCGAATTTTCAGCGTTTTTTTGAACAGGCGGCGCTGTGCAGCCATGTAAACAGTGTGTGTCCGTCCCTGACCTATCCGGCCCATACATCCATTGTGACAGGGCGGATGCCGAAAAATCACGGGATTGTGAACAACACAAAAATCCAGCCCAACCGGAAGGATCCGGACTGGCTTTATCATCGCAAATGGATCCGCAGCACGACGCTTTATGACGAAGCGAAGAAAAAGGGAATGACGACGGCCGGGCTTTTGTGGCCTGTTGCGGCAGGCAGCAGGATGGACTACTATGTGCCGGAGATTATGGTGACACGCAAATGGCAAAATCAGATCCTGATGAATGCGACGAACGGTCCGTTGTTTTATCAGCTGGATCTGAACAAACGCTTCGGACAGTTGCGAAACGGGATCGCACAGCCTCAGCTGGACAATTTTATTCAGGCATGCGCGCTGGATACGATCTACAAATACAATCCGCAGCTGTTTTTGCTGCATCTGACGGATGTGGATGCGAACAGACATCTCTATGGCGTGGAGAGTAAGGAGGCAAAAGAAGCTCTTAAGCGCCACGATAAGCGTCTGGGCGAGATTGTAAGGGCACTGGAGGAAACCGGAGAGATGGAGAGCACGACGGTCGTGCTTCTGGGGGATCATTATCAGAAGGATGTGGACAATGTTGCCTTCGTCAATCATGCACTGTGGAAAGCCGGCTTGCTGACGGTCCGCAACGGCAGGATCAAAAGCTGGAAGGCCTATGCAAAAAACTGTGACGGAAGCTGCTATATCTATCTGCATCCGTCTGTAGAAAACAATGCAGAAGTGCAAAAGCGTACAAGAAAAGTGCTGGAGACGCTGAAAGGACGGGAGGATTTTGGAATCGAAAGGATTCTGACCCGGGAAGAGGCAGCAAATATGGGCGCAGACGAAAACTGCTTTCTGATGCTGGAAGCAAAGGAAGGATGGTTTTTTCTGGACGAATGGGAACAGCTGACGGCAGCAGAAAAAGACTGCGCACATGGCATGAAGGGGACCCACGGGTATCTGCCGGGTGAGGCAGACTATCAGACCTTTTTTGCAATGTCGGGATGCAGTGTAAGAGCTGGTGCCAGGGTAGAAAAAAATATCGCGCTCTGGGATGAGGGCGCGACATTGGCAGCACTTTTGGAGATAGACCTCGGAAAAACAGATGGCAGTGTGATCCGGGAGATGCTGCAATAACATACTTTAAAACAGGGCGGTTGTCAGATACTGATAAATCTCCCTGTTATTTTTTTGCCAGTTTTCGCAAATGGAAATTGCGAGCTCTTCTGTAGGAACCGTAAGGCGGATGGTCACCAGGTTGACGTCCTTATCCACTGCAGTCAGCTCTGTTTCGAATTCCCCGTTGACAGCCTTATAGTAGTTGCTCTGGATCGAAGATTCGTTGCGCATTTCCAGTTCATTTTTTTTGAGATATTCGCCGATGTCTGTCTTGATCGCGTCACTGATGCGGTTCTCAAAATAGGAAAGGGTATTGCGGCCCTCCTCCGTGATCTGCAGATGGGTGCGGTTGACCAGTGTTTTGGCAGTGATCAGCCCGGCCTGCGCCAGCTCATTGATAACCTGCTGCAGTGTCAGATAGCTGGTATATTCTTTTTCCAGAATGAGATCGCTGACCTGCGCCATTGTGAGTGGGAAGGATACCTTGTTGAGCAGATAAAGAACGATCAGTTTATAGAGTGTAAGAGGTTCCTGATTCATAATTATCCCCTTGTCTGAGATTTCGTTGTTTCATAAGGGCATGCAGCCCGTTTAAGACGTTTCGTTTCGAAAGACTCCACTGGGGCGCGATCAAGAGCTTGCGGGGACCGTCTCCGGTGACCCGGTGGAGGCAGATATCCGGAGAAAGTGCAGCGATACAGCTTGCCAGCAGATCGAGATATTCTTCCTGTGTCAGTACAGGAAGCTTTCCGGCTTCATAAAGCAGGGCAAGATCTGTTCCCTTTAAAATATGGAGAAGCTGCAGCTTGACACCAAAGGGATGCACCTGATTGACGGCACGGATGCTTTCCAGCAGGTCAAGCCGGGTTTCCCCGGGGAGTCCGAGGATCAGATGGACGATAAAGGGAAGCCTCCTGGCATGGAGCTTTGCTGCAGCATCATAAAACACGGAGGTCGGATATCCCCGGCGGATCCTTGCTGCAGTGTGGTCATGAATGGACTGCAGACCAAGCTCGATCCAGATAAACCGGTCAGGATACAGTAACTGGAGGCGGTCAAGTCCCTCCAGAATGATATCGGAAAGGCAATCCGGGCGCGTCGCAATGGAAATTCCTGCGACCTCCGGAGAGAAAAGTGCTTCTTCATAACAGGAAAGCAGTCTGTCCGGATCACCATAAGTGTTGGTATATGCCTGAAAATAGGCGATCAGAGACGGCTTGCCGGGTTCCGGTGTCCATTTGGAGGACAGAAGTGCCTTGGCCTGATTTAACTGATCTGTTACAGAAAGCTGCCGGGAAGCGGCAAAATCGCCGCTTCCGCCTGCAGAGCAGAAAATGCAGCCTCTTGTATCGAGGGTGCCATCCCGGTTGGGACAGGTACAGCCGATATCCAGTGCAGCCTTGTAAAGCTTCCGTCCGTATGTATTTTTACACCAGGCGTCCAGCGAATAGTAGGGCTTCTGGTGCCAGAGATCAGCGGATGTTTTTCTTGACTGCATCTGCAACAACGTCCGCAACTCTGGGATCGAATGCCCCTGGCATGATATTGTTTTCGTTTAATTCTTCGTCAGAAACGAGGGCTGCGATGGCATTAGCGGCAGCCAGCTTCATTTTATCGGTGATCTGTTTTGCATGTCCTTCCAGAGCACCGCGGAAGATGCCGGGGAATGCGACAACGTTGTTTACCTGGTTCGGGAAATCGCTGCGTCCGGTGCCGACAACGCGTGCCCCTGCTTTTTTTGCGAGATCAGGCATGATCTCAGGAACGGGGTTAGCCATTGCAAACAGGATAGCATCGGAATTCATGGAAGCCACCATCTCTTCCGTCACAATACCTGGAGCGGAAACGCCGACGAAAATATCAGCACCCTTTAAAGCATCTGCAAGGGAACCGGTTTCGTGAGCCAGATTGGTGCGTTTTACCATCTTTTCCTGCATCCAGTTTAAGCCCTCTGCGCCATCGCAGAGAATGCCGGATTTATCGCACATAATGATATTGGAAAAGCCGTAGGTTATCAGCAGGCGGGTGATGGCAACTCCTGCACTTCCTGCGCCGTTTACAACAACGCGGCAGTCTTCCTTTTTCTTACCGACTACCTTTAGGGCATTGATGATGCCGGCGAGTACAACAATAGCAGTTCCGTGCTGGTCATCGTGGAAAACAGGGATATCCAGAGTCTCTTTTAAGCGCTCTTCGATTTCGAAGCAGCGGGGTGCACTGATATCTTCCAGATTGATGCCGCCAAAAGCGGGAGCAAGCCAGGTAACAGCTTTGATGATCTCTTCCGTGTCCTGAGTATCCAGGCAGATGGGAACTGCGTTGACACCGCCGAATTCTTTAAATAAGACAGCCTTGCCTTCCATAACGGGCATAGCGGCCTTCGGACCGATATTGCCGAGTCCCAGTACGGCGGAACCGTCGGAAACAACAGCTACAGTGTTTGCTTTCATCGTATAGGTGTAAGCGGCAGCCGGGTCTTTTGCAATGACCTTACAAGGCTCCGCAACGCCGGGAGTATAGACAAGTGCAAGGTCTTCACGGGTGCGGACGGGTGTTTTGGAAACGGTTTCAAGCTTTCCCTGCAGCTTCGCATGCAGTTCCAGCGCTTTTTCCTGATTTGTCATTTGATTTGCCTGCTTTCTTTTTTATTTAATAAGGAATGATGATGTCGGGGCATACGCGCCATTCGTAGCTCTCTGTATATCATCATATCTGATTTATTTGAGTGAATCAAGGAAAAAATCTTCCTATTCTGTTTTGAGTGTGGTACAATGAGCGAAACAGAAGGAGACGTTTGACTTGTGTCTCCGATGTGTAATAAAATTCACTAAAATGACAGGCACTTTTGATTTCTGACAAAAGACCGCTGTTTCCCGGATCGGGATGTTCTGGCGCATTTCAAAAAGATCGTTTCATGTAGAATTCCGTATGAAAATCAGGGACGAATCACGATGGCAGTAAAAGGAGTAAAGATTGAAAAATAAAAATTTTCAATCGCGAGATTTGTGTCTGCGCGCACTTGACACAAACTCGACATGCGCAAAAAGCGTGCGCAGAAATGAGAGGAAAAAATGATAAGAGAAAAATATGAATCTCTGGCAGTGCATGATCTGAAGGAGATTGCAAAAGCAAGGGGGATAAAAGGACTTTCTACAATGAAAAAGGCGGAAGTCATTGATGCGATGCTGAGGTTGGATGCCCAGGAGAATGCAGAAATCAAAACAGAACGCAGCGTCCCGGAGAACCGCCCGGCAGAGCGCAAGGATGCCCCGGAGAAGGACGCGGCAGAGCGGGAGGATGCTCTAAAGAGGGACGCAGCAGAGCGCAAGGATGCTCCGAAGAGGGGCGCGGCAGAAAAGCAGGATCCTCATGACAGTGGGACGGAACCGGAGAGCAGAGCAGGGGATCGGGAAGAAAGACGGCAGCAGAGAACAGGAAAGCGCTTCATCAGCAATGGTTCTTATCATA
>OLQO01002119.1_pt1 | contig 11177 bp, 10 predicted proteins | sample 1672281 | NCBI WGS metagenome assembly OLQO01 (sample SAMEA3136667, study PRJEB25190) | human gut metagenome | biome: human gut; feature: human-associated habitat; material: faeces | place: Austria | collected 2013 | reverse complement strand
AAGAGGTTCTTGGAGTGCTAGATTTGGCAGAACAAAAAAGGGAGTCTTTTAAAAATTATAAATCAGAAAGCTATAATGATAATAATACGAGTATATCTTATATAAGACAGTCACTTATTATGCTTACAGCTTATACTTTAAATAATGCAAATAGTAGGAGTAATAGCTATCATAAATTATTACTTGAAAATTTAGGTAAACAAAATATGCTACAAAACACAACATTTATAAGTGCAAATTACGATATACATATAGATAATGCAATAGCGAGTTTATATGATGCAAATAAATTTCCGGTTATGCTAAATTATGGGATTGATTTTACTAATTTCAATATGAGCAAAAATTCATGGCAAAAACCGATAGAACCTATGATAAATCTATATAAAATTCACGGTTCACTAAACTGGCTTTATTGCCCAATTTGCAATAGCATAACAATAACGCCGTATGAAGGCGGCGTGATGAGGATAATTGAAAATATAAAACAAGCTAAATGCTTAAATTGTGGGGAACTTACGATACCTATAATAGTGCCACCGACTTATTTTAAAAATATGTCAAATGTATTTTTAAGCACAGTTTGGAATAAATCTGAAAGAGCGCTTAGAGAAAGTGATCTTCTGATATTTTGTGGATATTCTTTTCCAGAAGCTGATATGCATATAAAATACCTTCTAAAAAGAGTTCAGACAAGTAGGTTAAAAGAAAAATTAAAAGTAATAGTAGTAAATAATCACGCTAAAAAAAGAAACTCCCTTAGAGAAAAAGAAAAAAATATGGAAACTATGAAAAACAACGTATCGAATCTACACAAAAACTGGTGGATGTGGTTCGAAATAGACATGGGTCAATTTTAGAAGAGGCCATACTGTATAAATGTATCAATGGTGATCTTACGGCATTCAATAAGATGATTGCGGCAGATGTTGTGGATAGAGATACTATTATTTATGTAAAAAATGACTTAAAAAAAGAAATACGAAGTGTGCTTTCAAGTAGAATTTCTTTGGCAAAAAAAGCACAAATCTTATTGGCAACGTATTCTTTTTCACTCTATCGTATATTGTACCAAATAACTAACAAATAAGGAGTCAAAAAATGATTGGTATTATTACTTTCCATGCTTCTCATAATTGTGGATCGATTCTTCAGGCGTACGCTTTGCAGAAAGTACTACAGACAAAGTTACAGTACGAATCTGAAATTATCGATTTTTCAAATGAAGGGCAAAGAAATTACTATTCTGTTTTTGTGAAAAATGATTCGATAAAGCATTTCGTGAAAAATGTTGTTACAACTTTTTTTTATGGCAAAGCGAAAGAAGAAAACAGAGTATATGAAGAATATATTCATAATACATTAAAACTGTCTCAAGAAAGCTATAGGGAGACAAATGAACTGGAGGGAATCGAGAAGCGGTATTCTGCATTGATTTGCGGTAGTGATCAAGTATGGAATGTTACTTGTACAGATGCAGATGATGCATATTTCCTTAGTTTTGCTAAAAATACGAAGAAAATAGCCTATGCTACCAGTCTGGGGGCCAAAAATATCAATCGATATACAAAAAGTCCAGATTTGTATAAAAAGTATATTTTGGATTTTGATGCAGTTTCTGTTCGTGAAGGCAATGGTCAGAAATGGATTGAATCGTTGGTAGATCAAAAAATTGACGTATCGATTTGTCTGGATCCAACCTTACTGTTGAGTCGTGAAGAGTGGGAAAAGAAAACACCTGCTAGAATTATTCGAGAGGATTACATTTTCTACTATGCGTTCAACTATACACCGGAAGTGAATCAGGTGGTTAAAGAGATATCTCAAAAGTTCAATATGCCGGTATATATGTTTGATGTGAAATCTTGGGGAGTAAAGGGAAATTTTCGGTATGGATTTAGAATTGCTGATGCCTATGGTCCGGAGGCATTTCTGTCACTGATTAAAAACGCCAAAATGGTATTGACCACGTCCTTTCATGGAACAGTATTCTCTACTGTTTATCAAAAGAATTTCTGGTATTTGAATAGTTCTATGCACAGCAAGGATGATGATAGAGCAAGTTATCTGTTGGGACAACTAGGGTTGGAATCGCGGCTAATTTCTCTGGAAAGTGCAGGAAATATGGACTTGACTATAGCTCCTGATTATGAGATTTCCAATGCGAGGGTGGAAACATTGAGAAAATTCTCCCTTACGTTTATAAGGAATAGTTTGAGGGATAATTATGAATGATAAGCACGCGTTTTTAATTATGGCACATAATAACAAAGAGCAGCTTCTGGAACTGCTTCGTCAGTTGGATCATCCCCGTAATGATATTTATCTACATATTGACCGAAAGGTACATCTGATTTCAAAAAAAGAGATTGAGGAAGTAGTAAGGTTTTCAAGGGTGGAAATACTTAGAAGTATAAAAGTTTCATGGGGAGCATATAGTCAGATTCAGTGTGAACTTGATCTTTTGAAAACATCTTTAAGTGGCAATTATACATATTACCACTTGCTTTCAGGTGTTGATTGTATTACTAAACCAATGGAGCAGTTTCATACTTTTTTTGAAGATAATTATGGCAAAGAGTTTATACATTTTCAGGGTAAGTGTGTTGATTTAAATACCGAAAATCATGTGAAGTATTATCATTTTTTACAACAGTTTTCACACGTTAGTAGATTTGAATGTATCAACACTATAATTCGCGGAATAGAAAGAGTATTAATAGTCTTGCAAAAATGTATGGGAATTAACCGGTGGAAAGATGAAATGATTCTTCAAAAAGGTGCAAATTGGTTTAGCATAACAAGAGATTTGGCTGAATATGTTGTGGCGCAAGAGAATTGGATCCATAAACGATTTAGCTATACACTAAGTGGTGACGAACTGTTCTTGCAAACATTGGTATACAATTCAGATTTTAAAAATTGTCTATACCAACCTTCGTTTGATAATGATTATCATCAATGCTCAAGGTATATCGACTGGCATAGAGGAAAACCATATGTATTTACAACTAAGGATGTTAAGGACGTTATGTTCTCAGATATGATGTTTGCTCGAAAATGTACAAAAGAGTTATTATCAAACTTGACAAAAATTAATTCTACACATGATATATAGAGGAAAAAATGTTAATTTATTTTACCGTATTTGCGTTATCATGCTGTTTGTTAAAAATGGCAGAAAAAAGTAAAAGAAAACAAAGAATTTTTTTAGTTTTATTTGCGCTATGTATTCCTGCACTTTTATCGGGGATGCGAGATTATAGTATGGGATACGATGTGCGACTATATGGAAATCGTTACTTTTATATGGCCCAAAATGAAAAAATTATGTCTTTTATGAAAGAAATGACACTTCAAAAGCAAATTGAACCATTATATGCACTATTAACGTATATTTCAGCTGTCTTGTTTCCTACACCACACTACATGTATTTTGTACAGACGTTTATTATATTGTTGTTGGTTTATTTGGCTATGGCGGATATTGCATATAGTCAAAACAATGGGGAGGGTAGATATTCTATTTGGGTGGGAATGCTTGCATTCTACTGCTTCCTTTTTGTTGATTCGTTTAACGTCTTGCGCCAGCATATTTCAGTTGCAGTGTTGCTATATGGCTTCAGGTACATTCGACGTAGAAATTATTTTGCGTTTGGTTTTGTTGTACTCGTTGCTACAGGATTTCATTATACTGGAATTCTTGGCTTAGGATTGATGCTCTTGTACATGTATTCGGATAACAAGCGAACAATGCAGAAAAATACTAATTTAAAGAAATATTGTATTAAATTAGGACGTGTTCTATTAATAAAAATAGAACTTAAAAAATTTATAAAGTATGCTGTTTTGATAGTAGTGTGTGTATATTTGGTATTGGGTGGTGGAATAAATAATCTACTGAGTTTGTTAGTGAATTTAGGAATCTTACCGGGGCGGTATTCAACATATTCGACAAATGGAGATATAATAATTAAACTTAGTAGTTTATTGTCACGAATACCAGTTCTTATTTTTTTATTAATTAGAAATAGAGATGAAAAACATTATCCAAATATTACATTTTTTATTTTTATATCTATTTTAGAGATGATTTTTGTTCAAATGAGGACGATTAACTTAGTCTTTTTTAGAATAAGTTATATGTTTATTGAATATAAAACGCTATCTATGATGATTGCTTACGGAAATGAAAAAAAGAATAGTAAATATTGTACTCTTAGATGTGCTATTGTTATATATTTGTTGCTATTCTTCGTACTTCAATTTTTTATTCTTAGTTCGGAGGGTGTTTATACATCAGACGTATTAAAAATCTACTAGTTTGTTTACATGAAATGATTGTACATTGCTGGATTGGAGAAGACAGATGAAATCAATTAAATTAAATTTTGCGTATAATATTCTGTATCAGATACTGGTAATTTTGTTACCATTAATTACTGCACCATATATATCAAGAGTATTAGGAGCAACGGGGGTTGGAATATATGCATATACCTATTCAGTAGTGTATTATTTTCAGTTAATTGCTATGCTTGGCATTGGAAATCACGGCAACCGAAGCATTGCTGCTGTCCGTGATAGCAAAGAAGAGGTAAGTAGGGTATTCTGTGAAATATATTCAATCCAGATTACAACATTTACTTTGGCAATTATTGTTTATCTGGTTTATGTGATATGTATTAAAACAGATTACACTCAGATTGCGCTAATTCAGCTTCTGTATCTGATATCAGGTCTATTAGATATAAGTTGGTTTTTCTTCGGGCTTGAAGAATTCAAGCTAACAGTGATGAGAAATGCTGCAATTAAATTGGTAAGTACAATTTCTATATTTTTATTTGTTAAGGGATCAAGCGATTTATGGAAATATGTATTGATTTTAGCGGGCGGGACAATGTTCAGTCAAGTATATTTATGGTTTTATCTGCCAAAGTATATTGAACGAATACCTGTGAATATTGTTGGACTTAAAAGACATTTCCGACCGGTGTTGGTTTTGTTTGTTCCTGTAATTGCATACAGTATTTATAAGGTAATGGATAAAATCATGCTTGGTGATATGTGTTCCTATGCGCAAGTGGGGTATTATCAAAATGCAGAAAAAATTATTAATCTTCCTATGGGGATAATAACAGCATTGGGAACTGTGATGCTCCCAAGAATGTCCAATTTGATTTCAAATGGACAAAATAAAAAAGCAAATGAGTACATCAATTTGTCATTTAAGGTAGTTACGATAATAGGTGCTCCTATAGCATTTGGATTGATTGCCGTGTCTGATATGTTTACGCCGATTTTTTATGGAGAAGGTTTTGAACCATGCAGTAGTTTGATAAGATTATTGTCGGTTACGGTTTTTTTTATGGCGTGGGCTAATGTGATTCGAACGCAGTATCTGATTCCGAAGCATCGTGATAAGGTATATGTATTGTCTACAGCGATAGGAGCTGTGGTAAATCTACTTATAAACTTTTTGTTGATTCCCAGATACTATGCTAATGGTGCGGCAATTGGAACCATCATGGCTGAATTCAGTGTAATGCTGGTTCAGATTATCCTGATAAAAAAAGAAATCCCGGTTTTCGGATATATTCTTCGGCAGAGCGGGTATCTATTGATTGCAGCAGTCATGTGTATTGTTGTCTGGATTACGTCCGCTCGTATGGATGCATCTGTAATCAGCTTGATGAAAATGGTTGTACTTGGAGGTGTTATTTATGGAGTTGGAGTTATTTTATATGCTATATTGATGAAGGATGAAGTGTACACAATGATTATATCGAGAATAAATAAAAAGTAAAATTGGTGGTGGAGCAATAATGAAAAGAGATGAGTCTATTGATACTCTGGTGATGAATCCATGTTTGTGACAATGAATGTGTACATGTAAAGCATCTGGTTTTCCGGCTTTTCAACCTTGCATACTACACGTCTTTCATAAGGCCATGAACCAGCTTTGTACATGAATTCACCATAAACTACTGCATAATCGATTTTGTTATTTCTAGTGATTTCATCAAGCTCATCCACAAGATGGGATGCTTTTCCACGGAGAATACCATTCTCCTTCAGCCGGATTACATAGTTTGTGCCATTTTCCTCGCACTGCTTGTAAAGGCCAGGTGTGGGGATATAAAGGTGTCAGGCACCAATGTGGTCAACCTAAGACAAGTGCCTGCTCAGGTTAATGACTAACGGTGCGAAATTGAGAAAAGAGGAAGGTAGATTTGAAAAGAAGACGCACTTTAATAGAGCTTCACAGAAAAAGCCCTATTAACAGCTATTGATATTAGAATGCAACTTTTTTATTGTTAAAATGTGTTCTGCCTATTGCTTTATTCTTCTTTCGTCGGAATGTTCTTTCAGGCATAATCTGAGATCTGCATCGGAGAGATTCCTTATATAGTATATCAAGTGCAGATAAATCGAAAAGATTAGACAGGATTTTGGGAACTATTGTTTTGACACGTCCGATAATAAATGCTCGGTTTGCTTGGTATCGATATTTATTCGTACTATTAGCGGTAATCTGAATTTCTTCATCAACTTGATTTTTAATAAGAGATGACAGGTTTGAAAGAAGTACGTTGATATAAAATTCTTGAAGCACTGAAGTGGTCGTTGCACCGGAAAATTCTTCAATAGCAAGGCGGCTTTTCAATTCTTTATATTTTGTTTCGACTGGCCAGCGATAGAAGTAAAGTTCGCGGAACATCTGTTGAGAAATATGTGAATCAAAAAGATTGGTGGCAAGATACTCTTTCGTTCCATCACTGAGAATAACTTCGATGACTCTTATCCTGATATCCTCAGTCCAATCTTTTTCGTTGCCGGGAAGAACCGTGATTATGTCTCCAGAGCATTTCTTAGCAATGTTATAATTCTGTTTTAAGCGCATAAGACAAAGGTGCTGATGCTCGACACAGTAACGAAACATATCTTCAGAATAATAGCCACGATCAAAGATTACAACGCTGTTTTGATAGATATTTAAATCTTCTAAATTATGTAAATGCTCTAAAGCAGCGGGACGTTCAGATGCTTAGAACCATCAATGGCAAATAAATGATATCCATTCTAAAGTTTACGAGATGGGAGCTGCTTATAGAATAAATCAACTGATAAATAGTAGAGCTCTTTAAATAAGGCAGGGTTAATAAATTGGCGAGCCTTTGACAGAGCCTGTTTTGAAATGTCAGGGAAATCAAGGCTTCCAAGATCTTCCCGAATACGGGAAAGATTTTGAAACATGGAGGCCTTTGAAGTGTAAAGCAGATACATAATTACTTGAAAAAGAGAAAGCTTTCGTTTGCGAATAAAATGATTTTTCGCACGATGAGGTTCCAGTTTTTCTGGGGATGTGATATACTCTTTAATGGGTGCGAGCTGCGAAATCAGCGTAGCTGATTTCCCCTAGCGAGCGGAAGAAATTCTGCAAAGCTTTGGTAAGCTGATAAAATACAGTGGGAAACCCACCAAGGTAAGGTCTAACCAACCGCCTTGTACCGAGTCCTTGGAATTGAAGCGGTAACGTTAGATTTAAGCGTAGGACAGGGAGCAACAGAGCCGAAACGAAAGTGAAGTGATTGAGCTGGGAAATGAGTAAGAGGTCGGAAATGGTCGAAGCGTTCTATTACGCTGCAGACAACATTTGATAAATCGCTATGGTGAGAGTTATCGAACATCCCCCAGTCTGAGAACTTGGCGAGGTTGATGATAAGTAGTTTATCGGAACAGCTGAGGTCCTGTTATTTCCTCTAAAGAGGTATGAAAACCGAATCAAAGAAATGCGACAGGAATTCAAATGAATAACAGGAAGTCCGACACAGCCATAGTATCGCAGAAGCCGCTAATCACGGTGGAGAAAAGGGTTGTGCACTTTATAGCTTTAAGTAAATCTGAATCATGCAGACATAGGAGAGCTGGAAAACATGGTAAATGAATTACTTAGAATACAATACAATATCGCAAAAGCAAATGTAACAGACAGGAAAGTTCAGAATCTGGCGTCATACTTGAATGCCGAGACATTGAAAGCAATTCATAAAACAATGAAAAGCGGAAAAGCCAGTGGTATTGATAAAGTGACAAAAGAAGAGTATGAACTGAAACTGGAAGAAAACCTTGAGAATCTTGTGAAACGGATGAAAAGCGGAAGTTACCGACCGAATCCAACAAGAAGGGTCTATATCCCCAAGGAAACAAAAGGGAAAATGAGACCATTGGGAATCTCCTGTTATGAGGATAAGCTGGTGGAAAACGCGATTGCGCAGATACTGGAACAGATTTATGAATCGAAGTTCTATAATGAAAGTTTTGGATTCAGACCGAACAGAAACTGCCATATGGCAGTGTGGGAAATCATAGAGATGGTACAGTACAGAAAGACCAACTATGTAGTTGAAGCAGACATTAGAGGTTTCTTTGATAACGTCAGTCATGAATGGCTGATGAAAATGCTTGCCCATGACATTGCAGATAAGAAGTTTCTTGAAATCATAGAAAAGTTTCTGAAAGCAGGAATCATGGAAAATGGGAAATACTTGGATAGTGAACAGGGAAATGGTGCAAGTCCGGTACTTGCGAACATTTATCTGCACTATGTACTGGACAACTGGTTTGATGTGATTGTGAAAAGACAGTGTGAGGGAGAATGTTATCTGATTCGTTACGCAGATGATTTTGTCTGCTGTTTTCAGAATAAGCGGGAAGCGGAAGTATTTCGCCAGAGACTGGAAGAGAGGTTCAAGAAATATGGACTGGAGCTTGCAGAAGAAAAGACCAAGATACTGGAATTTGGGAGGTTTGCCAGGCAAAACAGGGAACGCAGAGGAGAAAGAAAACCAGATACCTTTGACTTTCTTGGTTTCACGTTTTATTGTGGAATGGACGGAAAGAAGCAATTTTTCCGTTGTCGGGTAAAGACGAGCAAGAAGAAACTGCGTAGCAAGATAAAGCAGATGAAAGAGTGGATAAAAGACCACAGGACAATGCCATTAGAGCTGATTTTTAAAACGGTGAATGCAAAACTGCGGGGACACTATCAGTATTATGGAGTTACGGATAATACCAGAGAAGTAAAGAATTATTTAACGCAGACAAAAAGGCTGTTATTTAAATGGTTGAACCGGAGGAGTCAGAGAAGGAGTTACACGTTTGATACCTTCTATAATGGGCTTCTGAAAACATTTCCGCTACTTGAACCAAGCATTAAGGTTAGTTTGTTTTATCGGTAAGTATGAGAATATAGAGTGAAAAGCCGTATGCGTTAATAGCGCACGTACGGTTTTGAATAGGGGCATTGGGGCGTAAGCCTCATGACCTACTAGAGATTGGATGATATTTTTGCAGATGTCAATTCGATTCATATGACATACCTCCTAAAGTGTAATTAAGGTTCGTGGCGAGACGAACAATTCCTTAATTAATAGGTCGCGAAGCGACCTCACTTTCAGAAGGTTTTGTCAAGTACTTTTTTGTAAAAAAAGAAAAGAATTTCTTCAAATGCCGATGAAATCAGGGCTGAAGGAATTCTGAAATTTTTCTAAAATACTTAAGTTGACCACAGTGGGGTCAGGTACGGGAAATTTTTCATAGAGAAAGTCTAAAAGTTTTATAAACACGCCGCACAACCTGTGCGGTAGTCATCCAAGTCAACAGCCTCTGCGTGGCGGGTGATAGACAGCTATAAATAGCTGACCGATAGTTGACAGTGTGTGGAAATAGAAATCTTTTGAGGTATGAAAAATGCCAATTACATTGTATCATGTAAGTTTTAACTTGGATGAGCCATTACATAAGGAATTTATTCCGAGAATACCAGACAACACAATTAATGAGGAAGATACAGAAACGGCGAGAGTATGTAAATTGGGTGTGAATGGGATATAGGTAAGAGACATATAATTTAGATTTACGATAATTGAAGTGGGGAAGAGAAAATGATTGTTAAATGGTTAGACTTTTCAGATTTGCATTTTGAGTATACAAATGTTGATACAGTGAATATTAGAGACAATTTATTAAGTACTATTTCAGATAAAGAGTTAGATGCTGATTTTATTTTAATGTGTGGTGATTTTTTTTATCAAGGGAAAACTGACGAGAGCAAAATAAAAGCTTGCGGAGATTATATACATAAAATTATTAGTAGTGCAGGATGTGATAAATCTTTCGTATACATGACACCTGGAAATCATGACTTGGTTCGAAGCAATGAAAGAAATCATCTTTTAAGTTATTATACTAATATTAATTATGAAACAGGCAAAAAGAAAACAGAAATAGAGCACGAATTAGATGCAAATGCATTTAAAAATTTAAACAATGGTAGTCCAGATAGCTTTTTGGGGTATGCAAAACTATATAAGAAAATAACTGGAAAGGTGTTTAAGGGAAATCATGAATGTATAGAAAAAGACAGTTACCGTATATTAAATATTAATACAAGTATTTTGGCCGGAAGTGCTTATGATGAGGGGAATTTATCTGTATATTGTGGACCATTACTGGAAGAATGTAAAAAAATAAAAAATGATGACAAAATAAATATTGCATTTATGCATCATGGTGTAGAATTTTTAAAAAAGACGGAGAGAAGAAAATTTGAACAGTTAATGGAATCACATTATATTGACATTGTTTTTTCGGGACATAGCCATGATATTGGAATTCGAACATATGATTATACTGGTAATCGCATGAGACAGTTTACATGTGGTGGCCCCTTAAAGGATGGATATAATAAACCGAGTTTTTATTATTGTATTTATGACAGCGACACCCATGAATTAAAATGTTATTTATATACGTATAATGATGAGATACAGGATTGGAATCTGGCAAATACAGAAAGAGCGTTTAAGGATGGAAAATGTTCTTTCATTCTTCCTCGCTTTCAAAAAAAATCGAAGTATTTTGATACGACACGTGACAGAGAATTAGATGGTAGAAAGAATCTTCAGGATGATTATTTAAAACAATTTGGAATAGTAGCTGCATTGCCTTTAAAAGAATTTATCAGAAAAAGAAATGTAATGATACAAAATGCTAAGGGAAATATTATATTAGCAGGACAGTCACTGGAAAACGCTTTTGATATTCGTGAAGATAATGAAAGTATTGTAAACAGTATTAAGGTAAACGCACCATAGTGCGTATATTGAATTCAC
>OLQO01002118.1_pt1 | contig 11180 bp, 10 predicted proteins | sample 1672281 | NCBI WGS metagenome assembly OLQO01 (sample SAMEA3136667, study PRJEB25190) | human gut metagenome | biome: human gut; feature: human-associated habitat; material: faeces | place: Austria | collected 2013 | reverse complement strand
TGTGGGGGCGAGCGACTATTTCTGATACTTACTTTCCGGTGACACCTCTACATGAGGGCATTCGATTTTTTCTTTAATCGGAGCAGCAGGTGCAGCCCAACGGATTGCATTTTTAATAATCTGTAGAACATGTGGGTTATGATAAGTAGGATTTGTCTCGTGTCCAGGCTGGAAATAGAACACTTTACCATAACCTCTTGTCCATGTACAGCCAGAACGGAAGACTTCTCCTCCACGGAACCAGCCGGTGAAGATAACATCATCTGGTTTTGGAATATCAAAGTATTCTCCGTACATTTCTTCTACATCTAATTCGAAACTTGCAGGTATGCCCTGTGCGATTGGATGAGTCGGTGCAGTTGTGAAAATACGTTCAAAATCACCTTCGCGCCATTGCAGAGTACAGCTTGTACCGAGCAGGAAACGAAGTGGTTTACAAAGGTGGGCAGAATGCAGGGCGATAAATCCCATTCCGCGAAGCACACGCTCCTGAATCTTATGGGCGAGTTCATCCGGTACTGCATCATGTCCGACATGAGCCCACCAGATTAAAACATCGGTTTTTTTCAGAAGTTCATCAGGCAGCCCGAATTCCGGCATATCCAGAGTGACAAGTGTCACAGATACATCGTCCATCTGTGAAATATAATCTTTTAATGTTCCACCAAGGCCGAGAGGATAAACTTCTTTGATTGCCTTGGAACCTTTTGCGTGATATTGTTCTACTTCTGCACGTTTATCTTCTGGAATCTGAACAAAACGATAATCCGGAGTCGTCATTTCCTGAAGCTTTTCGTACCAAATTGTAACGTTTATCATGGAATAATAACCTCACTTTCTTAAAACTAATCTTATTATAACAGATTTGTAGATAAATTCACGTATAAATCTGTTATAAAGATGTAAATGGGTTGCCTGAAAACTCAGAATATGATATTGTTTTTCTGACTGAAATAACAAATGCTAAGCTCAAAAATACTTCGCTAAGTGTTTAAAGTAGGGAGTGAATCCGTTGGAAAATACAAAGAAAAAATATAGAAAAAAAACAAACAAAAAAGAACAGGCAAAAGAAACTCTTGTTGTAAGAGATATTTTAAAGGAAGAAACAGTTGCCTTTCTGGATACAGAATTTCTTACGTCTCAGCGTAAAGGTGGTGCACCATCAAAACTAGTATCAATAGGATTTGTAATCTGCCGCAAGGATTTTAAAGAAGTGGATAGATTTCATTCTTATATCTATATGGATGACGAATTGCATAATCGTTTCCGAGAGGTGACAGGGATTACGGAAGAAGACTTGCTGAATGCACCAGAGTATGAAATGGTGATGGAAGAAGCTGCACAGCGTATGGCCATCTGGAATGTAACGAGAATCTTTGTCTGGGGGCCGGATCAGACAGTCATTCAGAGAGACCTTCAGGCATACCGGGGAGATATTTCTAAACGAGCAAGAAAATCGGTCAATCGAATGATACGTATGATCAAGGATATCGAAGGTATTTATTCTAAAAAGTTAAAAATACACAATATAGGAATTGCTAATTTGAAATTACTCTGTGGACTTGGTTCAGAAGTGAGCCATGATGCATTAGATGATTCGATTGATCTGAAAGAAGTGGTACGATATCTTGATACAAAGGGATGTCCGGATTATATGGTACAGGCAATGAAAACGTATTTATCGGACAAGGCATTGTATTGCCGTTATCGCAGATTTCATGAGAAATGGGATGAAGTACCTGGAAATTTGCTTGAAAAAAGTAAGGAATTGCTGTTGGAGTTAGAGAAGATCAATTCGATGGAAGCGAAAGCACTGCGAGATGATATTCATGTAATATGTACAGGGAAAGATACTATATTTCCTACACCAGAGGAATATCTGGAACAAGAATTGTTATAAAATATTATACTTGCGAATAACATAGTATTGTGGTAGAGTAATGAGCAGACGGACGAGGGCGTTTGAAGTATGGAGATACTTTGAACGCTCTTTTTTTGTTTGTTGCATAGAAAAAGAAAGAGGAGGATGAAACATGAACACGGGAGATACAGCATTTATGATGATTTGCACAGCATTTGTGTTTTTTATGACACCCGGACTGGCGTTTTTTTATGGAGGACTTGTCAGACGAAAAAATGTCGTTAATACAATGATGGCATGTGTGGCAATTATGGGATTGTCAGTAGTTATGTGGACATTATTCGGATATTCATTATCATTTGGTGGAAATCATGGAGGAATTATCGGAGATTTCCGCTGGTTTGGGCTAAATGGAGTTGGAATGGAGCCAGGACCATATGCAGATACGATACCACATTTGGTATTCTGTGCATTTCAAATGATGTTTGCGATGATCACACCTGCTCTGATTACAGGCTCTCTTGTAGGAAGAATGAGATTTAAGGCATTGTTCTTATTTGTAGCATTGTGGTCAGTTGTAGTATACTATCCATTGGCACACATGGTATGGGGAGAAGGCGGATTACTGGCAGCAATCGGTTCGGTAGATTTTGCAGGCGGCGATGTAGTACATATCAGTTCTGGTATTACGGCACTGACATTGGCAATTATTCTTGGACGCCGTAGAGGCTACGAAGTGATGACATATCGAATCCACAATATTCCGTTTGTTGTATTAGGTGCAACAATTCTCTGGTTTGGCTGGTTCGGATTCAATGCAGGAAGTGCACTTGAAGCAAATGGTTTGGCAGCACATGCATTTATGACATCCGCAATTTCAGCTGCAGCGGCATTGCTTTCATGGATGCTCTTAGATGTATTACATAATGGAAAATCAACGTTGGTTGGTGCAGCAACAGGTCTTGTTGTTGGTTTGGTGGCAATCACACCAGGTGCAGGATTTGTTCCAATCTGGTCCTCCTTTATCATAGGAGCATTGGTAAGTCCAATCTGTTACTATGGAGTTGCATTAATAAAGAAAAAACTGAAAATAGATGATGCGTTGGATGCTTTTGGCTGTCATGGAATAGGAGGAATCTGGGGCGGAATCGCAACAGGTATTTTCGCACAGAGCTCAATTAATGACGTTGCCCGCTGGGATGGATTAGTATTCGGAGACTATCATCTGTTTGTAGCACAAATCGTAGGAATCATCATTACAATGATAATTGCTGTTGTAGGAACATTGATTTGCGTAGCTATAGTAAAAATATTTACGCCTCTTCGCGTGGATGTAAAAGATGAGCAGGTAGGTCTGGATATTTCACAACATGGAGAAAGTGCATACCCAAGCTTCAATGGATTGGATCAGTAAAATAGTTATTTAGGAGGTCACTCAAAATGATGATTAAAATAGATGCAATTGTGAGAGAAGAAAAGTTTGAAGATGTCAAACAGGCATTGCAGGATATAGAAGTGAATGGAATAACAGTGTCGCAGGTAATGGGGTGTGGTGCTCAACGAGAAATCGTACGTGGTATGGAAATTGGGATTCAAATGAGACCCAAAATAAAATTTGAAATTGTTGTTTCTTCTGAAGAGTGGGAGAAGAAAACGATTGATGCGATACAGAAAGCGGCATATACAGGAGAAATGGGAGATGGAAAGATATTCAGTTATGAAATTCGTTCGGCATTAAAAATCCGTACAAAAGAGACTGGATATGATGCCATTCAAGTGACAGAATAAAGGAAAAGTCAGCTTTACATTACAATAATAATGAGGATATTGAAAAAAGATAAAAAAAAATAAAAAAAAGCTTGCATTTTTCAAAATGCTATGATAATATAAATTTCGGCTGTTACAGACGGCACAGCCGAAATGAATAAGGCTCCATGGTCAAGCGGTTAAGACATCGCCCTTTCACGGCGGTAACACGGGTTCGATTCCCGTTGGAGTCATTTAAAGTGCTATATGCACTTTTTACATATAGAATAAGGCGCAGTAGCCAAGTGGTAAGGCGTGGGTCTGCAACACCCTGATTCATCGGTTCAAATCCGATCTGTGCCTCTTACAAAAAGCTCGAAAACATGTAGTTTTCGAGCTTTTTTGCTCTGTATTCATACAAATGATTATCAAAGAAAAATGTTGTAATCCGATTATTGATATGGCATAATAAAAATGGCAATGTTAAAAATATGCCAAAAAAAAGTAAATAATAAGTAAAAAAATAGTACAGAAGATGTCGTCCCCGGACATTAAAAGGGGACATCAAAGGAGAAAGTTATGGCAATCGTTTCAATGATTTTATCTTTGTTGAGTGGAGTGGCGCTGTTTTTGTTTGGAATGTCACTTATGGGAGATGGACTAAAGTCTGTCGCAGGTAATAAGCTGGAAGCATTTCTTTACAAGATGACGAATACTCCGCTGAAGGGAGTCGCACTTGGTACCGGAGTAACCAGTGTTATTCAATCTTCCTCTGCAACTACGGTTATGGTAATCGGTTTTGTAAACTCTGGTATGATGAAGCTAAAACAGGCTATCGGTATCATCATGGGAGCTAATATCGGAACAAGTATTACAGGATGGATTTTATGTCTCTCCTATATTCAAGGTTCCAACGGAGTGGCAAGTCTTTTATCTACAGCAACAATTTCTGCAATAGTGGCAGTAATTGGTATTATCCTGCGTATGTTCGGTAAAAGAACAGTGCATAAGAATCTTGGTAATATCATGTTGGGATTTTCAATCTTGATGACAGGTATGCAGACCATGAGTGGGGCTGTGGCACCATTGAAAGAAAGTCCGGTATTCGTAGATATGCTTACAATGTTCTCGAATCCATTGGCTGGTATTTTAGTAGGTATCTTGTTTACAGCAGTATTGCAGAGTGCATCCGCAACAGTCGGTGTACTGCAGGCATTATCAGTAACAGGATTATTAACATTTGCAAGTGCGTTTCCGATTGTTCTTGGAATTGGTGTAGGTGCTGCCTGTCCAGTTTTAATTTCAGCTATCGGGGCTAATAAGAATGGTAAAAGAACAGCACTTGTATATTTGCTGAATGACTTATTTGGTTTGGTTGTATGGTCAATTATTTTCTATACAGTGAATGCATTTGTTCATTTTACATTTATGGACATGGTTATGTCACCTGTAAGTATTGCACTGTTAAATACAGTTTTCCGTGTGGCGACTGTAGTTGTGCTTTTCCCATTTATTTCGAAGATTGAACAGATTGTTTGCTATCTTGTAAAAGACAGTGCGGAAGAACTGGAAGACGAAGCGGATTTTGATCTGTTGGAAGAACGTTTGATCAATTATCCGGCATTAGCTATCGGACAGTGTCACAGAGCTATGAACGGAATGGCAAAGAAGCTTCGTAAGAATGTAAACAGAGCGATGAACCTGATCAATAATTATCAGCAGGATAAGTTTGATAAGGTACAGCGCAAAGAAGATTTGATAGATAAATACGAAAGCCGACTTGGTGAGTATCTTATTAAACTGACAAAACATGAGATGAATACACTGCAGACTACACAGGTATCCTTGTATCTGCATACAATCAATGACTTTGAACGAATTGGAGACCATGCATCTTATATCGCACATTTATCGAATGAGATGCACGATAATCATATTCAATTTTCACAGTCGGCATGGGATGAATTAAATGTGGTAATGGAAGCTGTCCGTGAAGAAATCAATATAACATGTAATGCATTTATGAATGACGATAAAGAGGCCGCTGAACGTGTGGCACCATTGGGTATGCTTATTACAAAAATGTGTGACGAGTTGAAACTGCACCATGTAGCACGTCTTAGTGATGGAATTTGTGGTCTGGAAGAGGGAACGGTATTCAATGATATTTTGAATAGTTTTAACCGTATTGCAGCACACTGTGCCAGTGCAATGGTAGCGTTGATGAAGAGTGGAGAGGTAGATTCAGATCCACATATCCATGACTCTAAGATTTATCCATCGAATAGTCCGCGATATCTTGAGTATCTGAAAGAGTATTGCGAAAAATATGATATGAAAAATGAGGGTCACGTGTTAAGCATGGAGCCCGAGGAAATTGAATAAGTCAGAGTGAAGAAAAGAAACCTGTAGAAATTGTATGATTTTACAGGTTTCTTTTTTATTTTTTTTTAGAATTAAAATAATTATCGTGCTTTTGAAAAATATCTGATATAATATATTGTATAGATACATCATATGACATACTTAGAATCTCGTCAATAAAAAAAGAGAGGACTATCGTAAATGATAAAATTAAATAGTGCGATACCACTGTATCAACAAGTGGCAGAAGATTTGAAAAATAGAATAGAACAAGGTGAGTTTTGCTCAGGACAATCTATTCCAAGTGAAGCAAAATTGTGTGAACAATATGAAGTTAGTAGAATTACAATTAGAAATGCAATTGCAGAGCTGGTTGAACAAGAAATTTTAGTGAAATATCAAGGTAAGGGCGTGTTTGTGCGTACACCTAAAATTTCCTCGAGTTTGACAACATTCAAAGGCTTTACATATTTTTGCCAAGAAAATCATATAAAAACTTATACAAAGATTCTTGAAAATAGAGTGGTTTCAGCTAATGCAGTGATGACAAAAAAATTAGAACTAAAAGATGGGGAAAAGCTTGTATATTTGAAACGTCTACGACACGTAAATGATAGACCTGTTATGATAGAACATGTATATTTGCCATATTCGAAATATGGATTTCTTTCCAAAATAGATATGGAAAATTGTTCGCTTTATGAGAAAATAACAGAGAAAACAGGATTACAGATAGAAGACAATTGTTATACTTCAATTATGCTTGAAACCAATATAACAACAGAAGAAGAGATTGTTTTAATGGGACTTTCAGAACCAGATGCGGTATTTGTATTAACAGAAACGGTTTATTTGAATACGGGAAATCCGCTACATATTACAAAACAGGTACTTTTGGGAGATTATTTTAAATTTTTCATGTCAAATAAAGTAAATCAGTTATCGATGAATTGGAAAAAAATGTAACTGTAGTTATCTGTAATAATTTCGGAGAAAAGAGTATATTGTATGGATTTTTAGAAGACACTATAGACATTGAATAATAAATGTTATATAATGTATTATTATGTAACATAATGCGTTATGATGAATAGGGAGAAGTAATATGGAAAAAAATAACAACATAAATCCAGACAGTATGATTCCGATGTATAAGCAAATAGTAAATCTATTAAATGAAAAAATTGAAAAAGGTGAATTAAAACCCGGAGATAAACTTCCATCAGAGGCTGAACTAATGGAGGCATATTCTGTAAGTAGAATAACCATTCGTTCAGCAATCAGCGAGTTAGAAGAAGATGGCCTCGTAATCAGATCTCGAGGAAAAGGGACATTTATTGCATCTAAGAAAGCTATGTATTCGGCAGATGATACGGTTGGATTTACACATTCATGTCAGCAGGAGGGAAAACAGGCTACTACAAAAGTGGTAGATGTGTCATGGATATATCCGACGATGTCAGACACACAATATTTAGATATAGAAGAAGATACAACGATTTTATGCACAAAGCGTTTACGCTTTGTAGATGATGTTCCTACAATGATTGAAACCAACCATTATGGAAAAGGATTCTCGTTTTTGGAAGGAGAAGATTTAAATCAGTCGTTGTATGATATTTTACAAAAACATAAAATTACACTGGGGAAAAGCATCCGTACATTAGAAGTTGTATATGCAAATGCTCAGGAAGCAAGTTTGTTGAATATAAAAAAAGGAGAAGCATTGTTGCTTTTTACAGATAAACATCAAGATGAAAAAGGGAAACCATTGTTTGTATCAAAACAAGTGTATTGTACAGAACGATTAAAATTCTATCTTTAAAATAAAAATTAGAAAATAAAAATTAGTGCTTTTGCATAAAAAATGCAGAAGTGCTATTTTTTTATTGACAGAAATAGCACACAGTAGTAAACTTATTGTAACGAGATGTTATATGATGTTATATCACAAGAACAGGAGGAGTGATAATGAACAAAATATTGCTTGCTAGTCATGGCCCCTTGGCAAACGGAATGAAAAAGACAGCGGAATTTTTAATGGGGCAAAATGAAAATGTAGAAACTCTATGCGCTTATGTAGATGAGCAATCTAAGGATCTTCCGGCAATGGTAGAAAAGTGGATGAACGAAAGAAATCCAGAAGACCAGTGGGTTGTTATCACAGATATATTTGGCGGAAGTATCAATAACGAATTTATGATAAGAGCACAAGAGGGGGGATATTGGTTAATAGCAGGAATGAATCTCCCATTAGTTCTTAGCTTGTGGTATGAAACGGAAAATTTAACAGAGAAGCAATTGGAAACTAATATTTCAGAAGCAAGTGAAGGTATTGTTTTATGTAATAAATTATTGTCTGAGGACAAAGCAGAGGAAGACGATGAATTTTAGGATCAATTAAAACGAGATACGGAGGATGTAAAATGATTAAATTATTAAGAGTAGATCACAGATTATTGCATGGTCAGGTCGCTATGGCGTGGACACAATCGTTAGATTCAGATTGTATTTTAATTGCGAATGATGCGGTTGTGAATGATAATATTCGGAAAACAACAATGAAATTGGCTAAGCCAAATGGGGTGAAACTTGTTATGAAAAATATTGAAGATTCCATCGCTGCATTAAATGCGGGTGTTACAGATAAATATAAATTATTTATCGTTGTAGAGAGTATTGAGGATGCATATCGATTGGCCAAAGGATATGCAGGAATACGATCTATCAATCTTGGCGGTTGTAAGCCAAAGGAAGACATTGTTAAGACACTTTATAAGACAATTCCAGTTACTGCCCGGGATGAGGAAATGTTAAAAGAGTTGTTAAACGATGGAATTGAAATTGAAATCAGGCAGGTGCCTGGTGAACAGAAAGTAAAAGTATCAGAGAACATGTGAGGAGGAAAATTATGTTAGTTCAGGCAATTCTAATAGGGTTGATTGCCATGTTTGTTACCTTTGAGTGGATGTTTGGAACAAACTTAGGATCACGTCCAATCATTACAGGAATGCTTATTGGATTGGTTATGGGTGATTTGAAAACAGGAATCATTCTTGGTGCAACCCTTGAGATGGTATTTATTGGTTCTATTACACTTGGAGCAGCAGTTCCACCAGACGTAATCACAGGTGGTATTTTAGGTGCTGCATTTGCAATTTCAACGGGAAAAGGTGCAGATGTAGCGCTGGCTCTGGCATTCCCAATTGCAACGTTATATTTGGTTGTTGACAATGTACTTACACTTGGAATACTTCCATTCTTTTTACATAAAGCTGATAACTATATAGAAAAAGGCGATTTTAAAGGAATGGAGCGAATGCATATACTAGGTGGATTTGTGGTGAAAAGTTTACCAAGAGGAATTATATGTGCAGTAGCATTTTATCTTGGAACACCAGTTATGAACCGAGTTCTTGAAGCGATTCCTGAGTTTGTTCAGAATGGACTTGTGGCAGCAGCAGGATTTATTCCGGCACTTGGAATTGCTCTGCTTGCACAGATGATTTTGTCTAAGAAAACAATGGTATATTTTATTCTTGGATTTGCATTAGCTGCTTACCTTAAGATTCCAATGCTTGGAATTGCAATGATGGCAGGATGTTTAGCAGTTATCCTTGTGCAGATGCAGGGAACACAGAAAGTAGCAGTACAGGAGGTGGAAGATGATGACTTCTAATACAGCAGAACAGAAGAATGTAATTGGAAAGAAGGAATTAAGATCAATCTTTTTACGTTCATTATCTTTGGAATACTCATGGAATTATGAGAGACAACAGAATATGGGATATTGTTTTGCAATGCTTCCTGCGATTAAAAAGATTTATCAGAAAAAAGAAGATCAGATAGCAGCAGCAAAACGCCACATGGAATTTTTTAATACAACACCATACATTTCAACGGCGGTATTTGGAATTTCAACAGCAATGGAAGAGAGCAACGCTAGAAATGAAGATTTCGATACATCATCTATTAACAATGTAAAGGTTGCATTGATGGGACCATTAGCAGGTATTGGAGATTCTATGTTCTGGGGAACACTTCGAGTAATTGCAACAGGAATAGGTACATCCCTTGCTATGCAAGGTAGTATCCTAGGACCACTTTTATTTTGGCTTATATTCAACGTGCCGGCATTTGCAGTTCGATATATTTGCTTAAAATTCGGATATAAATTTGGAACAAGTTTTCTGAATAAAATTGAAGAATCAGGTATGATGCCTAAATTGACATTTGGTGCAGCAGTACTTGGACTTATGGTAATTGGTGCAATGATACCGAGTATGATAACAGTTAATATTGCTGGAGCTATCGGAAGTGGCGATGCAGCAGTAAAGGTACAGGAAATCTTAGATGGTATTATGCCAAACCTCGTTCCATTTGCAATGACATTAGGAATTTATGGGCTTTTACAGAAAAAAGTCAAAGTTTCATGGATATTGATCGTGCTTATGGTCGTAGGAATTGTTGGAGCACTTTTAGGTATTTTTTAATTTAGATTTAGGAGGAAATTATCATGATGGTAAAGTTTGATGAAAACCAGATTTTGAAAAACGGAGAATATATTTATGCTCAGAGAGCAGAGATTGAAAAAATAGCAGATGCTGTTTGTGAGAAAGGGTTTGACAATATTTTGTTTACTTCTTCAGGTGGTTCACTTGCTATGATGCAGCCTTTTGACTATATGATTTCAGTAATGTCCAATCTGAATGTACAATCACAGGTTTCAGCAGAACTTCTTGTTGAGGGAAATAATCATCTTACAGATAAGACATTAGTATTTATGGCATCAAAATCAGGAGATACAAAAGAGACAGTTGCAGCAGCTAAGTATGTCAAAGAAAAAGGAGCAACGATTGTGTCTGTTTTAGGAGTTGACAATTCGCCGCTGGGTGAGTTATCAGATTATTCAGTTGTATACAAAGACGGAAGACCACAAGAGTATGTTTTGTATATGCTAATCGGAAAATTGTTGGAAAATAAAGGATTCTTTAATGATTACAAACAGTTTGCAGATGAATTGAAGAATCTTCCGGCAGCTCTGGTATCTGTAGGCAAAGCAAGTGAGCCAAAAGCAAGAGCATATGCACAGAAGTATAAAGATGATCCATATCAGATTTGGATTGGCTCAGGTAATTTGTGGGGACCTACATATTCATTTGCAATGTGCGTATTAGAGGAATCACAGTGGCTGAGAACAAAATCTGTA
>OLQO01002109.1_pt1 | contig 11240 bp, 12 predicted proteins | sample 1672281 | NCBI WGS metagenome assembly OLQO01 (sample SAMEA3136667, study PRJEB25190) | human gut metagenome | biome: human gut; feature: human-associated habitat; material: faeces | place: Austria | collected 2013 | reverse complement strand
AGAAAAGGATACTTCTTTTATTGATTTTGTTGTTTATAGTGATGAAGAATTATTAGAGGTGGTTAAGAAGTTAAATAATGATTGACACAGGAAACGATGTCAAGTAGAATAAACATAAATACAGTGACTAGACCTAGTAACAAATGATTAAAATATAGAGAGTCTTTGGTTGGTGGAAAAAGATTTGGCGTCATTTGTGAATACAGCTATGAGTAGAATGTTGAATTGAGTAGGCATCTCCGGTGATCACCGTTACATGATGAGAGTATGATTGTACTTGATGAGGCTTAAAGGGTGACCTTTAAGTGAAAAAAGGTGGTACCACGGGAATAGAGCTCGTCCTTTATAGGATGAGTTTTTTTGTTTATAAAGGAGGAAAAAGAAAATGATTATTGTATTAAAACAAGATGCTAAAACTGAAGATGTGACAAGAATTGAAAAAACTATTGAAGAAAAAGGACTACAAGTTCATGTTTCAAAAGGAGAAAATCAAACAATAATGGGACTCATTGGAGATACAACAAAAGTAGATCCAGAATCGATAGAAGTTGATCCAGCTGTAGAAAAGGTCATGCATGTATCAGAACCATATAAATTAGCTAATAGAGCTTTCCATCCAGAAGACTCAGTTATCGATGTCGGTGGCGTTAAAATTGGTGGAGGACATCTAGCAGTGATTGCAGGACCATGTTCTGTTGAAAGCAAGGAACAAGTGATTGAAATCGCTAAAGCAGCCAAAGCAGCAGGAGCTAATCTATTAAGAGGTGGAGCATTCAAACCAAGAACATCACCATATGCTTTCCAAGGAATGGGATCAGCAGGATTAGATATTCTAGTAGCAGCTAAAGAAGCAACAGGATTACCAATCGTATCAGAATTGATGGATGCAGAATACTTAGATGAATTCATTGAAAAAGTAGACTTGATTCAAATTGGAGCAAGAAACATGCAAAACTTCGACTTGTTAAAGAAAGTCGGGAAAGCAACAAAGAAACCAATCTTGTTAAAAAGAGGGTTGAGTGCAACATTCCAAGAATGGATCATGTCAGCAGAATATATCATGGCAAGTGGGAATCCAAATGTCATCCTATGTGAAAGAGGAGTGAGAACATTTGAATCATACACAAGAAATACATTAGACTTACAAGCAGTACCAGTAATCAAAGAATTGACACACTTACCAATCATTATCGATCCAAGTCATGCCGGAGGAAAATGGTGGTTAGTAAATCCAATGGCAAAAGCAGCAGTCGCAGCAGGATGTGATGGATTAATGATCGAAGTGCATAATAATCCAGAAAAAGCATTATGTGATGGACCACAATCATTAAAACCAGCCAAATTTGAACAATTGATGAAAGAATTAAAACCAATTGCTGATGCTGTTGGTAAAGAAATTTAAGGTGACTGAGATGGAAATGATCGTTAATTTAAAGGAACATAGTTATCCTATTTATATAGAAAAAAATATTTTAAAACATGCAAATGAAAAAATAAAAGAAGTCTTTAAAGGAAAGAAAATTATGATCATTTCCGATGATCAAGTTTATCCTTTATATGGCGATGATTTGACTTTAAATCTTGAAAAAGATTTTAAAGTCAATCATGTCGTTGTTGCTCATGGAGAAAAATCAAAACGTTTTGATATGTTACCAACACTTTATAAAGCATGTTTAGATTTTAAACTTACAAGAACGGATTTAATCATTGCTTTAGGTGGTGGTGTGATTGGTGATATGGCAGGATTTGTCGCAAGTAGTTATTTGAGAGGGGTAAAACTTGTTCAAATTCCTACTTCTTTACTTGCACAAGTGGATAGTTCTGTTGGTGGAAAGGTAGCGGTTGATTTACCTGAAGGGAAAAACCTGGTAGGAGCTTTCTATCATCCATCCATGGTTTTGATTGATCCATGTACATTAAAGACATTAGATCCACATTTTATCAGTGATGGCATGGGAGAAGTCATTAAATATGGATGTATTAAAGATAAAAAATTATTTGATCAATTAAATTCTTATCAAAATTTTGAAGAACTCTATGAATTTATTGATGAAATCATATATAATTGTGTCAACATCAAAAGAGAAGTTGTTGAAAAAGATCAATTTGATTTTGGTGATCGTCTTTTACTTAACTTTGGACATACTTACGCTCATGCCATTGAACAATACTATCATTATGAAAAATATTCTCATGGTGAAGCCGTAGGTATTGGGATGTATCAAATTACTCAACTTGCCGAAAGTCTAGATTTAACAAAACCAGGATCTGCGATGCAAATTAAAGAAATCTTACACAAATACAATCTACCTTTTGAATGTCAAGTAGAAACAAAAAATCTTATTCAAGCAATTGCTTTAGATAAGAAAAATATTAATAATTCTTTATCTGTTGTTTTATTAAAAGAAATAGGAAAGAGTTATGTTTATCAAACAAATCAAGAATTTTTATTAAAAAAAGAAAGGGTATAAAATGAGTCAAATTAAGTTAATTCCTACAAAACTAAAAGGAAAAGTATCTGTTCCACCTTCAAAATCATTAGCACATCGTGCAATCATTGCAGCGAGTCTAGCTAAAGGTATTTCAAGAATAGATCATATTGAATATTCTCAAGATATCAAAGCAACAATTGGTGCCATGGAAGCACTAGGGACAATTATTGAACAACATGAAGATTATCTTATTATTAATGGTAATTACACATTTACTAAAAATAATACGATGCCAGGAGTCCAAATTGATTGTGAAGAATCAGGATCAACTCTTCGCTTCATGGTTCCTATTTCTCTTGTAAAAGAAAATAAAGTACGTTTTATAGGAAGAGGACAATTAGGGAAAAGACCATTAGATACCTATTATGAAATCTTTGAAAGACAAAATATTGGTTATTTATATCGTGATAATGTTTTAGATTTAAATGTTGTTGGAGAATTAAAACCGGATCTTTATCGTATACCAGGGAATATTTCTTCACAATTTATTACTGGTTTATTATTTGCTTTACCTTTATTATCATTTGATTCAATTATTGAAATTACGACACCTCTTGAAAGTAAAGGTTATATTGATTTAACGCTTCAAGTGTTAAAGCTTTATGGTATTGAAGTTGTTAATCATGAATATAAACAATTTATTATAAGAGGTAGACAAGAATATAAAGCGAGAGATTATCGTGTAGAATCTGATTTTTCACAAGCTGCTTTCTATTTAGTGGCAGGTGCTTTAGGAAATGATGTCACTTTACTTGATTTGAATTTAGATTCTTTACAAGGAGATAAAGCAACAATTGACTTTTTAAAACAAATGAATTGTGAAATTATTGAAAATGATGAAGGAATTAAAGTCGTTAGTCATGGTTTAAAAGCGACAACGGTGGATGCGAGTCAATGTCCTGATGTTATTCCTGTTGTTTCTCTTGCCTTAGCAGTGGCAAGTGGACATAGTGAAGTTATTAATGCCGGACGTTTACGTATTAAAGAATGTGATCGTCTTCAAGCAACCGTAGAAGAATTAAATAAATTAAAAGCACAAGCAGTTGAACGTGAATCTTCTATGGAATTAGAAGGGGTAGGCACTCTTATAGGTGGAAATGTTTCAAGTCATGACGATCATCGTATGGCAATGATGCTTGCCATTGCTTCAACAGTATGTAAGGAACCAATCATTATTGACAATAAAGAATGTGTAAAAAAATCTTATCCAAGCTTTTGGAAAGACTTTGAGATGTTAGGAGGAAAAATTGATGGGGGCAACTTATAAAAATAACCTAGAACTGACAATTTTTGGTGAATCTCATGGAAAAGCCATTGGTATTACCATTGGTAATCTTCCTAGCGGTATCCAAATTGATTTAGATGAAGTTGCGCGTGATATGAAAAGAAGAGCGCCAGGACAAAATAAAATGTCGACAGCTAGAAAAGAAGCCGATCAAGTAGAAATTTTATCCGGGTTACAAGATGGTATTACGACAGGAGCACCACTTACAGGAGTTATCTACAATAGTGATCAACATTCTAAAGATTATTCTTTACTTAAAACAAATATGCGACCAGGACATAGTGATTATCCAGCTTATATTAAATATAAAGGATTTAATGATGTTCGTGGGGGTGGTCATTTTTCTGGAAGAATTACCGCACCAATCGTTTTTGCAGGAAATATTGCAAAACAAATTTTAAAACAAAATGGAATTCAAGTAGGAGCGCATATTTTATCTATTGGAAAAATCAAAGATGAAAAGTTTCCTGTGGATGTAAATGATGACATGCTTTTAAAATTAAATGAAAAACAATATCCAACAATCAAAGAGGGTGTTTTTGAAAAAATGGAAGAAGCGATTTTAAAAGCAAAAGAAAATTTAGATAGCGTTGGGGGCAAGGTAGAATGTGTAGCTTTACATGTTCCTGCGGGAGTAGGAGAACCTTTCTTTGATTCCTTAGAAAGTCATTTATCTTCATTAATGTTTTCAATTCCCGCTGTTAAAAGTGTTTCTTTCGGTGATGGGGAAAACATTGATGAAATGTTAGGCAGTGAAGCCAATGATTGTTATTACTATGATGAAGATGGAAATGTAAAAACCTCTACTAATCATAATGGGGGAATTACTGGAGGGATTACCAATGGTATGCCGGTAAGTTGTACCGTAACATTTAAACCAACACCTTCGATTGCTAAAAAACAAAAAACAATTAATATTGAAACAAAAGAAAATGTAGAATTAGAAATTAAAGGAAGACACGATCCTTGTATTGTTCAAAGAGCAGTCGTTGTCGTTGAAGCGATGATGGCTTTAGGAATACTTGATATGATGGGGGAATAAGTATGAAAGATTTAAAACAATGTCGTATGGAAATAGATGCAATTGATCAACAATTAATGAAACTTTTTGAAAAAAGAATGGCTCTTTCTAAAAGTGTTGTAGAATATAAAATTGAAAATCATTTAGAAATCTTTCAACCTGAAAGAGAAAGAGAAGTTATTGAAAAGAATCTTAATCGTTTAAGTAATGATCAATTAAAAGAATATGCAAGATGCTTTATTCAAGAAATGATGACAGTTTCTAAATCTTATCAATCAGATTTATTACCTCTTGAATTAGATGAAAATATTAAAACAGAATTTAAAAAAGATCCAGTTGTAGGTTATCAAGGAATTGCTGGAGCATTTTCACAAAGTGCGGTAGAAAATTTCTTTGGAGAGGGAACAAAGAATATTGGCTATAAAGACTTTGAAGATGTTTATGTTGCTTTAGAAAATGGGGAAATAGATTATGGGGTTTTACCTATTGAAAACAGCTTAACAGGTTCAATCAATGATAACTATGATTTAATAAGAAAATATGGTTTTTATATTGTTGGAGAAACAGCAGTTAATGTCAGTCAATGTTTAATGGCACTTCCAGGGACAAAGATAGAAGATATTAAAGAAGTTTACTCACATCCACAAGGATTAGCACAATCAAGTGAATTTCTATATCAACATCGTTGCATAGAACAAAGACCATTTCAAGATACAGCGATGGCAGCTAAATATGTAAAGGATTCAAACAATCCAGCAAAAGCAGCGATTGCTTCACCACTTGCATGTAAACTTTATGGTTTAGAAATGTTGAAAGAAAATGTTCAAAACAAGAAAAACAACAGAACACGTTTTATGGTTATTTCTAAAGAATTGATTTGTCCAAAAGAAAGTGATAAAGTATCAGTTATTTTTACTTTACCACATCAAGTAGGAGCTTTAGATAACATGCTACAAACAATCAAACAAAGTCAAATTAATATGGATCGTATTGAATCAAGACCAATTGAAACCCAATATTGGCAATATTATTTCTATATTGATTTTGAAGGAAATATGCATGAAGAAAAAATTCAACGTGCAATAAATAAAATGAAAGCAAATAGTACAACATTGAAAGTATTGGGAAATTATAAAAGGGCGTAAGAATGGAAAATATTATATTAGTGGGAATCATGGGATGTGGAAAAACCACAATCTCTAAATTATTATCAGAAAAATTGAAAATGCCAGTGATTGACATGGATGAATATATTGAAAAGAAATATCAATGTACCATTTCTGAAATGTTTGATATCTCCGAAGAATATTTCAGAGATCGAGAAAGTGAAGCTTGTTTAGATATGGCAAAATTAGATGGTTACATTATTTCTACAGGTGGGGGCGTTATTAAAAGAAAGAAAAACCGTGAGATTTTAAAACAAGCAGGGAAGGTATTCTATATTGATCGACCTTTAGATAATATTGTAAGTGATGTAGAAACAGCACATCGTCCATTATTGAAAGATGGACCACAAAAACTTTATCAATTATTTGATGAAAGACATGATCTTTATTTAGATAGTTGCCACTATCATGTAAATAATGATGGGACATTAGATGATATTGTTAATAAGATTGTAGAAGATATTCAAAAATAGAATATCTTTTTTTTAACAAACAAGCGTGCCTATATCATAAATAATATAAGCACGAAAGTATAAGAAATAATAATTTATGATTTTATATCCTTTGATTTAATATATTCTTTAAAAAGTGTATAAATGATTGAAGTAAGAGGAATGAATAAAAACATACCTAAAATTCCCATTAAATTACCACCGATAATAACAGCGACAAAGACCCAGATAGAAGGAAGTCCCACCGAATTACCTACAACATGAGGATAGATGAAATTGCCTTCTATTTGTTGAAGGATTAAAAATAGAATAATAAAAGCAACAGCTTGTATTGGATTTACAATGCCAATCATAATAATTCCTATAAAACAGCCAATAAAAGCACCAAAAACAGGGATAAGTGCAGTGATTGCGATAATAATTCCCAACAATAAAGCATAAGGCATTTGTAAAAGAGACATAGAAATCACAAACATGCTACCAAGAATACATGCTTCTAAACATTGACCGGTAATAAAACTTGTAAAAGTATCGCTGGAAAGTTTTATGATTTGACAAATTTTTTTTGTTTTGTCTTTTCCTAATAAGGCTTGTGAAGTGGTTTTTAATTGTCTAGAAAGTGTTTCTTTAGAAAATAACAGATAGATTGAAAAAACAAAGCCAATAAAGAAAGAAGAAAGACTACTTACTGTATTGGTAAGTATAGAAAACCCAGAGTTAAATAATGGTTTCCAATTTTTTATAAGTTGATTAAAAATCTCAGATAAATCAAAATCCAAAGAAATAAGTGAATCTATAATACTTGTAAAACTTCCATTCATGATATTTCTATTTGTTTTTAAGAAATCTATGAGATTTTCATAAGCTATAGGAGCTTGTTTCATAATCATTTTGATAGAATGAATAAGTTCTGGACCTACAATAAAACAAATAAGACCAATAAAAAGAACAATTAATAAAAACATAGTGATAAAAGATAATATTCTTTTATTCTTCTTGATGTTTTTATAAAGTGTATTTTCTAATTGATGAATTATAATATTTAAAACAAAGGCAATCGCAAAACCAATTATAAAAGGAACAAGAAGTTGCCAAATAGAAGCTAAAAAACCGATTACTTTAGAAAAATAGAGAATAACAAATAAAACGACTCCAGCATACGTAATGGTTAAGATATTCTTTTTTGTTTCTTGATTTATTTTCATAAGTTCACCTCATATCTTTATTATAATGGCAAATGTGAACTGCATATGAAAAAAATTGCATAATATAATAGTAAACTATATAATTAAGACAAAAAATGAGGGGGGATCGTAATGGATGAAATAATATTAAACTTAGGGAGAAATAGTAAATATATTATTTTATTTATTATTTTTTTTATTGGGATTTATTAATTAATCTATCTCTTTATGTTCATCATATAGTGCTAGTATAAATTTAATACCAGTTAAATAGAAATAATGTCTCAAAAAATGAATTGAAAAATATTCAAAAGAACACTAATCTAAAATAAGAAAAAGAAGTACTAAATATGGCAGGTAAAAAAGTAATAGATAAACAATTTAAATTGGATGCAGTTCAATATAGAAAAAATCATCCTGAATTGACTTTTGAACAAGTGGCTAGAAACTTGAGAGTATCCAATAGTTCAATTCATAGACGGTGTAAACAGTTTAGTGATACAAAAACTAAAAATGAAAGTAGAGATTTATTTAGAGGATCAAGTAACTTTTCAAGTGATGATGCAAAAGAATCTAAATACATCGCAGAAGCACGTTCAATCTACATTGTAGTACAAACTGAAGAAGCTAAATGGAGAGCAGAAAATGGTAAAAAATCTACAGATGAGTGTGATCAATCAGTATATGATGCATTAAGCACTACAACTACTACTGGAAGTGATAATCAATCAAAGAAATCTGATGGTACTGTTGCAGAAAAAACAGATTTTAAAGATGTAACAATTTCTAAACCTACAAAAGGAGCAGATGGAAAATATATATATACTTTCAAATGGACAAGTGATAGGGCAGTTGAAGCTACACTAACATCTAATAAAGATGTAAAAATTAAATAATAATCTATGAGAATTAATAAGCATTGCTTACATAATAAAATAAAGCAATGCTTTTCTTTTGACTAAAAATAGTGTAAATTGGGATTAGAAAGGTAACCAAATAATTTAGGGGGAAAGCCAAATTATTTAGGGGACAACTTTAGGGGGCTTGAAAAAAGTCTGTTAAAAGTTAGGGGGCACTTTAGGGGTCAACCTAAAATACTATAAGAAAATTTATGAAAAAAGAGAGCAAATGCGAAATGCAAATTGTTCTCTTTTTCATATAAATAAGAAAATAATAACGATATACTGTTAGAAATATAAAGTATGCTATTAAAATAAATTGTTAGATCAAAATATATTTAATAAAAGAAAAATGGCTATATCTAAGCATTTTTGACGATTTAATAATATTTAATAGAATGGAACAGTTGGCGATAATTAACTTATTAACATATTGTTTTTAGAATTTAATATAATTTTGCTTAATTGAATATAATAAAAAAATAACAACTAATTGTGATAATTTTTAGTTGCTATTCTTTAATATTGATTTTTAAGTCCATCCCCCTAAAGTTGTCCCCTAAAGTAGACCCCAAAAGTTGAGACCCCTAAATTATTTGATTACCCAATTAGAAAGATAGGGGGGATATACAATGAATAACGTGTTAAATAGATTAAAAGAAAAACAAAATAAAAAAGGATTTACTTTAGTAGAAATTATTGTTGTATTAGTTATTTTAGCTATCTTAGCTGCCATTGCAATTACTTCAGTGCTTGGATATGTAGAAGATGCAAGAAAGCACAATACATTGCAGAAGCAAGATCAATTTATTTAGTTGTTCAAACAGAGGAAGCTAAATTAAAAACAGATTCGAGTATAAAAAATTATGAATATTATGAAAAAAATGGATATAAATCTTCTGATAATCCTTATGATCAAATCTATGATAAATTAAAGGATAGTTCTGTTATTAAACAAACAGGATTGAAACATGTTACAGTTATGCGATCATATGAAGATGGGAAATCTGACACTTATTTGATTGCTTGGCAAAGTGAAAATGGTAAATACATAACTTCATTCCTTAATAAAAATAAAAAAGTAGAAATAACCGATGTACATTAGAACATCCAACTAAATTGGATGTTTTTTTGCAACTTTATAGAAATAGACTTTGTAGAATTATGATGTGAATTGTTTAAAAAGTACTATGAAAATGTTATAATGGACAAAAAATAGGGGGATTTTATGAAATTGATTATGATGGTGTGTTCTATCTATTGTTTTTTGATAGGTATGTGTGTCGCTAGTTTTATGAATGTTGTGATTGATCGTGTTCCCCGTGGAGAAAATTTTGTATCAGGTAGAAGTCATTGTGATAGTTGTGGTAAGGTAATAGCTTGGTATGACTTGATTCCTGTTACGAGTTATTTAGTTTTAAGGGGAAGATGTCGTTATTGCCACAGTAAGATACCTGTTAGAGGTTTTTTTATTGAAATCTTTGGTGGGTTGAGTGGTGTTTTTTGTTTTTATCGTTTTGGTTTTGAGTATGAAACGATATTGATGTTTGTAATAGCTATGATATTATTGGCGATTACGATGATTGATTTTGACACGATGATAATCCCTGATGGATTGAATATCGCCATGTTTCTTGTTTGTCTTGTTTTAATGTTTGTTAGACAAATGAGTTTAGTGGATAGTATTATTGGTATGTTTTGTATTAGTCTACCAATGTTTTTATTGAATTTGGTGATACCAGATTCATTTGGTGGAGGGGATATTAAATTGATGTTTGCTAGTGGGATTGCACTAGGATGGAAATATAGTTTATTGGCTGCTTTTATTGGTATTTTAATTGCAGGCATTTATTGTATTTATTTGATTTTAACGAAGAAAGTGGATAAAAAGGGGCATATTGCTTTTGGACCTTATTTATCCATAGGAATATTTATAGCTTTATGTTATGGCTATGAAATTGTTTCTTGGTATTTAAATTTATTGATGTAAGAAGGTGAAGATGTGGCAACTTTTAAATATGTAGCAAAAGATATGGCTTCTAAGGTTCAAAATGGAACCATGGATGCAGATGATCGTAATAAGCTTGTTAGGAAATTAAAAAATCAAGGGCTTATTTAGTTGAATATAAAGATATTACAAAGCAAGCAATGAATCAATATCGTTTGAAATATAAAGAGCTTGCAAATTATTCAAGAGAAGTTGGGACCATGCTTGCTTCTGGTTTATCTTTGATTTGTACGTTTTCGATTATGGTAAGACGTGAAGATAATAAAAAGATTTATGAAAATATTTATGTAAAGCTACAACAAGGTTATACCTTGTCGTATGCTATGGAAGCTCAAGGTGGTACTACGTCAAGAAAAAGTACCAGTTAAACTGAAATATTTCATTTAGTTTAACTGTTTTTTGCATAACTTCTTTCATACTGATTTGGGCTTTGATAATTACAGTGACTATGCGTTCTCACTGTATTATAAAATGTCTCTATATATTCAAATATCAGTTTATATGCATCATCATAATTTTGGATTTTATATTGATTTAACCACTCCCTCTTTATTAATAAATGAAATGATTCTATACATGCATTGTCCCATGGACATGCTTTTTTTGAATATTTTTCAATTCATTTTTTGAGACATTATTTCTATTTAACTGGTACTAAATTTATACTAGCACTAACATTCGATACGAGTAAAATCAAAGATAAACAAACACGTTACTTTATCGAAGCGATACA
>OLQO01002102.1_pt1 | contig 11290 bp, 8 predicted proteins | sample 1672281 | NCBI WGS metagenome assembly OLQO01 (sample SAMEA3136667, study PRJEB25190) | human gut metagenome | biome: human gut; feature: human-associated habitat; material: faeces | place: Austria | collected 2013 | reverse complement strand
CCCAGATACCACTTCCATAGGAGCTATGCACCGCATGGGAGTTGGTAATTCATTACAGGATAAAATCATCATCGGAGCAATTATGCCTCTTGTCCCTGGAATTGCATTTACCACTGCAATCCGTGACATTTATAATGCAGATTATCTTTCGGGTACAATTCATCTGCTTGACGCCTTGATTACCGCTGTCTGTATTGCAGTCGGCGCCTGTCTGCCATTTGTCGTTATGAATTATTTCGGAGGGTTCTAAGTTATGGAAACTATTATAGAAAAATTTTTCACAATCCAGAAGATGTTTCAAGGTTCTGCTGCATTTGAACTCTGAACCGTAGAATCAATAATGATTGAATATAGGAAAGGATTTTAGCTATGAAAACAGTTCAAGTAAGAAATGTTATTATCGGAGAGGGACGCCCGAAAATCTGTGTCCCGATTGTTGGACAAACCAAAGAAGAAATTCTCACGGAAGCAGGTTCTTTTGCCGAATTTCCGATTGACGTTGTAGAATGGCGTGCAGACTGGTACGAAGATGTTTTTGATACCGATAAAGTACTCGAAACCGCGAAAGAATTAAACACTGTCTTAAAAGACACACCAATTCTTTTTACCTTCCGCACGGCAAAAGAAGGGGGAGAAAAAGCCATCTCAAATGAAGCTTATCAAAACCTTAATCTCGCAGTTGCCAAAAGCGGCTTTGTTGATTTGATTGACGTAGAAGCTTTTACAGGAGACGAAATTGTGACGAACATCATCTCAAAAGCTCACGATTTTAATGTAAAAGTAGTTTCTTCCAATCACGATTTTGATAAAACTCCTGAAAAAGAAGAATTAATCCGCCGTCTTTGTAAAATGCAGGAACTTGATGCGGATATTCCAAAAATTGCAGTCATGCCAACCTGCAGACGTGATGTGCTTATGCTCCTTGATGCAACTCTTGAAATGACTGAGTCTTACGCCGACCGTCCGATTATTACCATGTCAATGGCTGGAACAGGTGTCATCAGCCGTCTTGCCGGTGAAGCCTTTGGCTCTGCCCTCACATTTGGAGCTGCCACAAAAGCTTCTGCCCCAGGACAGATTCCAGTAAATGAGCTTAAACAAGTATTGGATATCCTTCATAAAAGCCTGTAAAATATAAGGTGGCTGCTTGTAACCACAGCCACCTGTTTTCTATCTACTTTCATCCATCGCACGAAGTCTCTGAATCATTTCCTCACAGATTTCCTGCTCATTTTTTCCATCTGTCTGTATAATGATATCTGCTGCTGCCTCATACTTCTCACTTCGTTTCGCCATCAAGTCTGCAATAAATGATACATTCTTATTATTTTCAAGCAATGGCCGGTCATGATTGTCTTTTACTCTCTGCAAAACAGTTTCCGGTTGTGCAGTAAGAAGCACGACACGTCCATTCTTCTTCATCTCAAGCACATTATTTTCACGCATTGGAGTACCACCGCCACACGAAATCACTACATTAGACTTATTCTGCATTTCAACTAAAAGATTTGTCTCCAAATCACGGAAATACTGCTCTCCATGAGTTTCAAAGATATCTGAAATACTCATGCCCTCTCGTTTTGCAATAATATCATCCATCTCAACCACATCCATGGAAAATGTATCATGCAAATATCCCGCTATCGTAGACTTTCCACATCCCATAAATCCAATCAAAAAAATATTATAATCAAACAACCTTTTATTTTCCATTTTTCTTTTCTCCTTGATTTTACCACTTTAAACAATTAACTTGTATTATATCAACAGATTACATGTTCTGCAAGTGTAAAAAAGTAGACCGTTTTTTTGTACACTCTTCTCCTTTGCTTTCGTGCGTTAGAGGTTGCTGCATGCCTGTGACATGCGCTTAGCAACGACCGGAACGGAGCGGAGAACGAACCCGTTCGAGTCCACTCAAATCTAAGCAAAAACAAATCAGAGAGAACGTTCCCCTTTGCTTTCGTGCGTTAGAGGTTGCTGCATGCCTATGGCATGCGCTTAGCAACGATCGAAGCGGAGCGGAGAACGAACCCGTTCGAGTCCACTCAAATCTAAGCAAAAACAAATCAGAGAGAACGTTCCCCTTTGCTTTCGTGCGTTAGAGGTTGCTGCATGCCTGTGGCATGCGCTTAGCAACGACCGGAGCGGAGCGGAGAACGAACCCGTTCGAGTCCGACCCGGACTCGAGTAAAAAAATAGACAGGGTTTTTATACCCTGTCTACTTTTTTACTAGCGTGCGTTAGAGGATTCGAACCCCCGACCTTTTGGTCCGTAGCCAAACGCTCTATCCAGCTGAGCTAAACGCACATATTTCTTATTTATTTTGTATTGCCTCAACAACAAAACCTATTATAATGTACATATCCCAAAAAGTCAACCCTTTTTTTGAAATTTTTTTATTTTTTGCGAAACTTGCGATTTCTCTGTATTTTCGCTATAGTAATCCTAGATTTTTATAATTTTGAAAGGGGTTTTTTACTATGCCAAAAACTTCAAATGACTTACAGACCAAACTCCACGCAATTCATCAAAAAGGCTATCCTGCCTATAAAGAATTACGTGGCACTTATCAATTTCCAAACTATCTTTTATACATTGACCATGTTCAGGGAGACCCATTTGCCTCTCCATCCAGTATCAGCGTTGAGATTCCGCTAAAAACTGCCGGATTCCCTGCTGATTACTATCAAAAATCCTACACCCGCATTGCACTGCAGGATTATCTGACCCGCCAGTTTGAACAGCAGGTAAACCGCTATAGTTTCCGTGCAAAAGGTTCTGGAAAGAGCGGTCTGATTTCTGTCACACACTGCGGTCAGGAGATTTTAGAGCGAAGTGCCTGCCAAATCACAAAAAATTCTATTATTGCACGTTTCTTTGTTGGATTTCCCGCAAACGGCAGACGTATCAATTCTATAGAATTAGAAAAAATCTTTTTTGATTTTCTTCCAGTCTGTATAGAAAAAGCATTTTTCTACCGCAATCAGAACGCTAAAGTGGTAGAACAGGTTTATTTTCTCGCTGAGGACCAGTATTTTCTACGTAAAGAACTGAAACGCCTTCATCTTACTGCCTTTGTCGCCGATGCTTCTATTCTTCCAAGACAAAGTGGTGTTTCCGATAAACCTTTAAAAGAAAGTATTCCGTTTTTTGCTCCGGATTCTCTTGCCATTGAACTTACGCTTCCACACAAAGGAACGATTCGAGGACTCGGCATCAAAGAAGGAATTACTTTAATTGTCGGCGGAGGCTACCACGGAAAATCCACTTTATTAAATGCCTTAGAAAGCGGAGTCTATAATCATATCGCAGGCGATGGTCGAGAATATGTAATCTCCGATGACAGTGGCGTAAAACTTAGGGCTGAAGATGGACGTTTCATAAAAGATGTGGATATTTCCCTTTTTATCGACGATTTGCCAAATAAAAAAGATACTCATTGTTTTTCTACCTGTGACGCCAGTGGTAGTACTTCTCAGGCGGCTGCTATTGTAGAGAGCATGGAGACCGGAAGTTCTCTTTTCTTTATTGATGAGGACACTTCTGCAACTAATTTCATGGTTCGTGACTCTTTTATGCAAAAAGTCATCGGTCGAAGTAAAGAGCCAATTACTCCTTTTTTAGAACGTGCCAGAGATTTATATGAAAAAGCAGGAATTTCCACCATTCTTGTAGCCGGAAGCAGTGGTGCTTTTTTTCATATCGCAGACACCATTATTCAAATGGACTGCTATAAGGCAATCGATATTACGGCTTCTACAAAAGTACTGTGCAAAGAAAATCCGCTTCCGAAAACTTCTGCCACAGAATTTCATCAGCCTGACAGTTACCGAATCATGAGCACACCGGATTTTCAAACAAAAACTTCAAGAAATCCTCATGCTTCTCATGCAGATAGAGGTTTAAAAGTAAAAACACACGACCGATATACCTTTTCGATTGGAAAAGAAACCGTTGATTTACGATATGTGGAACAGCTTGCAGATTTTGAACAGACATCAGCGCTTGCATCTATGCTCCGTTTTGCCTGTGAATCTTTGATTGACAATCAGCTTACTTTGGATGAAGTCGCTAAAAAATTGATTTCTATTCTCGAAACAAAAGGCTTCTCCGGCATCAACAGTACCTCTTATCTTTCCTGCGGACTTGCCATGCCACGAAAACAGGAAATTTATGCCTGCTTGAACCGCTTCCGCAGAAAATAATTTACAGAAAATAATCTGCCAAAAATAATTTCTTGTTCAAAACAAACCAGCAAAAAAGGATATCTTAGCCAAAACTTATTGACTTCGATATCCTTTTTGTCTGCTCTTTTTATTTTGAAATATTCTCATAAACAACCGAAGAAATGTCAACAATTCGCTGTCTCGCTTCCGTCGTATCACTTAAATTATCTGCCATCACACAGATAATGTATGGATTTTCTCCATCAAATACAATCGCTGCATCATTTTCTACATGGTCTAATTCTCCGGTTTTATTCGCCGTTTCCACTCCAGACGGAATACCTTTTGGTATTTTTTCTGTTCGGGTCTGCTGTTTTAATAAATTCAACATATCCTCAGAATGTTCTAATTTATTTTCATAAATATTTTTCAAAAACACACTACAATCTCTTGCGGATGTATAATTTTCGTTCGCAGAAGCTTTTTCAAGCAACATTCTTCCCATGGAAGTATCGGTGTAACCATTATTTTTACAATAAGTATTAACTGCTTCCTGACCTGCTGCATTATCACCATTTCCCAACATTCCAACCAGTGTATTTGCAGAATCATTATCACTGACTGTAATCATCGCATTTAACAGCTTATCCACCTGCTCCTGTCCATTTGTAGCAACGATATTATCATAAGAAGAATAAACTGCGCCCATAATATAAAGTTTGATTAAACTTGCCGCCGTCAATCTTCCCTGACCAAGCGATGCTCTTGCGCCATCTTTCAAACGATACACATAAATCTGCCATGCCTCTCCAAATTCATCTGTACCTTGCAGTTTTTCTTCCACTGACGCACGAATTGCTTCCAAATCCGGAGCATCTTCTTCGGCAAGCTGTTCTTCTGTAAGACTTTCCTCAGAATCCGCATCTTCTTCTGCTTCATCTGAATCCTGTTGCTCCTGCGTTGTATTTTCGGCATTTTCTGCTTCTGCCTGCTTTTCTTTCAGTGCTTTCTGCTTCTCTTCTAATTGTTTCTTTTCTTCCTGCGCTTCTGTATATTTTGTATTCTGAGTATTCTGTTTTTCTTTCAGATATACGTTCACACAAAGAACCGCTAAAATCAAAACCGCTAAAACAACGATTCCTGCAATTACCTTTGTCTTTTTCTTTTTTTCCATTTTTTATTTGTTCCTTATTGTATTTCTCTTTCTCAATTTCCTGCTGCAAAATAAGCATCAATACCGTTTGCAATGCCCTGTACCATTAATTTCTGGAAATCCGGATTTTCCATATTTGTATCATCACTTTCATTTGACATAAATCCCATTTCCAGAATAATAACCGGCACAGTACTCCAGTTAATTCCTGTCATATTGTCAAAAATCTGTACTCCGCTGTTTTTAATTTTGCAGGATTCACAATAGGCATTAATGACCGCTTCTCCAAGTGCATAGCTCTTATCATGCAGTGCTCCGACATAAGGATTCTGTGCAGACGGAATCATCGTAAATGCCCCATTGACACTGCTGTCATCACTTCCATTTGCATGGATTCTCACATAAATATCTGCTCCATACTGTGTTGCAAGTTCTGCACGTTCCTTATTACTGATTGCAGTATCATTGTCCTCTCTTGTCAGCATCACTTCATACCCACGGTTTTTAAGTTCTTCACGAAGCTGTTTTGAAATGTTTAAATTCAGCTCATACTCGGGAACACCGGTAAAACTTCCCTGTGTTCCTGTCGTTGCCTTTGCTTTCATTTCGCTTGAACCTGGACCCATTGGCTCTTGTGCACTCATATCTACATTGTAACCCTGATGTCCTGGGTCAATTGCGATTTTTTTTCCATTACCGGTCTCTGGCACCTGTGAATTGGCATCCGTTTCCTGATTCTTCTGCTCTTCCCCAGCTTCCGGTTCTTTTGCTTCTTTCTGCGCTTCTTCCTGCGTTTCTACAGATTCTTCTGATTCTTCCGCTTTTGCATCGGTATCCGCTTCTTCTTTCTGCTCTACATTCATTTTTGTTTCTTTTTGCAGAATTTCTGCCTTCTTCTGCTCTTTTTCCTGTTTTTCTATGTCTTTCTTAATTGTCCTGATTTCTTTTCTTACCGCAGTAACCTGTTGTCTTGTTTTATTTACCTGATTTAATTGAAAAAGCGCAACAACAATTAGTAAAATCAAGACAATTGAAAGGCATCCCAATATGATTTTATACATCCGTTTCACAAATTAAACTCCCTGATTTCTAAACTCTCTCGTAAATTTTATTCTAATAAATTTTTTTAATAAATCTCTTTTCCGCCAAAAATAAAGCTGACATCCTCATCAATGCTCTTAAGTTCTTCTTTTCCAAGATAATATTGTAAGTCACCACGATAAGACTTCATACTATAATCAATCAAAAGTGCAATATGTTTTTCATCAATTGGAAGATAAGAATAGACATCATCTGCAATAATCTTGTCTTTCTTTCCATCATACATTTTCAAAGTTGCACTATTATTTGAACTGTTGTAATCAACTGCATAAAGCACATTATCGGAATCTGGCACTGTATAAAGCGTTCCGGATTTTACATCAGAATCAATATTTTTGTCGTTACAATATAAATCACCATTTCCGTCACTGTCTGTATCTTTCAGATAGTACACATCTCCATCTTTTATTAATTCCTGATAATATGCCACATCTTCGGAAATCAGTTTACATTTTCCATCTGAATTATTATCTACAGAGAATGAATATAAGTTATAGGTTGCGTCTTCATCTTCTGAACCGGAATCTTGCATTTTTACTCCATATCCGGTTTTAGAATCTGCATCTACGCCCCATACAGTCGCAAGATTTTCATCCAATACAACGGTTTTGTCTTTCTCTGTATACACACAAGTCTGTGCGGATTCTGCAAGCATCTGATAATAATCAGACTCAATACTGCTGGCACTGTCAATCTCAGAAATTTTTAACTTCGGAACATCATCCATATTATAACGGCTATACACAATACCCTTCCAGTCTCCAGTATAATAATACATCTGTGCAACTGTAGCATCTACCTGTGTTTCTTTTCCATCTTTTACATAATACAATTTTTCCACTGGTGTAGAAATTTCATAATCCTCTAATGCGTCACGAATTTCATCTCGATTTTCTTTGTCATAATATTTTTCATAAGCCGCATCATAAGCATCTTCATCTACAGACTCTACTTTTTCGTATTTTCCGGTCCAGTCATTTTTCTCGATTTTTTCAACTTTATAATCTTCTCTATCCGGCTCTTCAATCGTTGCATCACTGTCTGCACAGTCATCTTCAACCACATCTTCTGCACTTAATGTTTCCTCTGAGCTTTTTGTGTAATAGATTCCTCCATTATCTAAATCATCGTAAGAAACATCTTCTACACCCGAAGCAATTTTTTGCTTTTCTCCAAAATTTTCCACCATATAAAGAGTATCTTGTTCCTGGACTACAACATATTTTAAATCACTGCTTGCATAGAAAGAATCCACGTCCTTTGCCAACGTTTTTTTCTCTTTTTTAAGTGCAACATCCTGCTGGCAGACATTAATCGTACCATCTCCGTTTGATTCGCTCCACACAATATTTTTCTGGTCACTGTCTAAATAAAAATACTCGACATCAGAAGCAATTTTTTCTTTATTTCCCTTCTTATCATTAATATAAAGCGTATCATTTCCGGCTTTCTTATACAAAATTTTATTATTGTCCAAAATTGTATAGCTTGTAACCGAACTGTCAATCTTAACCGGTTCTTCTGTCTTTCCTACTTTCTGCATATTTAAACGAAATTCTATATCATCATCGTCATAATTTACATCTGTAGGATAACAGATGTATTTTCCATCTTTGGAGTAACTCACACCGGCAGAATAATTCTCTCCATCATCACTTGTGCTTCCGTATCTTCCCTGATATTCTACTGGTTTTTTCTTATAATGTTCAATATCGGACTGATTAATATAACCATCTTTTACATAAGTGATGTAAGAATCGGATTTACTGCCTCCCAGTCCTCCAACGATTTTTACAACTCCGCCGATAACAACAACTGCCGCAACAACACCTACTGCTCCCACAATTAACTTTTTCGGAACTTTCTTTGACGTGGTTTCTTCAACCACCGGTTGTCCGTCCCCATTCATATCCTTTCCACAGATACTGCAGAATACAGCATCGGCATCATTCGCTCCTCCACAATGAGGACAAAATCTTTGTTGCACCTGTTGTCCTGACTGCTGTTCTTCCTGTTGATGCTCCGGCTGTGGTGTTCCACAATTACCGCAAAATCTTGCTCCCTCTGGCAATTCACATCCACAATTAATGCACTTCATCTTTCTTCTCCTCACTCTTTCTTACTGGTCTAACTGATATCCTCCATCATGCATTGCAAATTCTTTCTGTCTTAAAAATTCTGCATTTTTCTTTTCATATTCATTAAATACTGTTTCCTTAAAGTCAGCCGCATTAACCGTTCCGTTATACCATGATTTACTTCCAAAATAATTCTGGAGTTCCTTAGAATCAAATTTTCTTCCATGTCTTGCATAGATTTCATTTTTCGCATAATTTAACTGCTGAAGCGTTAATCCGCTGACATCTGCATCTGTAAGATATCTGCTGTTACTTTCCGGTAAAATATAATCTCCTCCGGTTACTCCCTCTTCTGCCTCCTCAATCAAATTATCCACCGCATCGGTATCTTCCACCAATGTTTTTCCATTTTTTAATAATTTTAATGCGTCGTCCTTTTTGCCCTGTGCTAGCAGATTCTTGCTCTCTGTATCTAAATACAAAATATATTCTGGTTCATACTTTTCACTCAGTTTTGTGATAAGCTCATCCTCGTCTTTTAACTCTTCTTTTTGTTTTGAAAGTTTCTTTAAAATACTTTCATAATCGGAACTTTTTGCGGATTTTTCAAGACTGTCCTCTAAATCTTTTTCCGTCTGCTCCTGAAGTGCTAAAACTTCTTCTGCTTCTTTTGATTCCAATTTATCTGTATCAAGTTTTGCTAACGCATTTTTTACGCCTGCATAATCAAGTGTTCCTTTTTGATAATCACTCTTAATCTGGGAAATAGAAGAATCCGACTCTGCAGTTTCTTCCTCTTTCGATGCATCTTCTGTATCCTTAGAATTATCTTTATCGACTTCTTCTTCGTTCTCTTCATCACTTCTATCCGATGAAGCCACATAGCTGTCTGCTTCATAAGGAAACAGTACCTTAGAAACAAAAATTCCTGCAACAAAAATCGCACTGATTAAAATTCCGGAAATCGAAAGCGTACGCACTCTTGCATCCTGAAGAGAAAAAATTGCACATAAAAATGCTCCCAGACCAAGTAAAAACGGCACAACATAAATTAAATACGGATAAATACTCTCCAACATAGTACTTTCCTGCATGAAATCTTGCAATACAACTCTTAATAAAACAAAGCTAACTAAAAGCAGAAAACTAAGCAGAAAAGACGCAACTGCCAATCCTTTCCCATCTTTTTTTCCGGTTCTCTGATTTTGTGGTGCAGTTGATGTTTTATTTACTGGTGTTCTATTTACCGGTTTTCTCTCAAACTGAGTCTGCTGTCTGCGATTCTGAGTCGTTCCCTGATTTTGAGAATTTCCCTGATTCTGATTTATTCCTTGTCTCTGCGTATTTTCCCGTTCAGGCATGACTGGACGAATATCCGGCTTTGGATATGGAGTTTTAGAACCCTGCTGTCTACAGGTACAGATTTCGCCCTCCTTAATTTCCTTACCACAATATTTACAAAACATATATCCAAACCTCCCTCTTTGATTCTAACATCATTAGAACTGTAATTACGTTGTAGTGAAGCAGATATTGATATTCTAAATCTGCTTCACTACTTGATTCGGTTAATTACTTCTTGGACAATAATCCAACAGATAATACACTCTTTGTTTGGTTGTATCTGCCGCTGGTGCTTCATTAAATCCAGAATGATCCACATTCTGAGATTCCCAGTATTGTGATATCATTGCTTCTTTTTGATGAATCCAATCCACCTGCGCACTTGTAAGCTGTGACATCTGATCCTCCGGTAAGGATGCCTTTAAATCCTGCCACATCTGATTTAATAGCCCATCCCATAACTGATAACGTGCTTCCTCTTTTGCCATCTTTGTATTAAAGTCATCCGAAGCCCCTACTTCATTTAAAATGGCTGTATCACTTTGTTCTGCTCCCACTAATTTTTCACTCCAGCTTGCATAAAGACTGTTGTCGGTACTACTGCCGGTTGAACTTGATGAACTTGTTGAAGCACTCTGACTGTTTGAAGCTGCCTCCTGGGCTTTCTTTTCTTCTTCTGCTTTCTTCGCTGCTTCTGCCTCCTGCGCTTCCTGTTCCTCGTATTTCTTTAATAATTCTTTCTGTTCTTCCTCTTCTTTTTTCTTTTCTTCTGCTTTTGCCTTTTCTTCTGCGGTCATAGTTCCTTCAACCGGCTCTACATCTTCTTCTGCATCTTTTTTTGTTTCTCTGGAATCTTTCTCTTCCGCATCTTTACTATCGGCTTTGTCTGTGCTTTTATCATTCTTACTGACCTGACTCTGCTCTGCTTCTTCCTGTTTTTTATTATCAGAAATTTTAACCACTGCAAAAGCACCAGCACCTATACAGATTGCAAAGATTACAATCATTATGTATAAACCGATATGACTTTTCTTTTTTACTGGCGGATTTCCTGATGGGCGCTGATTTTCTTCTACCAGACGCATTCCACAAGTTTTGCAGAAATTTTGGTTTTCTTCATACCGCTTTCCACATTTTGGACAAATCTTCATCTTTTTTCGCTTCCTTTCTCTATTTTAATTCTTTAAAAATATTATAACAAAGGATTACAGTTTTTGAAGCTTTTTTGTATGAAATTTAAAAATAATTGGGATTTTTCTTTTTATTTAGAATAATTTTCCAATCAAAGATTGAGAGATATTAGAATGATGTGTATTCTTAGAACAAGGTACAAATTTGGTACAAAATGAAAAAATGCTCCAAATCCTTACTGAATTTGAAGCAAAAAATTAATGCCGCAGACCGGAATCGAACCGGTACGGGTATCACTACCCACGGGATTTTA
>OLQO01002098.1_pt1 | contig 11299 bp, 5 predicted proteins | sample 1672281 | NCBI WGS metagenome assembly OLQO01 (sample SAMEA3136667, study PRJEB25190) | human gut metagenome | biome: human gut; feature: human-associated habitat; material: faeces | place: Austria | collected 2013 | reverse complement strand
AATCACATCCAGCCAAAGGAAGACTGGTTAAATTAACAGATATGGTAGAAAAACCAGCACCAGAAAAAGCACCAAGTCAAATGGCAGTGTTAGGAAGATATGTATTGACTCCAGAAATCTTTGAATTATTAGAAACACAAGGAAAAGGAGCAGGAGGAGAAATCCAATTAACAGACGCTATTAAAAGATTATTAGATAGACAAGCAGTGTATGCTTATGATTTTGAAGGAAAGAGATATGATGTGGGAGATAAATTTGGATTTATCAAAGCAACTATTGATTTTGCTTTAGATCGAGAAGACTTACATGATCAAGTAAATGATTATATTCATACATTAGTTGAAAAAGATAAATGATTTAAGGGGATGTTAATATGTATAAAATAACAGATTTATATGATTTAAATCATACTCAAGCAGGTTCATATTTACAACAATATGAATATCCTTGGGAAGCATTAAAAGGAATTAAAGATTTTATTATTGAATTAGGATCATCACTAGGTGATGATTATAATGAAGTAAGTGAACATGTATGGGTTCATAAAGATGCTAAAGTTTTTGATAGTGCTTATCTAGGAGCACCTTGTATTATAGGAGCAAGAACAGAAGTAAGACATTGTGCTTTTATAAGAGGAAGTGCTTTAGTTGGAGAAGATTGTGTTATTGGTAATTCGGTAGAATTAAAGAATGTCATTATCTTTGATAGTGTTCAAGTTCCTCATTATAATTATGTAGGAGATTCTATTTTAGGATATAAATCTCATATGGGAGCAGGATCAATTACAAGTAATGTTAAAAGTGATAAAACTTTAGTTGTTGTAAAAGATCGTTTTAATCATGAAAATATTGAAACAGGCTTAAAGAAAATGGGAGCAATGTTAGGAGACTATGTCGAAGTAGGATGTAATAGTGTTTTAAATCCAGGAACTGTTATAGGAAGACATAGTAACATTTATCCATTATCAAGAGTAAGAGGTGTTGTTCCAACACACTCTATCTTTAAGGATCTTGATAATATTGTTGATAAGAAATAATCTGTTATGAAGAGTAGCACTTGCGTGTTGCTCTTCTTTTTTATGATATAATGAAAGCGGTTTAAATTATAGGCGGTGGTATTATGATTTTTATAAGAAAATTAATAAGATGTAGTTTACTGATTGGATTTTGTTATATTTTTGTTTGTGTGTGTAAATCTTTATCATTATTAGAAATAATTAATAAAGATTGGATAACTTGGTTGGAAATAGAGAACATGCTGTTTATTTATTTGGGAATATTAGTAGTATTTTATATTTTTTTTATTTATACAAAAAGTGAGTTAACAGAAATACATATATTATTAAAAAAACATTTACTAATGATAAAATTTATACTGATTTGTTTAATGATTATTTCATTTTATAAAAGTTATTATACATTACTTATGATTTCATTCATATTTGAATTTTTGCTCATATATTGTTTATTAGATTATGAATCTAGTAAACAGTATATGTATGATTTTAGTCAGCAAAATGGAGTATCGAATTATACAGAGCAAACTGTTATAGGAAAAGATAAATTAACAAACAACCAAAGAAGAGCATATAATCAATTAGAAAATCTTATTTGTAAAAGAAAAAGTATAGATAGCTTTAATATAGGATTAATAGGTGATTGGGGTAGTGGTAAAACAAGTATAACGGATACGCTTATCTATGAATTAGAAAAAGAAAAAAAGTATTTTTTCTTAAAAGTGTCTGCTTTAACATTCAATGAAACAGGAAATATTATTGAATATGTTAAAGACTTCTTTGGTGATTTATTTAAAAGATATGAAATTGACTATTATTTTGGAGATTCGAATGTAGCTTTTCTAGGTTCTCTTGCAATGCTTAATAACAATGCTAAATCTATTAAAGATATAGTAGAAAGTGTTAAAGGAAATAACTTTGTTGATCTTGAAAAAGAAAGATTTTTATTTAATAAACAAGTAAAAAGATTGTTAGAAGTATCTAAAAGAAAGAATATTATTTTAATGATTGATGATATGGATCGAACTTATCATCAAGATAATATCATTAAGTTATTAAGCGAATTTTCTTCTATCAATGGTTTATTAACTATTGTTTCACTTAATAATGATGATATTGATAATAAGATCTTTAATCATGAAAATAAAGATGATAGTGGAAAAGAAAATGTAATATATAGGGAGTTAGATAAATATATTCATGTAAGGATAAATTTAGATAAAGGTAATGATATTGATTATGATAGAGCTGTAGTTAATCAAATACACCAAGCTTATCAAGAGAGAATTGTTGACTTATGTTATTTTGATTTAAATGAAGAAAATGATCATTTTTCTTGTTTTGATGAATTGCCTGGATATCCTATGAGGACCATAAAAAAAGATTATATACATACAGGATATTACAATTTATTATTTGAATTATTTTATGATAATTTGAAATTAAATAATGAAGGATTTGGAAATTATATAGAATCATTGATTAATAATTTTGTGCAAAATACAAATGAGTTATCTATAGATAGATTAGATAACAATTCTCTTGAAGAAATTATTAATATAAAAAATATTGTTCCTAACCAACATATTTCTATAGGAAGATGGATGTTTAGAGCATCAAATATTTATTCTTTAGTTCGTGAATGCTTAAACGTTATTATTAGTCAAATTGATTTATTACAATCTGAAAGAATAGAAATTAGAAGAAGTATTTCTACTATTAATGATATGTATTTATATTGCTTAAAAAAATCAAGAGAAAAAAAGTTAACAATTGAAAAAAAAGAATCGATAATATATATGATTTTCAATGATGATGAAGTAAGAGAAATTGAAAAATTAATAAAAAATTTCGATTATAAAGAAATCAGAAATATTTGTGTAATTAAATTATCAATTATTAGTGAAAGTATAATCGCTCAAGAAAAGTTAAATGATTTTATGACATATTTAGCAAATGTTATATCAAATTATCGATCTTTTAAAATTCAATTACGTGAAGCAAATATTCTTGAAAAAGATTATTTAACATATCAAATTGAACAATGGGAAATATTACATGGTAAAGATGAAAAATACAAAAATATGGTATATAATAGGTATTTTAGTGTGTTAGGATTAGATATCGGTATTCCTAAAGTAATTTGGTTAGTAAATAGCATTTTGATTCAAAACTACATTTTGAGATTTGGTACAAGATTTAATCATGGTGAATTAATTAATAGCAGAGTTTATATATATCATGGTAATAATAGAAAAGTTGTGGTTATCTCAAAAAAAGATGAAACAGTGGAAAACAGTATATTTTTAGATATTACGGGAGAAATGATAAATGATCTAAGTGAAAATGAATTAGTAGAAATAAAAGAAAAAAATATGCTTGTTTGGAAGGCTAGATAAAAAAGAAAATATTTTGTGTAAATTATGATTTTTCAATTATAGAAAATGGACATATTTCCTAGTAAAATTAAGTCGACCAAAACATTAATCTAAGGAGATATGCCCATGAACTATTTTACTACATCTTTAATGAAAAATCTAATTACTAATGATAATAATCTTCCTCTTTTTGAGAAAGCTGTTGCCGAACTTTTTAGAAGTGAACTTGAAAAATCTATCAATGAAATTCTTGAACACGAATTAACTTTATTTCTAGATTATGAACGTTATGACAGAAGTAATAATGAAGATTATCGAAATGAAAGCTATATTCGTACATTCAATACTAAATAGGGTGTACTCAATATTAAAATGCCTAGAGATCGTTTAGGTCTATTTTATTCAAGTCTGCTTCCTAAATATCGTCGACATGATCATTCTACTTATCAAACAATCATTGATCTATTTGATAAGGGATTATCCAATCAAGATATTTCTAGTATTGTCAATCATTTATGCGGTGCTAGTTATTCTAAACAAACAGTAAGCAATATTACAGATAAATGCATAGAAAACATTGATAAATTCAAATCTAGACAGTTATCTAAAGAATACGCTGTTGTTTATACGGATGCAACATGCATGACCTTACGAAGAGATACTGTCGAAAAAGAAGCAGTGCATATAGCAGTTGGTATTACTGTTGAAGGCACAAAAGAGATTTTAGGATACTCTATAGCACCCAACGAATCCGCTGAAATTTGGAAAGAACTTCTAGAAGATTTCAAATCAAGAGGTTTAGAAAGTATATCGTTATTTTGTACAGATGGCCTAGCTGGTATGGAAGAAGTTATTGAACAGACTTTTCCAACAGCTAAAATTCAAAGATGTCTAGTACATATATCTAGAAATATAGCGGCCAAAGTACGTGTAACAGATAGAAAAGAAATACTAGATGATTTCAAAGAAGTATATAATGCATCCAAATTAGAAGAAGCATTATCAAGCCTTGAAACATTTACTTCAAAATGGAAAAGAAAATATCCTAGAGTAATTGATATTTTAGATAAAAATACGCATCTATTAACGTATTTTGATTATCCAAAGGAAGTAAGACATAGTATTTATTCAACGAATCTGATTGAAGGTTTCAACAAGCAACTTAAGAAGAAATTTAAGTTGAAGGAACAGTTTCCAACCGAAACATCAATGGAAAAATACTTAGTATCACAATTCAATCAATACAACGAGAAATTTATGAATAGAATTCACAAAGGTTTTGGTTTAGTTGGTCGTGATCAATGGTTTCCAAATTAATAGATAACAACCAACCTTATCTACTGAAAACTTAATTTACAGGAAATAAGAATTTACACAAGATTCTTGACACTAGGAGGTGCGGACAATTTCTTGGACTTATTAATTAAGCTAAATTCAAGTTTTGTCTGTACTCACTAGGACTCATATAATTTAACGATTTTTTTATTCTTTTCGTATTATACCACAAGATATATTCATTGATAATGGTTATAAAATCTTCAATATTTATATTTTCCCATTTTCTTCCGTAAAACATCTCATTTTTCATTCTGCCAAAAAATCCTTCACATGCTGAGTTATCTGGAGAGCAGCCTTTCTTTGACATACTTCTCTTAAAGCCGTATTTATTCATTCTTTCAATCCATCCTGGCCAGCGATAGTGCGCTCCTCGGTCTGAATGTATCAATGGCTTTTCTTCATTCGCTAATGAAAAATAATACGTATCTAACATCTGATTGACAAGGTCGGCATCCGGTTTTGTACTAACATTCCATGTCGTCACCATTCCATCAAAACAGTCTATTATTGGCGAAAGATAAACTTTTCCAGCAGGTATAGAAAATTCAGTGATATCCGTTAGCATCTTCTCATTTGGCCTTTCTGCATGAAAGTTTCGATTAAGAAAATTATCTACTGCTTTTGAGATTTCTCCCTGATAAGAATTGTATTTCTTTGTTTTTTTAGTTTTTACAATCAGATTGTTTTCTTTCATGATCTTTCTAACAATTTTTTCTGATATTTGAATATTATCTTTTCTTAATAATGCCTGAATTCTTCGATAACCATATCTTTCGCTGTTTTCATTGAATAATTCAGTGATTTTTTCTTTGATTGGTTCATACTTATTCGTTGAATATAGATGCTTATGCTGATAGCAGTAACTGCTTTTAGAGATGTGCATTTTCTCTAAAAGCTTAGACAATGAATACTTACTTCTTAGGGCATCGACAATCATTGTCTTTTCTTTGTTTTTCAGCATTAACAGATCGATGCCCTGATCTTTTTTTAAAATCTTAATCGTTTCCTTTAATATATCATTTTCAAATTCTAATTCCTTTACCTTGGCCATAAGGTTATCTTGATTTGAATCAGCAGTAGAAGCTGTTTCAGCAGTCAGTTCGCCTCTAGGCAAATGTTTCTTTTGACTCATAAGGGCGCCAGCACCTCCATTAAGATATTTTCTTCTCCATGAATAAATACTGGTTCTAGAATAACCAGTATCCTCTGATACTGATTTTATATCTTCACCAATCTCAAAGCAACGATGAAGTATATTTAATTTCATTTCCAAAGTAGGATGTCTTCTATGTGTGGGCAAATCACAGTAGTCAACAGCAGCTCTTTGCTTGAAAGAGATGTTTCTATTTTTAATCCAGGTATACATATTTTGTCTGGTAGGATACCCCAATTGATTGATAACTTTCCCAATAGATCCTAATTCATCATATAGGGCGAGAGCTCGTTCTTTTTCTTGTTCCGTATATGCCATGTTTTTCTTCTCCTTGTTCCTTTTGGTCCAAGAAATTGTCCGCACCTCCCTATCTGATTTTCTTTCCATAAATATTTTCATTTTATAAAGTATAATAATAAAAGTACATCGACTAGTATCATCATAATATTTCTCAATTTTATCAATAATATCTATAGATTTTTTTGTATCTCTATAATTAATAGCTTCTAATTCTGCTATTAATATATTATGAGCAGTTCTTTTTTTGTTATAAATTTTATTTAAATAAAATTTGCCTTTTTCATAATCATCACATAATATACATAATTCAACAATAAACATTATTATTCTTTCATTAAATGAATCTATTTTTTCATCTTGTAAAAAATTTTTTTCTAATTCACTTATTATTATTTCTGGATACTTCCTTTTTATTGCCATTATTTTTAATTTTGGAAATAATTGAATGATTTCATTATTTTCTTTAAATAAACAATTAATTTTAAATAGAGATATTATGTCATTTTTGCTATTAAAATACTCTTTTAAAAAATTATATGCAATATAACCTTCTATATTATTATGATAGGATTCAACAATTTGATTGTACAATGACTTTGATAAACTTAATTTTGGTTTTTCTTCCAAAATGTTATTACTGATTAATTCATTTATTATAATATTATAATTACTTGATTCAAAATTTGATATGTTAATTGATTGATTATTTAAAAGTTGTACAATTTCTTCAACAGAGAAACTGATAGGAGATATATGAATAAGCTGAAGTATTATTTTTTGAATTTGATCTAATAAAATGTAATTAAATTCAGGTTCGTTATTTATATATAATGTTCTATACTTTTCAAATAATTTTATTAAATTACCGTTAGCATGCTCGTAAAAATCTTTTATTTCTTTTAATTTAGGTCCACTTTTTTTTGATAAATTAAAAAGTTGTTTTATTTCATTAAAATTTATAGGTTGAACATAATAATATTGACATTCTTTATTAATAGAATTAATTTCGTTTTTTATACAAATAAAATCATCCTTACAAAGAGTATACTCAAAAATAAAAATTGTTGTAGGTATCTCACTTGCCAAATTTAAAAATAAATCCATAGATTCCTTTTCTATAGATTGTGCATTTTTAAAATAGATAAAATTATTATCAAGATTCGATTCTAGATAGTTTCGTATAAGATTTATTTTATTTGCTATTTCAAGATTATTGAAGCCTATTATACTGCTGGTTTTATTCGTTATAAAATTTTTTAATGAATTTATAAATAATGGTTTAATCCTTAATAGAAAATTTGTCATTCTATTTGATTTTTTTTCAATTGCATTTAGTAATAAATCAACATGATAAAACTCTTTCAAAGTTTTTTGTTTATGTGATCCTTCAACTATAATAGAATATTTTTTTATGTCAGATTGTTCTAAAATTTTATTTATCAATTCTGATTTACCTATACCGTTGTCACCATAAATAATTAGGACATTTTTTATTTGATCATTTTGAGGTTTTAATAAATAAGGTAATTCGCTTCTTTCTTTAGTTCGATTAACAAATTTCATACTATTTTCCTTTATCTATCGATAACTTCTAATTATCTATAATAACTAGTATATCACTGTTATGATGAAAATAGAATGTCCATTCAGTAGTGTAATGTGACCGTTCAGTAGTTTAGACAAATATGTCGTGAAAATTAATGTATAATATAAAAAGGCACAATGTAAAAATTTAAATTTAAAAAATATCGAAATAAATTGTAATAATTTCAATTGAAAGTTATAGAATACAAAACATTCAGCATTAGAAGAGATTGGTAATGAATTAGAATTATTTTGAATAAGTGTTAGAAGAAGTGATTAGTATATTTATGATAATTGAGTGAAGAAGTGAGAAAAGAGTATATTATAGAAAAGTTGAGTAGCTAATACACTTGGATAAATTATTGTTAGAATATTAAATGTTTAGTATATCTGTATTTTTGTAAGATGGAAAAGCATTATATCTAATTTATATGGAAGCATGTATTCTACGAATAGATAAAGAAATTAAATTTTAGATAATATGAAAAGGAAGCAATAGAAAATAATGGAAACAACGGAGTTATTAAAATATTTAAAGTTTGCACAGCAAAACGGATATGTACTTTATATAAATGGAATTAAGGGAAAAAATTCAGAAATTTATGTAGATAGTTATAAAAGTGATAAATTAGAAGGTCGTTTTTATAGTAGTAATAGGCAGATGTCTTATTATTATAAAAATATTGTTTCTTGTAAATTTTCAAACCAAGATGAGCAAAAGGAGTTTGAAAAATGGCTATTCAAAGAAATTTATGGGGAGGATATAGCAAAACGAATTGCATATTTTAAAGAATACTATAAACAGATTATTGAGAAAGAACCAGATAAAGTAGAAGAATTAGGTGGAAATCAGGAAAATGTATTAAAAAAACAAAAACTAGAGTGTTTAGAAAAAATGTTTGCTCAAATTTATCAAGATCCAAATAATTATTTACGGCAGTATATACTCGGTTCAATTAATGATATAGATGAAAGAGAGGAAACAAATCCTATACTGTTGCTCAGTCATTCTAATTTTTCTCAAAAAAAAGCCATTGAAAATGCTTTGTCAAAACCAGTTACAATTATAGAAGGACCTCCAGGAACTGGAAAGACAACGACTATTTTGAGTATTGTCTCTAATCTTTTAGTAAGAGGAAATCGAGTGGTCGTTGTTTCAAAGAATAATTCTGCAATTGAGAATATTAAAGAAGAATTAGATAAATTTCAATTACCACGTTTCTATCTTCGTCTAGGAAGAAAAAAACTCATCGAGACTAAAGTGAATCCAAATATTAAAAGCTGGGTTCAGGAAACATTGATATTTCAGGAATCATTTGAAGAAGAAAATGATGAATATGATGATTTGTATAAATTATATTCTGAATTACAGACAATAGAGAAAGATATTAATGAATTGATTGGAAAAAAGAATAAACTCCAAGAAAACGAAAATATGCTTCGTCATATTGAAAAACGTGGAGAGGCTTTCCAAATAGATCATTTTCAAATGGAAAAGGAGTTTCCTAAAATAAAAAAATTTCAGAACAAAAGCATAGATTATATGCGACGTGAAATCGATAGAATTGCACATTCCTTACAACAATTAGATTATGGGAATTACTATTCTATTATGAATCGTTTGAAGAATGGCTTTATATGGAAAATGGGTAGAAAACGATTTGAAGCAGAAGGTATAATGTTGCAGTTTCAATTAGAATATCTTTATCTTTTACAGGAAATTCAAATACTTTCAGAAGAATTAAAAAATGCAGGACTTGAAGATAAGCAGAAGAAATTGAAAAAAATATACGATGAACAATATGTTGATCTATCTGTTAAGTTATTGCGACAATTTTTATATAAATTTTTCTCTGATGTGAATTATCGTAGTATGGCAGAAAGTATTATAAACTACGAGGATATTGACATTTATGATAAATGTAAAGATAAAATTCATAAGATGTATCCGGTTATATTAACAACAGCAGATGCATTTCCTTTTAATTTTAAAGATTATTTTAATGGTAGTCAAAAGATAGATTATATTATTATGGATGAAGCATCTCAATGTGATATACTTGCTGCACTTCCAATTTTACATTTGGCTAAACATTGTGTAATTGTAGGAGATCAAAAACAATTAAGTGCAATTACAGATGAAGCAATGAAAGTAGGACTTCCAAAAGTAGAAAAGGAGTATGATTTTTTCTCTGAAAATTTCTTGAGTTCTATAAAAAAAGTATGGGATCCACCAGTTGTACTTTTACGTGAACATTACAGGTGCGATTATTCAATCATTAATTATTGCAACAAGTATTTTTATAACAATGAGTTGATTATTTATACAGAATTTCATCCTGATTCGATGGAACTTCTTAAAGTAGATCACGGAAAATATGCTCAACCTGATTTTAGTAATGAGAGAGAAATAAAATCTATAGAAGGAATTACAGGAGAAAAATTAAAAGATACATATGTGATTACTCCGTTTAAGACACAAGGAGAAAAGCTACGTAAACATTTTCGATGTGGAAAAGATACATGTGGAACAATTCATACATTTCAGGGTAGAGGACAAGAAAATATATTTTTTTCAACAGTGCTCAATAATTTGTATTTTGCAAATAATCATTTAGCTGGCAATCACTGTTTGTTTAAAGATGATTTGATAAATGTAGCGGTGTCACGGGCAAAAAATAATTTTATTTTGGTTTCAGACGCTTTATATTTTCACAATAAAAATAAACAAATGCGAAATCTAATTGACTATATTGAAAGCTATGGAAAACAAATTCCTGATACAACGGTATGTATTTTTGACGGATTGTACAAAAAAATGAAGTCTTATACAAGACACGACAATCTGGATAATGTGTTCGAAGAAACAATTTATAAATACATAGAGGATTATTGTAATAAACATCAGCAAGTATGTTGTTGGATTAAATTACCATTAGCTGATTTGGTTACAAATAAGACATATCTAGATGAGCATCCTGATATTAAAAGATTTGTAATGCATCATAATGCACATGTTGATTTTACACTCTGTAATACGGTTAATAAACCAATTTTGGCAATTGAACTAGATGGGAAAAAGCATGGTGATAAAATACAAATAGAACGTGACAAGAAAAAGAATAAGGCATTAGAGCATATGAATATTCCTTTATGGCGATTACCATCAAAAAAAGCGTTGACAAAGGATGAGTTTGAACAAAAATTGCGAAGTTATATAATGGAATAAGTAGTTATAAAATTTCAATTAAAGAAAAAAAATAATAGCTATAATTATATTGGAATTGAATTTTTATGAGGTAAGAAACATAAAAAAGGATGGAGCAAAGGTATTTTAAATTATTAAAAGAATCTTGATATAAAATTAGTGTTTTTCTAAAATGTTTAGTATTTTTATATAGTATGATATTCAATTTTGCTTTACTTCTTTTTATTTTATTAAGGCGATATTACTTATAGAATATCGCCTTTTAATTGTAAGCGCCAAATAAAATAGTGGATAAAAATATAGAACTCTAAGAACTACAATAT
>OLQO01002097.1_pt1 | contig 11303 bp, 8 predicted proteins | sample 1672281 | NCBI WGS metagenome assembly OLQO01 (sample SAMEA3136667, study PRJEB25190) | human gut metagenome | biome: human gut; feature: human-associated habitat; material: faeces | place: Austria | collected 2013 | reverse complement strand
GCGAAAGGGTCAAGGGAGGAACTCCCTTGCGGAGTCCAGAGGCAGAGCCTCTGGTGGGATCTAAGGGGCAAAGCCCCTTGGTTCCCCTCACAGCTCCCTTCGGCCCTCCATCGCCTTTGAGAGCGTCACTTCGTCGGCGTATTCAAGGTCGCTGCCGACGGGGACGCCGTGGGCAATGCGGGTGCACTTGATGCCCATGGGCTTAATGAGCCGCGCAATGTAGGTTGCGGTCGCTTCGCCCTCGATGTCGGGGTTCGTCGCCAGAATCACTTCGCTGACCGGCTCGGTCTGCAGGCGCGTCATCAGTTCCTTGATGTGTATATCATCCGGCCCGATGCCGTCCATCGGCGACAGCGTGCCGTGCAGGACGTGGTACAGCCCGTGGTAATCGTGCATCCGCTCCATGGCGGCCACATCGCGCGGGTCGCGCACGACGCAGATTTGCCCGTTATGGCGGTTTTCATCCGCGCACACGGCGCACTTTTCAGCGGAGGAAAAATTGCCGCACACGTCGCAGTAGCGAATTGCCTTGCGTCCCTGCCACAGCGCTGCTGCCAGCGCGTGAACATCCTCCAGCGGCATCCCGACGATATGGTACGCCAGCCGCGCCGCCGTCTTGTGACCGATGCCGGGCAGCCGAGACAGCTCCGACACCATCCGCTCAATCGGTTCGATTTGTCCGGGCATCAGAACAGACCGCCCATGCCGCCCATGCCGGGCGCCATCTTGTTCATCGTCTCTTCGCGGTTTGCTTCACCCTTGCGCAGCGCTTCGTTCACCGCCGCCATCACAAGGTCCTGCAGCATTTCCACGTCGTCGGGGTCAACGACCTTGGGGTCAATCGTCAGGGACAGCAGCTCGCGCTTGCCGTTCACCTTTACGCTTACCACGCCGCCGCCGGACTGCGCTTCGTACTCCTGCGCATCCAGCTTTTCCTGCGCGTCCGTCATCGCCTGCTGCATCTTCTGCGCCTGACGCATGAGCTGCTGCATGTTCGCGCCACCGCCGAAGCCAAAGTTCTGTCGTGCCATAAAAATCGTCCTCCTAATTATTCGTTTTCTGTCAGTTTCTCCGGGGAAATCCGCCGGATGGTCAGGTTGCCCGAAGCCGTCGTCACGCGGACAGACGGTGCGCCATTGACGATGGATACGCCGTCCGTCAGCAACCGCCCGGACACCGAGCGAAGAATGGCGTCACACTGCGCGCCGGGAATCTCCAGACTGATGCCGCCTGCGACCGAGCCGCCCTTGAAGGTGGAGAACATCTCCGCAAAAGAGAGCATTGCGCCCCGGCTGACCGAGGACAGCGAGATGTTCAGAAACGCAAGGCGCTCCAGACAGAGCATCCCCGTCGTTGTGAACAGGCTGCAATCCTGACCGGAGAGGTCGCTGCCGGCAATGTCGCCGCTGCCGTTCTTGACCTTCAGGCTCAGGCTGCTCAAGTCGGAGAGCATCACGAAGCCGGAGAGCGACTCCACAGACAGGTCACTGACCTGCAAACCGCGGACATGAACGCTGCCGGACGTCGTGCGAATCTCGACCCGCCCCTTCCACGTGCGCGGAATGCGGACGGTCACTTGCAGCCAGCGGGCGCTGAGCGGCAAGGGCGAGAGTGCGGCGGCGGACTGCTCCAGCGTCAGCGTATCGCCGTTCTGGGCGAGCGAAACCGCCTTCATATCGTGGTCGTCGCCGGATGCCATGACTTGGATTTCCTGCGTGTCATCGGCGTAGAGTTCCAGCAGGGCGCCGGTGAGGTGAATCACCAGCTGCGTAATGGTCAGCGAGGAAAAAGAGTTGCGCGAATTCATACGCGTTCACCTCCGTCATTCGTCCTCATCATATCACGTTTTGGCGCTTGTTGCAAGGGGAAAAGCCAACTATGAAGCAGTTGGATGCTTATGCGGATAGGCATAGTTGACTTCATTTCCATCGTGGTAACTTCCGCGAGTTCCAGAGGGCATAAAAACAGACGAAGTCTGCGATCGCCCTCTGGACTCCTTCGGCGTTCGCCTCCGGATGCTACTTGATTTTTATTGGAAGTTTTTTAGTTTGTGCGCAGGGACGCTTCGCTGCCTGCGGCGAAGTTGCCGGACTTGTTTTTCCTCTTTGAGTAGGTTTAACGGAGCAACAGTTGGGGCGTTGCCCCAAGCCCCATAAGGGGCGCCGCCCCTTAACCCCGCAAGGGGCATTGCCCCTTGACCCTTTTTTCGGCGCCATGCGGGCGCTGTTATTCCAGCAGCTCCGCCCCCGTCACCACGTCGTCCATCACCGCGATAACCAGCGGCGTTCCGCGATCCTGCTTGCCTTGCAGGCGCACGTTGTCCCTTTCCACCAGCGTCGCGGGGGATTTCGCCTGCTGCACGCGAATCAGGTGATCGTCCTTCTCCAACCGCACCACGCCCGCAAGCTGTTTGCCGTTGCTGCCATTCTTGTTGAAATAGAACGACTTCACGCCCTTGCCGTTGCGGTTCTGCTTCTCGAAATCGACGGAGAGCAGGCGTTTGGCGTAGCCGCGGTCGGTCAGCAGCACGATTTGGTCGCTGTCTTGCAGCTGCCCGCACCAGATGACCTCGTCGCCGTCCTCCACCTGCATACAGCGTACCCCGGCGGCGACGCGCCCCTGCACCGGTACGCTGTCGAGCGAGAAGCGGATGCACAGGCCGCTGCGGGTGAACAACAGCAGGTCGTCGCGACTGGCGGCGGGGAGAACTGTCAGCAGACGGTCGCCGTCTTTCACGTTCACGGCGGCGAATTTCTTGCTGCGCACGTCGTAATCCGCGGCGGCGGTGCGTTTCACCATGCCCTGCCGGGTGATGAAGAGAATGTCCGGCAGATGCCCGATGTCCGCCATGCGGATGCACGTCATCCACAGCGCCTTCTCGTCGTCCTCTAAGCCCGCCAGCACGCCTGAAAGCAACTGCCCGCGATCCTTGGGCTTGACTTCGTTCAGCGACGCAACGGGCAGGGGATAGCAGTTGCCGTGGTCGGTGAAGATGAGCAGCGTCTCGTCTGTTTTGGCCATGAACAGGAAGTCGGCGAACTCCTTGTCGTCCTCCGCGCAGGTCGGGAGCGGCGTTTTCTTGTAGAGCGCGGGATTCATGCGCTTCAACTGCCCCGCGCCCGTGAACGCCACGATGACCTCTTCCGGCGCGGCGGCCTCTTCCTCAACTTCCAGCGGGGATTCGTCCGCTTTTTCGATGGTTGTGCGGCGCTCGTCGGCGAATTCCTCGGCAATCTCCTGCAATTCCTTGCGGATGACCGCCAGCAGCTTCTTCTCGCTGTGCAGGATGCCCTCCAAGCGGTCGATGAGCTTCAGGATGTCCTCGTACTCCTTGCGCAGGGCAATGATTTCCAGATTCGTCAGCCGCTGCAGGCGCATGTCCAAGATTGCCTGCGCCTGCGCGTCGGACAGCTCGAAGCGCTCCATCAGGCGGGTTTTCGCTTCCTTCGGGTTCTTCGAGGAGCGAATCAGCGCGATGACCTCATCGAGGTTGTCCACCGCAATCATCAGCCCCTGCAAAATGTGCGCGCGGGCTTTCGCCTGCTTCAGGTCGTACTCCGTGCGGCGGGTGATGACGTTTTTCTGATGGCGGATGAAGTGCCCCAGCATCGTCTTCAGCCCCATCTGCACGGGCTTGCCCTCGGCGATGGCGACCATGTTCACGCCGAAGGTGACCTGCAAGTCCGAATACTTGTAGAGCACTTTCAGCACCTTGTCCGGGTCGGCGTCCTTCTTCAGCTCGATGACGGCGCGCATTCCCTCGCGGTCGGATTCGTCGCGAATGTCGTAGATGTTTTGCAGCTGACCCTTCTTTTCTTCCGACAGCTTCAAAATCTTCTCCAGCATCGCGGCTTTGTTGACCATGTAGGGGATTTCCGTGATGACGAGCAGCTTGCGCCCGTTCACGCCGTCCTCCACATGCACGCGCGCGCGCAGGGACAGCTTCGAGCGTCCGGTCTCATAGCCTCTGCGGATTTCCTCGTTTTTCACCAGCACGCCGCCGGTGGGGAAGTCCGGGCCGGGGATGATTTTCATCAGCTCATCCAGCGGAATGTCCGGATTCTCCATCACAGCAATTGCCGCGCGGATGCTTTCGCCCAGATTGTGCGGGGGAATGTTCGTCGCCAGCCCTACCGCGATGCCGCTTGCGCCGTTGACGAGCAGATTCGGAAAGCGCGCGGGCAGCATGTCCGGCTCTTTGAGCGTGTCGTCAAAATTCAGGCGGAACGGCACGGTGTCCTTCTCAATGTCGCGCAGCATTTCCAGCGCGAGGGGCGTCATGCGCGCCTCGGTGTAACGCATGGCGGCAGCGCTGTCGCCGTCAATGGAGCCGAAATTGCCGTGCCCATCGACCATCGGCCCGCGCATGGAGAAGTCCTGCGCCATGCGCACCAGCGCGTCGTACACGGAGGAATCGCCGTGCGGGTGATATTTGCCCAGGCAGTCGCCGACGATGCGGGCGCACTTGCGGTGCGGCTTGTCGGGCGTCGTGCCCAGTTCCATCATGGTATAGAGAATGCGGCGCTGCACGGGCTTTAAGCCATCCTCGACGCGCGGCAGGGCGCGTTCCAGAATGACATGCTCCGCGTAGGGAATCATGGACTGGTGCATCACGTCCTCGACGGTCGTTTGCAGGATGCGCGACGGGTCGTCCTTGGGAATCGGGCGGTTATCGCTTGTTTTCTTTGCCATAACTTACTTTCCTTCCCCTCGCTGACCTTCCGGCAGCTCGAAATTATCCGGCTTGTTGAAGTCGGCGTTCTCGATGATGTAGTCGCGGCGCGGCTCCACCTTGTCGCCCATCAGGATGGTAATGCGGCGGTCAGCCAGCGCTGCGTCCTCAATCGTCACCTGCATCAGTTTGCGCTGGGAAGGATCCATCGTCGTCGCCCAGAGCTGTTCGGGATTCATTTCACCCAAGCCTTTGTAGCGCTGGAGCGTGTAGCCTTTGCCCGCTTCCTTGATGCACTTCGCCAGCTCCTTGTCGTCGTAGGCATAGAGGACTTTGCTGCCCTTTTGCACCTTGTACAGCGGCGGCATTCCGATATAAACGTGACCGCCGGTGACAAGCTCTTTCATGTAACGGAAGAAGAAAGTGAGCAGAATGGCGCGGATGTGTGCGCCGTCCTGATCGGCATCGGAGAGGATGATGACTTTGTTGTATTTGAGGTTGGCAAGGTTGAAATTCTCGTCGATGGACGTGCCGAGCGCGGTAATCAGCGAGCGGAACTCCTCGTTGCTCAGCACCTGATCCAGCCGCTTCTTTTCGGCATTGAGGGGCTTGCCGCGCAGGGGGAGAATCGCCTGATAGCGGCTGTCGCGCCCCTGCTTGGCGCTGCCGCCTGCGGAATCGCCCTCGACGATGAACAGCTCATTGTCCTCCGCCTTTTTGCCGCGGCAGGCGCTGAGTTTGCCGACCAGCGGCGCGGCGTCAAGCTGATTTGCTTTGCGGGCGTTGTCGCGGGTCTTGCGCGCGGCTTCCCGCACCTGCGCGGCGCGAATCGCCTTCTGCACAATCTGCTGGGCAATCTCCTGATTCTTGAGGTTCTCCAGCCAGTCCGTCAGCTGCTGGGTGATGATGCTCTCCACCGCGGGGCGCACTTCGCTGTTGCCCAGACGACCTTTTGTCTGCCCCTCGAACTGCGGATTCTTGACCATCGTCGTCAGCACGCAGCTCAAGCCTTCGCGGAAGTCCTCGCCCGTCAGGTTGCTGTCCTTTTCCTTCAGGAAGCCGTTGCGGCGGGCATAGTCGTTGAACATCTTCGTGAACGCCGCCTTGAAGCCCGTTTCGTGCGTTCCGCCTTCGCCCGTGGGGATGTTGTTGACATAGGAAAAAAGGCTTTCGGTGTAGCCGTCGGTGTACTGAATGGCGACGCGGCAGATGACGGAATCCTTCTGTCCTTCGAGGTAAATCGGCTGATCGTGCAGGACGGTTTTGCCGTCGTTCAAATACCGCACATAGTCGATGATGCCGCCCTCGTAGTGGAAGGTCGTTTCGCGGCGGGCAGGGTCGCTCACACGCTCGTCGAGAAAGACGATTTTCAAGCCCCGATTCAGGTATGCCAACTCCTGCAGGCGGCGGAAGACTGTGTCGTAATTGAAGCTCACGTCCTCGAAAATCGCGTCATCGGGAAGAAAACGCACGAGTGTGCCCTTCTTGCGTGTGTTGCCGACTTTTGCCAAGGGTGCGTCCGGCTTGCCCGCGATGACCTTGCCTTTCTTCTCATCGAACTGACTTGTGAAGCGCATGGCATAATGGCTGAAATCGCGGTAGATGTCCACGGTCAGCCACTTGCTCAATGCGTTGACGACCGACGCGCCCACGCCGTGCAGACCGCCGGAATAGCTGTAATTCTCGTTGTTGAACTTGCCGCCCGCGTGCAGCACAGTGAAAATGACCTCCGCGCCGCTGACGTGCATGGTCGGGTGCTCATCCACAGGCATACCGCGCCCGTTGTCGTACACCGACGCGGAGCCGTCCGTGTGCAGCGTTACGCGCACCTCATCCGCAAAGCCGTTCGACGCCTCGTCAATCGCGTTATCCACAATCTCCCAGAGCAGGTGATGCAGACCGCGCGTCGAGGTGGTGCCGATATACATGCCCGGACGCATCCGAACCGCTTCCAGCCCTTCCAGCACCTGAATATTGCCCGCATCATAGTGATTTGCTTGATTTGCCATGAAAAAACTCCTCTTATAATGAAGGAAGTATATCAAAATCGCAACGGTGACAAAGCACCAATTTTCATTATATCACAATTCCGCCGATTCATCAAGGCGAACAGCAAAATGACGCTCGGACAGCAAAGCGGCGCGAAAAATTTTCACCCGCTCAACAAAAACGTAACATTTTATCAAATATCGGAAACATGTTCATGGGAAAACAAAAATAGATATTGAAAACGGGCAGATAATTGCCGAATCAAACAGGGGAAAATCCGCGAAAACGCCGCAGAATTTACAATTCACAGGGAAAAAGCCTCTTGACAATGAAACAATTTTGTAATAAAATCAGGCTGTACGGAAAGGAGTGATTTCCCCATGATGAATTCCGGTCTGCGGCGGCTTCTGTCCGGCGCGGTGGCGCTGATGCTGCTGGGCTGTTCCTCCGCCTTGGCGGATACGGCGACGGTCACTGCGCGCAAACTCATTCTGCGCGAAAAAGCATCCTCGACCAGCGATGCCCTGCAAACCCTGCCCAAAGGCACGAAGCTGGAGGTTCTCGGCAAAAGCGGCAGCTGGTATAAAGTGACTTACGGGAAATACACCGGCTATGTCTATAAAACGTATGTTAGCGTGACCAAGACGGCCAGCAGTTCCAGTTCTTCCAGCAGCACGACGCGGCTGGAAAAGGGGAGCACGGGCAGCGACGTCAAGGAGTTGCAGACAAAGCTGAAAAAACTCGGCTATTATGATGCTTATGTCGATGGCGATTATGGCGACACGACCGTCGCGGCGGTCAAGGCGTTCCAGAAGAAGTATAACCTGACGGCGGACGGCATTGCAGGCAAAGAGACGCTCAAAAAGCTGGACAGCGCGTACAAGAACGCGGACAGCGCCAAGGACGTTGATTCGCTCCGCATGGGCGACAGCGGCAGCGCGGTCAAGGACTTGCAGACGAAGCTGAAGAAGCTGGGCTATTACGACGGCACGGTGGACAGCACGTTTGGTTCGGGCACATACGCGGCGGTTCGCGCGTTCCAGAAGAAGTATAACCTGACGGCGGACGGCGTGGCGGGCAGCGAAACGCTCAAAAAGCTCGACAGCGCGTACAAGAACGCGAACAGCGACAAGGACGACGATTCGCTCCGCATGGGCGACAGCGGCAGCGCCGTCAAAGACTTGCAGACGAAGCTGAAGAAGCTGGGCTATTACGACGGTACGGTGGACAGCACGTTTGGTTCGGGCACATACGCGGCGGTCAAGGCGTTTCAGAAGAAGTATAACCTGACGGCGGATGGCGTAGCGGGCAGCGAAACGCTCAAAAAGCTCGACAGCGCGTACAAAAACGCGGACAGCGACAAGGACGACGATTCGCTCCGCAAAGGCGCAACCGGCAGCGCGGTCAAGGATTTGCAGACGAAGCTGAAAAAGCTCGGCTTCTACAACGCCTATGTCGATGGCAGCTATGGCGATACGACGGTTGCGGCAGTCAAGGCGTTCCAGAAGAAGTATAACCTGACGGCGGACGGCGTGGCGGGCAGCGAAACGCTCAAAAAGCTCGACAGCGCGTACAAGAACGCGGACAGCGACAAGGACGACGACTCGCTCCGCAAAGGCGCAACCGGCAGCGCCGTCAAGGACTTGCAGACGAAGCTGAAAAAGCTCGGCTTCTACAATGCGTCCATTGACGGCGATTATGGCGATACGACGGTTGCGGCGGTCAAGGCGTTCCAGAAGAAGTATAACCTGACGGCGGATGGCGTGGCGGGCAGCGAAACGCTCAAAAAGCTCGACAGCGCGTACAAGAACGCGGACAGCAATACCAGCACCGATGACGATTCGCTCCGCAAGGGCGCAACCGGCACGGCAGTCAAGACGCTGCAGACCAACCTGAAGAAGCTGGGCTTCTACACGGCGTATGTCGACGGTTCGTTCGGCTCGACGACCGAGAGCGCCGTCAAGGCATTCCAGAAAAAATACGGTCTGACGGCGGACGGCGTGGCGGGCAGCGCGACGCTCAAGAAGATTGAATCCGTCGTGGCGAGCGCCAGCAGCGGCAAGATTACCACCGAGCGACTGGACTGGTTCAATGGCGGCAAGTACGTCATCCCGAACGGCGCGGTATTCCAGATTAAGGACGTCAGCACGGGGCTGATTTTCTCCGCGCGCCGGCAGAGCGGCGGCAACCATATGGACGCCGAGCCGCTGACGGCGGAAGATACCGCGATTCTCAAGAAAATCAACGGCGGCACGTTCAGCTGGCGCCGCCGCGCAGTGCTGGTGAAGTACAACGGTCATGTGTATGCCGCGTCGATTTACTCCGAACCCCACGGCACAAACACAATTCTGGACAACAACTTCGATGGGCAATTCTGCCTGCACTTCTACGGCAGCAAGACCCACGGTACAGACCGCGTGGATGCAGATCACCAGAAGTGCGTGGAACAGGCCATGAAGGCGACTTGGTAAAAATCCCAGTCAAAGGGCAAAGCAATGGGCACTGCTGCAGCGCGGCAGTGCCTTTTTGCGCACATCCGAAATCATCCGCCGATGCCCTATTGACAAATCGCCCAAAATCCATACAATAAAATTGCGGCTGAAATCATTCATTTTTCATTCATTCCGATGGACAGCCGAGGACAAGAGAGAGAGGAAAGTACCATGTTCGGATTTCGACCCGACGGACGGCGCGTGTCGTCCATTGACCCCATCGTCGGCATTACGCCGTACCTGATGCCCATGCGCTGCGACGCGCAGGTTTTCCTGCAGCACCGCGTGGACTATGAGCTGCTGACGCGCTACATTGCGGCGCAGGCGGCGAAGGGCGAGAAAATCACGTTCATGCAGATTATTATCGCCGCGTTCGTCCGCACTGTGTCCCAGCACCCGGAAATCAACCGCTTCATCCTCAATAAGCAGTTCTTCGCGCGGAACATGTGCGCCGTGTCCTTCACGATGCTCAAGAACCCGCAGAACGCCGAAATGGGCGAGACGGCGGTGAAGGTGAAGTACGACCTGACCGACACCATCTACGACGTGCGCGACCGCATGGAAAAGGTCATCAACGCCAACCGCGGCGAGGACAAGAAGAACTTCGCGGATAAGCTGGCGAAAGCGGTACTGGTCGTGCCGGGTCTGGCAACGGGCATCGTCGCGCTGGTTCGCCTGCTTGATCGCTATGGGCTCTGCCCCGGCGCACTGCTGGACGAGCTGCCCTTCCATACCAGCATGTATATCACCAACAACGCCTCCATCGGCCTGCATCACGTCAACCACCACATCTACAACTTCGGTTCGGTTACGCTGTTCTTCGGCATGGGTACCGTGGAGAAGGTTGCCGTGGTGGAGAAGGGCGAGGCGCGCATGAAGCGCTTCCTGCCCATCGGCATCACGGCGGATGAGCGCGTCTGCTCCGGCGCGCACTACGCGGCGTTCTTCGGCACGATGTCGTATCTGCTCAATCATCCGGAAGAACTGGAGAAGCCGCCGGAATCCGTCCGCTTTGACGAAAAGTGCGAATACCACGTCCCGAAAGTTGGCGAGCAGCCGGCGAAGAAGCAGAAAAAGCAGCAGAAAGCCACGGTTCAGGCGTAAATCAGCAGGAAAAAACGCATGATACGTCGAAATCCTCCGTTGCAGCGCATTCCTTGAAACGGGAGTGCAGAAGAACGGAGGATTTTTTTCATGCAGAATGTAGGTATTGTCGGCTTGGGACTGATTGGCGGGTCACTCGCGAAAACCATCAAGCTCCACACGCCGTACACGGTTTATGGCACGGACAAGAATGCGGACACGATGCGCCGCGCGTTCCTGATGGAGGCGATTGACGGCGAACTGACGGCGGAGACGCTGCCGCAGTGCGATGTTGTGCTGATCTGCCTGTACCCGCAGGGGATTATCGACTATGTGACTGCCCACGCGGCGGACTTTAAGCCCGACAGCCTTGTGATTGACTGCGGCGGCGTGAAGCAGGTGATTTGCGACGCACTGTTTCCCGTATCACAGCGGTATGCGTGGCATTTCATCGGCGGACACCCGATGGCGGGGCGCGAGTACAGCGGCTTCAAGTACGCCCGCGATGATCTGTTCGACCATGCGTCGATGATTCTGTGCGGTCACGGCGACGACGACCCGGCGGTTTTGCAGCGCGCCCGTGACTTTTTCATGAAACTGGGCTTCCTGCGTGTGCAGTTCACGACGCCGAAGACGCATGACGAGATGATTGCGTATACGTCGCAGCTGGCGCATGTCGTGTCGAGCGCGTATGTGAAGTGCCCGCTGGCGGATAAGCACCGCGGGTTCTCGGCAGGGAGCTTCGCGGATATGACCCGCGTGGCAAGGCTGAATGAGGATATGTGGACGGAGCTGTTTTTTGATAATCGGGAGGCACTCCTGCCGGTGGTGGAGGACTTGGTGCAGAGGGTGACGGAATATCGGGACGCGCTGCGGGATGAGGATAGGGAAGGGATGCGGAAACTTTTGCGCGAAGGACGCGAGACAAAGGAGCGCCTGACGGATTAACACGCGGAAAGGGTAGGAAAGAGAAAACAACTCAATCGCGCGAAAGGGGTCAAGGGGAAAATTTCCCCTTGCGGAGTCCAGAGGCGGCGCCTCTGGTGGGGTTTGGGGCAACGCCCCAA
>OLQO01002095.1_pt1 | contig 11316 bp, 11 predicted proteins | sample 1672281 | NCBI WGS metagenome assembly OLQO01 (sample SAMEA3136667, study PRJEB25190) | human gut metagenome | biome: human gut; feature: human-associated habitat; material: faeces | place: Austria | collected 2013 | reverse complement strand
TGACGGCAACAGGTACTGAAGATTATGTAACTGAGTACAATTACAATAACGCTCAGGGCAATTATACAGCGCTTCTTCAGAAGGAAGTTAAGACAGTCGAGTGTGAAGAAAATTCGCTTGAGCTGAACAGCAATGTTAAGCAGACAGTTTATACCTACGATGCAAACGGTAATCAGATCAAAAAGACTGCTGAGGGCAAGACTGAAACCAATACATACGATGGTTTAAATCAACTTATCGGTTTTACTGACGGTGAAACAACTGCAAGCTACAAGTACAATGCAGGCGGTCTGAGATATGAAAAGACTGTTGACGGCGAAACTATTAACCATGTCTGGGACGGTAACCAGCAGATTGTTGCAGATGTAATTGACAACCAGTTCTATGAGGCAGATTGTTATATCAGAGGAACAAATCTTGTTGCAAAGTATAACTATTGGAATGGTGATAAGTCCGAGTATACTTACTATACTCAGAACGCTCATGGCGATGTAGTAAACCTTACTGATAAAGACGGTAAGGTAACTAAGAGCTACAGATATGATGCGTTCGGTGTTGAAAAAAACATTGATGAAAATGATACAAATGCTTTCCGTTACTGCGGTGAATACTACGACAAGGAAACTGCGACTGTTTATCTGAGGGCTAGAAATTATAATCCAAGTATCGGTAGGTTTACGCAGAGGGATAGTTTTGCGGGAAAATTAGATGATCCTCTTAGTTTAAATTTATATACTTATTGTGCAAATAATCCGGTTTATTACAGTGATCCGAGTGGACATTTTTTTGGAGGATCTATTGCATTATCTACTGCACTAAATATAGCCAAAGTGGCTGTAGGAGTTATGGCAGTAAGTTATGTATTAAATCAGCCGCAAGTTCAGGAAGATTTATCAACAATGATAAATAAAGCATCTTATGCTGTAGAAGAATTTGCTGAAAATACTACTTCATTACTTGCATCTGCTATTTCAACGATAGGCTGTGGAATAGCAGAATTTACCGGAATATCATCATCGTCAGTATTATCAGCACCAGCAGGTTTAATGTCATCATTTAGCACAACTGTTGATTCAAATTACAATCCTTACCTTGCACCTTGGTTATATGCTTCTATGGGTTCACAGTCTATTGCTAAGGATGATGCTGATTCTGCTGAAAAGGATATAGATATACCTTATTTTCCTAACAAGAATCCTGTTTATTTTCCTGAAGACCCAAATGATTTTAATCCAATCGGAATGGTGCGAAACGAATATAATACACCCAATGGTTTAGTAATTAAATGGGGATATACCAAAAAGTCAACAGTATTTGAATGGAATGAGGATTTAAAAAATGGGGAACATTACCATTGCCTGTTGCCTGAATGGAAAAATCAGCATAGTGAAAGTGGAAAAGATAAAGATGTTATCCATTATCATGCTGGTCAAATAGTACCTGAACCTTGGGCAACATGGTATAGAGGATATTAAATTTATATTTGTGGAGGAAGATTTATGATTATAAGTTATAAAAATTCTTATGAAATTGAAAAAATTCATTTGCATGATGCAGATTTTGAGAAAGTGAATTTTTATTATTATACAAAGAATATAAAAATAAAATTAATAAATAGAAGTTGGGATGATAGTAACTATTTACTTGATTTTCATAATGTACTATATTATGAAATGACATGCTGTGATTTTTGGGGTAGTGGATATAATGTGATTTGTTGGTCAAAATTAGATACGACTGAAATTTTTGATAAGTTATTAAGACTTGAAATGGTAGAAAACTCTCGCTCAAGAGGTACTAATCAAGAATCAATGGATTTGTTTGAGTTTTTCGGAATAGAAATACTTATAAATTCAGGAGATAAATTAAAAATTATTTGCAAAGAAATTGAAATTACTAAAATGTGATATAAATAGACTGATATTTCTAACAGCATATCGGTCTAATTAAAAAGATTGCTACATCAGAGGAACAAATCTTGTTGCAAAGTATAACTATTGGAACGGCGATAAGTCCGAGTATACTTACTATACTCAGAACGCTCACGGTGATGTAGTAAACCTTACTGATAAAGACGGTAAAGTAACAAAGAGTTACAGATATGATGCATTCGGTGTGGAAAAGAATATTGATGAAAATGATACCAATGCGTTTCGTTACTGCGGTGAATACTACGACGCTGAAATGGGTACAATTTATCTTAGGGCGAGATATTATAACCCTTCAACAGGCAGATTTATATCCAGAGATTCTTTTGCAGGAAGAAGATCTGATCCGCTTAGCCTTAATCTCTACACTTATTGCAGAAATAACCCTATCAGATTTATCGATCCGAGTGGGCATATAACAGTTAATTCTCAATGGGACTGGGCATATTACGTTGCAAAAGGTGATATTAATTATGAATATTATGGTGGCAATGGTGAAGTTGCTCAAAGAGCTCAAAATATTCTAACATATAGTAGAGCTTCTGCTGATGAGAAAGTAAAAATGAAAAAAGATAATCAAAGTAATCCAACGAAAACCTCTGACAAAGGTATTGAAGCAATAAAAGAATTTGAGTATTTTATGCCAGATCCTTATATCGCTAGTGATTGGGAAACAAATTATACGATAGGATATGGTCATGTAATACATGATGGTGGAACGTCAGTTGAAATGGGGGGACAATATTATTCTTCACTAACAGAAGAACAAGCCACAGCATTGTTATCCGAAGATTTAAGTAATGTTTTTGAACCTAATTTAAATGACTTTCTTTATGAAAACAATATTGTATTAACACAGGAGCAATATGATGCTTGTATAATGGATAGCTTTCAAAAGGGACAAAATATTTGGGGAAATTCCGAATATGCAATATCCAATTATATTTTATCACGTAATTATGGTAGCTATAATGAATGCTTGGCTGCCTTTTTAGGTGAAACCGAGAATGAAGGTTTAATAAATCGAAGAACCAAGGAAGCGGACATCTTTTATAATGGTTATTAAGAACCTGTCTTCATATGTCTTTTCGGAAAACTTCATCACTAAAATGCGTTAAAAGTGGGAGACCGGCTATGAAAAGAAAAATTATCCTGATTTTTATTATATGTTTATTTATGCTTGGAATATGCGCTTTCGGGGCAAAAGGAACTCAAAAAGTGCACATTTCAAAAAATAATAAAAATTTGGTTGAGACTTCTGAAAATCAATTACCGTTTAATGCTTATAAAGCATTTTCTGGTAGAAAAGATATCAACGAATTTATCAACAATAATCCTATTGATGCGGATTTTAATAAAAATAAATTACCACAGTCCACTGCTGAAATGGTGGAATTTTATGGAGAATATATTGATTATTGGGAAGCAGAAATGGATAATGCACTTTTAATTTTAAAAAATGGATTAGGCAATGACGGTTTAGAATGTTTAAACACTGCACAAAGCAATTGGTCAGAATATTTGAAATATGATATTAGTACTTCAAATGAAATTCATATTGAAACAGCAGGTATAGGTTCCGAAATGTCAATTTTAAGTTCATACAAAGTTTTGTCAAAAGTCAGGGATAGGGCACTTGAACTGATTGAATACTGTATATTGTTCGAAGGCAATTATGAATTTATATTTTAAATGACAATCTAATTCAAATCCTATACCTATTCATATGAGTATGACGATTATGGAAACCGTTCCAAGATGACGGCAACAGGTACTGAAGATTATGTAACTGAGTACAATTACAATAACGCTCAGGGCAATTATACAGCGCTTCTTCAGAAGGAAGTTAAGACAGTCGAGTGTGAAGAAAATTCGCTTGAGCTGAACAGCAATGTTAAGCAGACAGTTTATACCTACGATGCAAACGGTAATCAGATCAAAAAGACTGCTGAGGGCAAGACTGAAACCAATACATACGATGGTTTAAATCAGCTTATCGGTTTTACCGACGGTGAAACGACTGCAAGCTACAAGTACAACGCAAGCGGTCTGAGATATGAAAAGACTGTTGACGGTCAGACAATAAATCATGTTTGGGAAGGAAATAAGCAGATAGTAGCAGATGTAATTTACAACCAGTTCTATGAGGCTGACTGCTACATTCGCGGAACAAATCTTGTTGCAAAGTATAACTATTGGAATGGTGATAAGTCTGAGTATACTTACTATACTCAAAACGCTCACGGCGATGTAGTAAATCTAACTGACAAAGACGGAAAAGTAACTAAGAGTTACAGATATGATGCGTTTGGTGTTGAAAAGAATATTGACAACAGTGACACAAATGCATTCCGTTACTGCGGTGAATACTACGACAAGGAAACAGCAACTATTTACCTTAGGGCGAGATATTATAACCCAAATACCGGTAGGTTTATTAGCCGTGATTCATACGCAGGAAGAAGAACTGATCCGCTTAGCTTGAATCTTTATACTTATTGTAGAAATAACCCGATTAGGTATATTGATCCTAGTGGGCATAGCTACGCTGTTTTGCCTAATGGAAAAAGAATGTCAATTAATAGTGCATCTGATGTAAAGCAATTTAATTCAGCACGAGATAGGCTGTCTGTTAAGATTCCAATGACTTCATCATCTCAAGTTAAAACTACTACTGCTCCAACTTCTGAAGCTACACCAATCACAGGTGGTCTTGCAACACAAACTACTACCACTACTATTTCTACTACGGCTTTAACTCTAGAAAAATACGAAGCTTTACAAAAAAAGGACACAAGTTTTTTCTCTAAAATATGTACAGGAGCAAAATCATTATTTTGTTCTATTTTTGGATATGAGTATTCTTATATAATGGAAAATGATAGAGGAGGAAAAATTTTACCATATAATTCACCGATAAATGCTAAATATGTGTCAAAATATACGGAAGTAATTAACCAAATAGGTGATTCAAGTAAACCAATTTCGGTATATTTTCAAACAGTTGATAGTAGAACTGATTCACACAGTAGTGCAGGAATAAAATTAAACCTTTTTGGATTTAGTGCAAATTTAAGGTTAGGGGTTGAAAATACGGGAATTAGTATAAGTTATACTAATGACGATACAACAAGTTATTTTGGATATGGTGCATCATTTGAGAATTTATCTATTAATTGTAATACTGGAATAACAGAAGCTTATTCTGACACTGGAAGTTATACTAATGGTGGAGAAGCATCAATAAATGCTATGCTTGCATATGAATTATATTGTTATTTTCAAGGAATTCCATATATTCCATCCTCAGAACAGTATGAAACAGTGAAAGCAAATTAATAATTTGAATTTTTAAGGAAAAACTAAAATATAAAAAAGAATGGGGAGTTAAATGGTCAGAATTTTTAGATATTTATTTTCAATTTTGTTTATTACTCTTATAATTTTTACTTTTAAAAGAAAAAACTATAAACACAAACCATTAAAGATGATATTATGTATCATTTTCTGCTTAATTATAATTATTATGCCATTTGAAAACTTGTTTTTAAAATTTAATACACCTGAAACAGCTTTTAAATATACTACTAACAATTGTGATATTGTAAAAGTTGTTAAGGGTGATCAAACGGCATTGGTAATATATAGAGAAAGAAGTTCTACATATGCAACAGTATTTACTAAGTCGGGTGCAAAATGGAAGGCACCATTTTGGCCAGACAAACAATCATTTTTTAGATTGGAAAATGGTGCAACTGTTTGTGCGACAAAAGAACCTAATAGTGATAGCTTCTATATAATGATAACTACAAGTAAGGATATCAAGTTAGTAAATGATAATCAAAATTCAGATTTTGAAATTTTTTTAGAGGATGATTATTGGATAGATTATGTTGCTTATGTAAAAAACTATGAGGGTGACTATATTATCAACATAGATGGTAAAGAATATAAAATTGAAATTTAAAAAATAGTTATTTATGGTAAGAATTATCATATGGTAAAATTCATATTTTTTGTTTTAGGAGTAAACAAGTTTTATAGCTTGTTTGCTTCATTTTTTATCCCTAATTCAAGGTAAATAATAAAAATAACTGATGAGCGGTTAAAATATAAAAATGAACAGAATTAGCCATAAATCTACAAAAAGCAAGTAAAAAAAGCAATATAATAAAAGGAGTAACAAGCTTTTAAAGCATTGTTAACTCCTTGTTTTTTTTAATAACTCTGTTCCGCTTTAAAGGCGGGATGGAGCTTTTTTATGCCTGTTTTTAAGTGGCAATGCTATATTGCCGAATATCCGTAGCCTTAGGTCTGATTAAAAAATATCAGATCGGAGGTGAAAGGATGAATAAATACATAATCAGCGTTAGAAATACAGCTAACGGGAAATACGAAAATGTTGAAGTAGCTGAAGAAGTATACATAGCATATATGAGAACAGGCTGGAACATCAAGGATAACGATGAGTCGTTCTTTAAGCATCAAATTCAGTTCTCAGCACTTCTGGGAAATATCAATGACGCTGCAGAAAATTTTAAGGAATTCATTAACGCAGTGGAAGATGTGGCAGAAATAACCGAGAAAAATTTAATATCGGAAGCTCTTAAAAAAGTATTGAAACAGCTTGATCAGGATGAACGGGAATTAATATTCCTTATTTTTGATCAGAACAAAACAGAGGTTGAGTGCGCAGAAAAGTATGGTATAAGTCAGCAATTTATAAACAAAAAGAAAAAGAGGATTTTGGATAAATTGCACAAACTTTTAAAAAGTTATCAATTTTAGGGTTGTTAAACCCCTTGCTTCTACCCCTATACAAGTGTAAGGGAGAAAAAGTCTCTTTCAAAAGGTAACTTGAAAATCGAATAACAGCATCGGGAATACAATAATCCTGCGGCCGGTATAAAATCACGGCAGCCAAAGAAGCCATACGTTTGCGGTAAATATGAAGCTTCAAAATCCGGAACAGCTTTTCGGAAAGGCGATGAAACGCAGGAGGATAATGATACTTCCGTCCAGTCACAGCACCGGGTGAAATCGGAATCAGGCAATGAGGACGGCTCTATGAGAACCATAGAGGGATAAGAATTCCATGAGATTGATAAGCTGTCAATCGTTTCCGATGTTCCGCCGTGACGGTTATTGAGAATAAATATCACGAATTATTATCTGAGAAATCAGATAGAGGCAAAACGATCAATGTTATATCGCACCGAGAACTTGTTTCTTTAAATGAAAACCAAAATAAGTATCGGTGCGGATATAACTCAAGCACAGGAAACTCCTGTGTTTGAGTTATATAAAAATAGGAGTGTGATAATTTGAAAGACAAAAACGATTGGGATAAAATCAGATTTGAATTTTTAAGACTTAATGAAAAACATTTAGTAAATACAGAAAAGTGTAAAAAATGTGTCTGGGCAAATATTGAATCAGGAAAGGTATTTTGTTCAAGATATAAATGTACGGAGGGAAAAAACTATGTGTAAATACGGACAAGCTGAGTATGCGTATAATCTGCTTAGGCAGATTTCAGAAAAAATATTTGAAAGTGGGATTTTGACAGAGGAACAATTTAAAAGATTGGATGAGATGAATAAGCAGGATTGCTTTAGTCAGTTTTGTACAATTTTAGAGGTATAAATTCAGTACATAATCAACTGGATATATCGGGAGATGTGTGGTAATGTGTTGTATAAAAAAACAAAATAGGAGTAAAAAATGAATCCAAATGTAACTGTGATAAATCCGACAATAACAGAAGATAAAGAAAGTAAAATCCGAGTAGCTGCATATTGCAGAGTAAGTACAAATTCAGAGGATCAGCAAAATTCATTAATGACACAAATGAGGTATTATGAAAATTTTTTAGCTGACAGTGAAACTGAAAGATTAGTTTCCGTGTATGCCGATGAGGGAATAACCGGAACCCGAATGGACAAGCGAGAAGAATTTCAAAGAATGCTGAAGGATTGCCGCAGAGGTAAGATAGATAGGATCATAGTAAAATCAATAAGTCGATTTGCAAGAAATACCAAAGACTGTCTGAGCGTATTAAGAGAACTTAAAGAGTTAGGCATTTCTGTTATGTTTGAAAAAGAAAATATAGATACTGCCAATATAACAGACGAGATAATGGTAACTATAATGGGAGGCTTGGCTCAGGAGGAATCATCATCGATTTCAAAAAATGTACGTTGGAGCATAAGGAGTAAAATGAAAAACGGAACAGTTAAGTTTCATTCAGCACCATTAGGATATGACTTATATGAAGGAAATTTAATAATAAACAAGAGGGAAGCAGAAATAGTTAAAAGCATATATAAAATGTTTTTAAGCGGAATGGGTTATGATTCGATATGCAGAGAACTGAATGAGAGTAAAGTTATAAAGAATGACAAAGAAACAAAATGGTTTCCGACATCGATCCAATATATTTTAACCAATGAAAAGTACATAGGCGACAGCCTGTGGCAGAAGAATTATAATACTTCAATGCCGTATAGAAAAGTCAGAAATAAAGGAGCGCTTGAAAAGTATTATATAAATAATACGCATGAAGCAATAATAACAAAAGAAGAATTTGAAAAGGTACAGGAGCTTATAGAGCAAAGAAAGCATCCGAATATGAATTTAATAAATAACTATCCTCTGAGTAAAAAGATTTACTGCGGAAAATGTGGTTCATTATTTAAGAGAAGGTTTAAAAATGAAAAATCATATTGGATATGCCGTGAGCATTATTACAATGCAGAAAACTGCCAAATAAAGCAGATACCGGAACAGGTATTTTATACAGCTTTTACTGCAATGTACAATAAACTGAAAGCAAATTACAGTGTAATATTTACTCCAATGCTCACACAGCTGCAGGAACTGAAGAATAAGAAATACGGCGGTAACAAGCAGTACATAGAAATCAATAAGGAAATTGCACAGTTAAAGGAACAAACTCATGTACTTGCAAGGCTTAAAACAAAGGGATTTCTTGATGAAAACAAGTATATAGAGCAGGTTACGGAAATAAATGCAAAGATAGAGAAATTAAACCGTGAAGTCAGAAAAATTGTTAGGTGTGATGATGAAGATGAGATGATAGAGCAGATAAAGGAGATTGCATCAATAATTGAAAACGGAACTGACCTTATGATGGGATTTGACGATGTAATGTTTGAGAGCTTAATTGAAAAAATTATAGTAAAGAATCAGACAGAGTTTGAATTTAACTTAATCGGCGGTTTGAAATTTACAGAAAACTCAATTGACAATTGTACATAATTATGATATAATTATAGCATAATAAAAATGGAGGTGTTATTATGCCGCAAATAAGACCAATAACAGATTTAAGGAATACAACCGAAATTTCTGAACTATGTCATAAATCACAGGAACCGATTTTTATAACTAAAAACGGCTATGAAGATATGGTTGTAATGAGTAATGAAATTTATGAAAGAGAAATGGCAGCAGCAGATATTTTCAGAAAACTTTTGATTGCTCAAAGACAAATAGATGATAATAAGGGTATAGACGGCGAAAGTATATTAGAAAAAATGAGGGAAAAATACGGATATGTATAAATTAATATTTGCTCCCGAATTTGTAAAGGACTTAGAAAATACTTTTGATTATATATCAGCAATTTTGAAAGTACCGAATGCTGCAAAAAAATTAATGAAGAAAATTGATGATTCGATTTTAAAACTGAAAGAAATGCCGTATATGTATCCTCTCTGCAGTGAACCATTAGATGCATTGGGATATAGAAAAATAGTAATAGAAAATTACATTTTAATATATTCAGTTGACGAAAAATCTGAAACTGTTAATTTACTTAGAAGCTTTTACGGAAAACGCAAATATATAAATTTTTTCAGTTAATAATATGTGACTTGTAACCAACATACAAGTCACTTTTTTATTGCCTTTGGTGATAGCATTATGAAAGAATATGTGGTAATGTTTAAGTGAAGAATGGAAGTGAAAAAATGAAGAAAAACCGAAATATCCCCTTTGGATATATCATGCAAAAGGGTGAAATAATAGCTGAACCTACAGAGAGTCAAGCGGTTAAGGATATATTTAAACTGTATTTAGACGGAAAATCCATGTCGGAGATAGCAAGACAAATGAGTATCAGTCAGATCTCATACAACGGAATTACATTTGACTGGAATAAAAATATGGTTAAACGAATTCTGGAAAATGAAAAGTATCTCGGAAAAGACGGTTATCCTGTATTGATTGACAGTGAAACATTTTACCGTGCAAATGCAAGGAAGAAAAGCAAAGCAACATCAGTAAATGAAATAAGCGAAGAACTGAAGATAATACGAAATCTTTCATACTGTACCGAGTGCGGACACAGACTATCAAGATTCGGAGGTAATACTCAGACTGATAAATGGGACTGCAGAAATCCCGAATGTTCAAGGTTTAATTATCGGCTGACAGATAATATGATAAAAGATATATTGCTTCACATTTTAAATGCTGTTATTGCAAATCCCGATTTACTGGATACAGATTCAGAGATAAGCGGTTACACACCAAACATTAAAGTAAAATGTCAGCAGAATGAGATAAACAGATTAATGGATAATCCGCAAATAGATACGGAAAAAGCCAAAACAGAAATCCTAAAGCTGGCAGAACTGAAATATGAATGCTGCACTTATGATGAAGGTCCGCAGAAAACAGAGTATCTCAAGGAACTGCTTTCGGGAAAAGAACAATTGAACATAATAGACTATGACCTGTTAAAATCCTGTGTTTCAAGGATTTTGATAGGTCATTTTTATACCGTAGAAATAGAATTTATAAACGGTGTAACGATAAAAAATATTACTGAAAGGATGAATAAGGATGATTCAGACAATGCCGAATGTTAAAATCATTCCTGCGGTTGTTAAACCGATTGAAAAGACAAATAAGTATAAGCAGCTTCGTGTAGCGGCTTATTGCAGGGTATCAACCGAACAGGAGGAACAGCAGAACAGTTATAATGTTCAGATAGCGTACTATACTGACCTTATAAACCGTAAGAAAGAATGGACGCTGGCCGGCATATTTGCTGACGAAGGGATAAGCGGAACTCAGGCAAAGAAAAGACCTGAGTTTCTGAAAATGATACGGATGTGCAAAAAACAGAAAATCGATCTTGTGATAACCAAGTCAATAAGTCGGTTTGCCCGAAATACTGTAGACTGTCTTGAATATGTAAGACAATTAAAGGACTTGGGAATAGGAGTGTTGTTTGAAAAGGAGAATATAAATACTTTAACAATGACTTCGGAATTTATGATAGCCCTTTACGGAAGTTTTGCACAGGCAGAATCAGAATCCATAAGCCAAAATGTATCATGGGGTAAGCAGAAAGCAT
>OLQO01002092.1_pt1 | contig 11324 bp, 14 predicted proteins | sample 1672281 | NCBI WGS metagenome assembly OLQO01 (sample SAMEA3136667, study PRJEB25190) | human gut metagenome | biome: human gut; feature: human-associated habitat; material: faeces | place: Austria | collected 2013 | reverse complement strand
CGGATATATTCTGTGATATTTAAATCCACTATCATTGTATGATCTCCTCTGATACATGATCTCCGCATAAAATACCCATAATGTCATCCATTCCCTGAGACTGTGTAAATTCATATGTCCCTGAAATAAACGACTTATCTTTGTATTTTGAGAAATATTTGCGGATCACAAATCTAGTCTTTCCATAGATCAGCTTCTTTGAAACAAGGGTTTCGGCAACTTTCTCATCTGACTCATTCTGTGTAACGATGACCGTTACTTTCTTATGGCTTTGTGCATTATATGGCTGATTCGAAAATGTCTGTTCTGCCACAAAATACGCCCCATAGAAAATACAGAAGATCGCACAGATTAAAAATACTCTGCTTAATGTCCTAAAAAACAGTTGCCATCCTTCGGAATGAAAAAACTTCTTCTCTTCTGAAAGACTCATCTTAAACCTCTGTAATGATCGGCAGGATCATTGGATTACGCTTTGTCTTCTTCCAAATGTAATTACTAAGCTCGTCTTTGATCTTCGTCTTGATTCTTGCCCAGTCTGTGATATTACGTTCTAAGCATTCCTCTACCGCATCTCTTGCAACATCTCTTGCACCTTCCATCAAAGATTCTGATTCTCTGACATATACAAACCCACGAGATACGATATCTGGACCTGCCAGGATCATATTGCCATGTTTCTGCAGAGTAACTGTTGCAATGATCAATCCATTCTGAGACAGTAACTTACGGTCATTCAATACGATGTTACCAACATCTCCGACACCAAGTCCATCAACGAGGATTCCTCCTGCCTGTACTTTTCCAGCGATCTTTCCTTGTCTCTTATTGAGCTCCAGAACATCACCTTCTGCCAATACAAATGCATTCTCCTTTGGAATTCCCATCTCGATGGCAAGTTCACGATGACGCATCAGATGACGGTATTCTCCATGAACAGGGATTGCATACTTCGGCTTCGTCAGTGCATAAATAAGTCTTAATTCTTCACGGCATGCATGACCGGAAACATGTGTATCTTCAAATACGATCTGTGCACCTTTTAATGCCAGCTCATTCATGATCTTTGAGATGTTCTTCTCATTTCCTGGAATTGGACTTGAGCTGAATATGATCGTATCACTTGGTACGATGGATACTTTTCTGTGAGTTGAGTTTGCCATACGAGATAATGCTGCCATTGTCTCTCCCTGGCTTCCTGTTGTGATTAAAACAATCTGATCGTCAGGATAATTCTTAATCTGATCAGTTTCTATTAATGTGTTCTTTGGAATCTTGATGTATCCTAATTCGGACGCTGTCGCAATGATATTTACCATGCTTCGTCCTTCTACTGCAACTTTTCTTCCGTACTTATGTGCAGAATTGATGATATGCTGTACACGGTCCACGTTCGATGCAAATGTTGCAATGATCATACGTCCTTTTAAATGTTCTGCGAACAGATTGTCCAGACGTTTTCCTACATTCTTCTCTGATGGTGTATAGCCTTGTCGTTCTACATTCGTACTATCTGCCATCAATGCCAGAACTCCCTTACTTCCAAGTTCTGCGAATCTTGCAAGATCGATCGCTTCCCCAAATAATGGCGTATGGTCGATCTTAAAGTCACCTGTATGCACGATCACACCTGCTGGTGTTGTGATCGCAAGTGCTGCTGCATCTGCAATACTGTGATTTGTCTTAATAAATTCTACATTAAAGATTCCAAGTTTTACTTTGTCACCATGTGTCACAACATGGCGCTCCACGTTATTTAAAATACCGTGCTCTTTTAATTTGTTCTCGATCAATGCCATTGTAAGTTTTGTCGCATAGATCGGTACGTTCAATTCCTTCTCGAAATAAGGAATCGCTCCAATATGGTCCTCATGACCATGAGTGATAACCAGTCCACGAATCTTGCTTGCATTGTCCTTTAAATATGTGATATCAGGAATAACTAAATCAATTCCTAACATATCTTCATCTGGAAACGCAAGTCCACAGTCCACGATCAAAATCTGGTTATTGCATTCAAATGCTGTGATGTTCATTCCAATCTGGCCGAGTCCGCCAAGTGGAATGATCTTTACTGAGCTAGGCTTTCTTCTAGGCATTGGTCTTCTTCCCCTTGCCTGATAATTATTCTTATTGTATGATTTCTTGTTATCATTTGCATAATAATTATTTCGTTTTGGTCTTGCCTGCTGTTTTACTTGATTGTCTTTCAACTTTCTTCCTCCATATCTACGTAGGTCTGACAATCCATTGTTTTAAACACTCTTATATATTTTATAAACTCACTTCAAGTCCATCTAACAGTGCGTTAAAAATATCTGAGATCATATCCAGTTCTTTATCGTCCTCAACGATCTCATAGGATACATAGTCATCCTCTAACTGCACTTCTTTCATGATCAATACAACGCTCTCATCTTCACTCGATGCTTCGCAGTCTTCTACCAAAAGGTAAGTCTGACCTGCGATCGTTGTCTGTTCTATGACATTAAATTCGATTTCCTGTCCATCGTCATCCAGAAAAAGAATCTTGCTGTCTTTCTTGCTCATTGTCTGTTCCTCCTATAGGGAATCTAAATATCCCTGTAAAATCATAGACGCCGCGATCTGATCGATCACTTTCTTTCTGTTTTCGCGTCTTACACCGCTTTCCATCAGAACTTTCTCTGATGCTACTGTTGTCAGTCGCTCATCCCACAAGATCACTTCTAATCCTGTACGACGCACTAAGGCATCGCGGAAAGATAAAGTATCTTCTCCGCGCTCACCTACTGTATTATTCATATTCTTTGGGAGACCTAAAACAATCTTCTCAACATCATATTCTTTCACAAGTTCTTCGATCCTTGCGTAAGTCTTTCTTAACTTATTCGCATCTTTCCTTGTAATCGTCTCTAATGGCTGTGCTGTAATATGAAGCTCATCACTTAACGCCACTCCGACTGTCTTCGTCCCATAATCTAACCCTAATATCCTTCTCATAATACCACGGTCTCTACTTTAATCTTGTCTCAATATAGTTCTCAAGCAGTGCTTCAATGATATCGTCACGCTCGACTTTATTGATGATGCTTCTTGCATTGTTGTGACTGGTAATGTATGTTGGATCTCCAGACATAATATATCCTACCATCTGGTTGACAGGATTATATCCTTTCTCCTGCAGTGCCTCATATACACGCTCTAAGATCATGTGTACATCCAGTTCCTCTCTAACAACGGAAAAATGTTGTGTTTGATTATTATCCATAATTATCACGTCCCTTTCATTTATTAACCATTTTAATATAAAATGTATGAAATAGCAATGGAAATCATAAAATTTCACATCTGTTTAACACTCTGCCAATACATATCCATCATCTAAGATCTGTCTTAGCTTTACTTTCACGATCTTATTTTCCAATGGTTCTTCACTGTAAAGTGCAACTTTTATATACTCCTTTGTATGCCCTGTATAATAATGATCTTTTCCATGCATTTTTTCTTCGATCAGTACTTCTTTGACCATCCCTAACTGTTTTGTCTCAAATTCTTTCTGGTGTTGTTTTGACATTTCTAATAAGACATTACTTCGTTTCGCCTTAATCTGATCATTGATCTGTGGCTTCATATCTGCTGCCTTCGTTCCCTTTCGAATGGAATATTTGAACACATGCATTTCATAGAGATCGATCTCTTCTAAAAATTTTCTTGTCTCTTCAAATTCTTCTTCTGTCTCTCCAGGAAAACCTACGATAATATCTGTTGTCAATGCCGGATATTGGAAATGTTCACGAATTGCCTTACACTTTTCTCTGATATCTTGTGTTGTATACTTACGGTTCATTCGTTTTAGGACAGAATCACATCCACTCTGCAGGGACAGATGGAAATGTGGGCAAAAACTTTCCATCTTAGAAAGGCGGTCCAATGTATCCTTTGTGATAAATCCAGGTTCCAGAGATCCCAAACGGATTCTCTTAACTTCCGGGATCTTGGCGATCTCTTCTAACAGATCGATCAGCGTAACATCTCCCAAATCTTTTCCATACGATGTAACATGAATTCCTGTGATCACAAATTCCTGACATCCATGTTTTGTCAGATTCGTGATCTCTTCTAACACTTCTTCCATCTTACGGCTTCTGACTCTTCCTCTTGCATAAGGGATAATGCAGTAAGAACAAAACTGATTGCATCCATCTTGTACTTTAATATACGCTCTGGTATGTTCTTTTAATTGTTCCACATGCAAAGATTCATATTCCTGATCATGCGCAATATCAATAACCTCGATCGATTCTGCGGCTGATTCCTTCTCTCCCATATACTCTTCTAAAATATGGATTAAGTCTTTCTTTTTATTATTCCCAATGATCAGATCAATATTTGTATCTTTTGATAATTCTTCTTTTCCAACTTGAGCATAACATCCAACTGCTACTACAACAACATCTGGATTCTTCTTCTTTGCACGGTGAAGCATCTGTCTTGATTTACGTTCTGCCATATTTGTCACAGAACATGTATTCACAATGTAGATATCTGCTGCTTCTTTCGGATCGACCATCGTAACGCCTGCTTCCTTAAGCATTCCATACATGGCATCCGTTTCATATTGATTTACTTTGCAGCCAAGAGTTACAATGGCCGCTCTTTTTCCTTGTAAATTCATACGATTCCTTTCTTGTTGACTTTTATGACAAATACGAGTACACTATCCTTGTTAATTGGAAGGAGTATTATCCCATGTATGATGCATTGATCAAACTAAATTCCATCAAAGACCTATACTCGTTTGTCGACATCCTTGACAAGCACTCTGGCACGTTTGAGATCGTTGCCAATGACTATGTCGTGGATGCCAGATCACTGATGAGTATGCTAAGCCTCGATCTTTCGAAGCCTTTAGAGCTTTCGTTTGATTCTGATGAGGCTTCTGTTATACTGTCTCAGCTTCAGCCATTTATTTTACGTGAATGATCTCTGTAGAATCAATGGCTTCTTTCATTAAATCATCAATCACATCTTCCAGATGTTCTTCTGATTTCTTAATTCTCTTTAAATTACCCTTTGTAACTGGATGTTTTGCAACAAAGATCGTACAGCAGTCTTCAAATGGCTGAATGGATGTCTCAAATGTTCCGATCTTCTCTGCAATATCTACGATCTCCTGTTTATCCATACCGATACATGGTCTGAATACTGGCATATTACATACTTCATTTGTGATCGCAAGGTTATGGATCGTCTGGCTTGCTACCTGTCCGATACTTTCACCAGTGATCAGTGCAAGGCTTCCACCTTCATTTGCAAAATGTTCCGCGATCTTCATCATATATCTTCTCATAATGATCGTTAATTCTTCATGAGGGCATTTCTCATAGATCGCTAACTGAATGTCTGTAAAGTTTACAACATGTAAATTAATCGGTCCTGCATATTTTGCAACGATCTTCGCAAGATCTATAACCTTCTGTTTTGCTCTCTCGCTTGTGTATGGTGGTGCATGGAAATATGTTGCATCGATGTGTACTCCACGTTTTGCGATCATATATCCTGCAACTGGACTGTCGATTCCTCCGGATAATAAAAGCATCGCTTTTCCATTGGTTCCAACTGGCATTCCACCTGGTCCTTTGATTTCCTGAGAATAGATATAGATATATTTTCTCACTTCGATATTCACCATTACCTGTGGATGGTGCACATCTACTTTGATTCCTTCAAATGCATCTAGTAACTGTCCACCGATTTCCATATTGATCGCCATGGAATCCAGAGGGAACTGTTTATCTCCTCTTCTTGCATGAACCTTGAATGTAAAATCCTTGACTGGATACTGTTCATCAATAAATTTGATAACTGTCTCTGTCAAATGTTCCATATCTTTATTTTCTTCGATGACCATTGGACAGATTCCAACGATTCCAAAGACTCTCTGCAGTGCTTCCACAGCTTCATCATAATCGAACTCATCCTGTGCTTCGACAAACATACGTCCAGATTCTTTTCTTACTTTAAAATCCCCAACGGGTGCCATTGCATGGCGGATCTGTTTCATTAATGCGTCTTCAAACATATAACGGTTCTTACCTTTGATGGCAATCTCACCGTATTTGATCAAAAATGCGGTTACTTTCATAGTATTCTCCTTTATTTTCTTACTGTTTCTTTTCTTGTGGTCTTTATTTTCTTACAAATCTTCGAAGCATTGGTACTAATTCTTTTAATGCTTTGATCGTTTCATCAACTTCTTCTTTTGTATTCTCAATTGAGAAACTGAAACGAAGTGTTCCATCTTTAAATTCATCACTTAATGCGATCGCATTTAATGTTCCACTGACTGCCTGTTTTTTGTTCGATGAACATGCAGATCCTGAAGATACATAGATTTCTCTGTCTTCCAAGGCATGTAACAGTACTTCACTTCTTAACTTCTTAAAGCTGATACTTGCCACGTGTGGTGCTTTTCCAGAATTGTCTTTGATATCCTCAATCTCTTTGATCCTTTCCTGAAAATATTCTTTGACTTCACGGATCTTCTCAGCATTTTCATAGTTTTTACCGATCATCTTTTCACATGCGACAGCTAATCCTACGATTCCTGGTACATTTTCCGTTCCAGAACGCATTCCTTTCTGCTGTCCGCCTCCGAAAATGATCGGAGAGATCTTCGTTCCTTCCTTGATATATAAAAATCCGATTCCTTTTGGTCCATGGATCTTATGACCACTTGTGGATAATAAGTCAATTCCCATATTCTTTGGAACGATCGGAAGTTTTCCATATGCCTGAATCGCATCGACATGGAAAATCGTATTCGGATTCTTTGCTTTGATGATCTTTGCGATCTCTTCAATTGGTTCAATGGCTCCAATCTCGTTATTTACCATCATGCAGGATACAAGGATCGTATCTTCTCGGATACTTTCTTCTAACTGATCAAGATCTACGATTCCTTCTGAATCTACATCAAGATATGTCACTTCATATCCTTCTTCTTCCAGATGATACATTGGTTCATATACAGAAGCATGTTCTACCTTTGTCGTAATAATGTGCTTTCCTTTGCGGCGATTTGCCATTGCTGTTCCAATGATCGCTGTATTGTTTGATTCTGATCCCCCAGATGTAAATAAGATTTCTTTGGGTTTTGCTCTTAATGTCTTCGCAATTAATTCTTGTGCAGCTTTTACTTTATTCTCTGCTTCAATACCTTTCATATGTTTTGCAGATGGATTCCCATATGTGACCTGCATTGCATCCTGCATTGCTTCTACAACTTCTGGAAATACGCAGGTTGTCGCTGCATTATCAAAATAAATCATGTCACTTTCTCCTCTATTCTTCTATTGTAAACATTAAAATAGATAAAACTGTCATTCCTGCTGTCTCAGTTCTTAAGATACGCTTTCCAAGGCTCATTGTTTTGCCGCCTACGGCTTTGAGCTGTTCAATCTCTTCTTTTTCAAATCCACCTTCCGGCCCGATAATGATTCCGATAGACTTCTTCCCGTTTGCCTTGTTGATCAGCTCTTTGGATTCCTGCATTCCTTTTGCTTCTTCATATGGAACAAGCATCAATTCAATATCTTTTACTTCCTCTAAAATTTCTTTAAAGCTTCTTACCTCACGAACTTCTGGAATAATTCCACGTTTTGCCTGTTTGGCCGCACTTAGTGCGATCGTATTCCACCTGCTTACTTTCTTTGCCGCTTTCTTGGCATCAAGTTTTACAACACAGCGTTTCATAGCAGTTGGAACAATCTCTGTCACGCCCAATTCTATGGCTTTCTGGATGATCATCTCCATCTTATCACCTTTTGGAAGCCCCTGATACAGCGTAATCTTTGCTGGAAGTTCTGTTTCCATTCCATGGACATCTTCAATCTTTGCAAAAATCGAATCTTGTGTCCATTCACTAAGGCTGCATTCATATTCCAAATCGGATCCATTGCTTAAATAAACCTTATCTCCTGTTTTCATACGGAGAACGTTCTTAATATGATTTACATCACTTCCCATGATCTCAATCATTCCCTCATGAATCTGTTCTTCTTTTATAAAAAATCGGTACATCTCTTACCTCATCTTCGCTGTCATAGAAACCCAGTCTTTCATTCTTCTTGTCTCAATGACATCAAATCCATATGCATTTAATTTGTCTGTGATTTCTTTTTCTTTTGTATCAATGATACCAGAGATTACAAAAACACCATCTTCTGCCAAAAACTGATCTACGATCTCGATCAGTGGTGAGATAACATCTGCTAAAATATTAGCAACAACAACCGGATAACATTTTGATCCTAAGGATGCTGCAAACTCTTTATCATCTAAAACATTTCCCTGATATACTTCAAACTGATCTTTGCTGATATGGTTTACTTCAAAGTTCTCCTCAGAAGCTGAGATCGCATGTGGATCGATATCTGTAAGAACCGCATGACCTGCCCCAAGTTTCAGCCCGATGATCGACAAAATTCCACTTCCGCATCCAACATCCAAAATCTTTGTATCCTCCTTAATATATGGTTTCATTCCTTCAATACAAAGTTTTGTTGTCTCATGAGAACCTGTTCCAAATGCTGTTCCCGGATCGATCTCTACAACGATCATATCTTCTGTCTGGTCTTCTAATGTCTCCCATGTTGGTTTGATCACGATCTGTTCATCCAGACGGATCGGTTTAAAGAATTTCTTCCAGTTATTGACCCAGTCTTCTTCTTTCGTCTTATCAAATGAAATTGTTCCAGCACCGATATCCATAAATCCACGAAGTCTTTCAAGCATTGCCTGAATCTGCATTGTAATGTGCTCTAAATTTTCATTCTCATCAAAATAACAGCTGATCTTTGCTTTTCCATCGTCTGGTGCGATATCATCTGGCAATAGATCCACATACATGACTTTCATCTCTTCTTCTGTCAATGATACATGGTCTTCAACTTCCACACCAGTTGCACCAAGTTCTGTAAGTTCATAACTGATCATGTCTTCTGCTGATGTCAATGTATCAATTGTAATTTTATTCCATCCCATGACACTGTATTTCCTTTCTCTTTCTATCTTATATTTTTATTTCGTATTCATAACATATCAATTAATTAGTGTATCATACAAAAAGCTGGAATACAAGAAAAAAGAGAATCCCGTCGTCTTTCGGAACTCTCTTTCATCGCTATCTTCTTAATACGCAAACTGTATTTATGATGAATTTATGCTTCTAAGATCTTTCCATCAATGGAAATTGTGTGAACCTGCCATGGAAGGAATTTGCCGGAATCCTGAATCGCTTTCTTCGCCGCATTTTCCAGCCCGCCGCAGCAAGGGACTTCCATTCTCACGATCGTTACACTCTTAATGTCATTGTTCGCAATGATCTGTGTCAGTTTCTCACTGTAATCTCCTTCATCAAGTTTTGGACAGCCAATCAATGTCACTTTATTTTTGATAAATTCCTGGTGAAAATTCCCATAAGCATAAGCTGTACAATCTGCCGCGATCAATAGATTCGCATCCTTAAAATATGGGGCATTAACAGGTACTAATTTAATCTGCACCGGCCACTGAGACAGCTGAGAAGATACAGTTGCTGTCTGCTCTGTCGCTACCTCTTCTGCCTTATGATCCATGATCTTCATTCTTGTTCCAGGGCACCCGTGGAATACCGGCTTTTCTTCTATTTTATCTTTTGCTGTCATTTCAGCTTTCTTCTTCATGTTTGCTTCTACCGCTTCTCTGTCATACGCAGCTGCCTCACGCTCTACGAAACTGATCGCTCCTGTTGGACAATTTGGCAGACAGTCTCCTAAGCCGTCACAATAATCATCTCTTAATAATTTTGCCTTTCCATCAACTATCCCGATCGCATCTTCGTGACATGCATCTGCACATAGTCCACATCCATTACATTTATCTTCATCAATTTCAATAATTCTACGAATCATATCTATTCTCCTTTTCTTGATCTCATATTCTTTACTGTATCGTTAGTATAATAGATATGATTTGGGAAATCCGTTGTTTTTACAACATTTTTAAAATTTTTTTAAAATTGAAAAAGCAGAAGGCACTCCATAAACCTTCTGCTCTTTCGGTTGTTTATTATTCGAATATGCCAACAAAGACATGTTCTTCCTGACTATCCGACGAAACAACACTCCATATTCTCTTCGTAAAATCTGTTATACATCTGTCGCATCAAAGGAATCAGTTTATAAAGTGGTTCCGTCTTACGATGGTTAACTTCATCTTTGATCATCTCTTTGATGATCGCTTCTTTTACCTCTCTTAGAGTACCATATACTCCAACTTTTTCCAATACTTTTTTGCAATTTTCTTTATTCTTTGCGCGTTTTAGTAATACAAAATCTCCATAATATTTTTTTATATAATAATTTTCTTTCATTCTTATCATTTTAAAGTTCTCCTTTTCACATACTGTGTTTAAAATCATTGAACGATTTTAAAAACCTTCTTGAACTGATTATTGGCATTATACTCCTTTTGTATACAGTATATGTTGCAAAAGAATTACTTTTTATTTAAGTTTTTCTTAATTTCTAATATATAGATTTTTATTATATCTTTATAAATATTTTTTAAACTTGTATGTTGTATACACTCCTCGTCCATTTTTGACACTTTACAACCTACTTTCTTTCTAGTTATAATATATTATAAGTGTCACTAGTATAAATTCCGTTTGTTTCTACACAAATAAACAATTTATATTCATTGACGTACCAAACAACAAAAACGGATTAAAACATACAGAAAGGATACAATTTATGAAATACAAACTTATCGCCGTTGACTTAGATGGAACTCTTTATAACGACCAACTCAAGATTACTTCTGATACTTTAAATGCCATGATCGAAGCTCAGGAAATGGGAATCCGCATTGCTCTTGCTTCCGGTCGTCCTCTCCCTGGTCTTTTTCATGCCAGAGATTTATTGAAACTAAATGAACATCATGGAATGCTCGTTGCTTACAATGGCGGAAAGGTTGTAGATACTACTACAAATGAAGTTTTATATGATAAGTACATCCAAGATGATCTCGCAATGGAGCTTTTAGAACATTTGAAAGATTATCCTGTAAATCCGATCATTGATGATGGGAAAGTTCTTTATGTCACAGACAAGAATGGATATCGCGTCAAAGAAGAGGCATTGAATGATTCTATGGAGTATGTTGAGGTTCCTTCCTTGACAGAACATCTTGATTTTCATTTAAATAAGATCCTTACTGCTGTCGATCCTCAAAAAACTTATGATGTTTTAGAAACGATCGGAATGCCATTTAGAGATCAGGTCACTTTTGTCCGTACT
>OLQO01002090.1_pt1 | contig 11338 bp, 7 predicted proteins | sample 1672281 | NCBI WGS metagenome assembly OLQO01 (sample SAMEA3136667, study PRJEB25190) | human gut metagenome | biome: human gut; feature: human-associated habitat; material: faeces | place: Austria | collected 2013 | reverse complement strand
GATGACCGCGTGCCGGGGCTGACCAAGAGCTGCGAGCTGCACGTCGTCGAGGCGGGCGAAACCATCCGCTCGGGCTGCTTCGCCGTGGAGTTCATCCATGTGAACCATTCCATCGCGGATGCGTTCATGTTCGCCATCCGCACGCCGATCGGCATCATCATGCACTCCGGCGACTTCAAGATCGACTATACCCCGATCAACGGCGCGATCATGGATCTCCAGCGCATCGCGCAGATCGGCCGCGAGGGCGTGCTGCTCTTCGTCTGCGAATCCACGAACATCGAGGTGCCGGGCTTCTCCAAGAGCGAGCGCCACGTCGGCGAATCCATGGCCGATATGTTCAAGGACGCGAAGGGGCGCATCTTCGTGGCGACGTTCTCCTCGAACGTCTCCCGTTTGCAGCAGATCTTCACAGCCGCCGAGCGCCATGGCCGCAAGGTCGCGCTGGTCGGCCGCAGCATGCTCAACGTGTTCAACGCGGCCAACAATCTGGGCTATATCCAGAAAAAGCCGGATACGCTGATCGAAATCTCTCAGGTGGACAACTACCCGCCGGAGCAGGTCGTGATCATCTCCACCGGCTCTCAGGGCGAGCCGATGAGCGCGCTGACCCGCATCGCGTTCTCCAACCACCGCGAAATCGAGATTCAGCCGGGCGATACCGTCATCATCTCCGCGACCCCGATTCCGGGCAACGAGAAGCCGATTTACAAGGTCATCAACGAGCTTTACCGCCGCGGCGCGAAGGTGTATTATTCCGCGCTGGCGGATGTGCACGTTTCCGGCCACGCCTCTCAGGAGGAGATCAAGCTGGTGCACGCGCTCGTCCGCCCGAAGTTCTTCATCCCGGCGCACGGCGAAACCCGCATGCTCTATCAGCACGCGGAGCTGGCGCACAAGCTGGGCGTGCCGTTTGAAAACATCTTCATTCTGGCCAACGGCGATATCTTTGAGATTTCCAAGGGCTCGGCGCGCGTGACCGGCTTCACCAACGGCGACGCGGTGCTCATCGACGGCGCTTCCGTCGGCGAGGTGGATAACAGCGTGCTCCGCGAGCGCAAGCTGCTCTCCGACGACGGCGTGGTGGCGATTTCGCTGGCCGTCAACCGGAAGACCGGCGCGATGATGGCGCAGCCCGTGGTCAGCGCGATGGGCTTCCTCTACGACAGCGAGCATGTCAAGATCGAGGCGGCCTGCCGCCAGCACGCGGCCAACGCGGTCGCCCGCATCGCGGCCAGCGGCAAGAAGGTGCAGGAGGCGGTTTCCTCCGGCCAGCTTCAGGGTCAGCTCCGCTCCTTCCTCTATGAGCGCACCAAGCGCCGCCCGGTCGTGATGATTAACCTGATCGAGGTCGATTCCTGACGGCGGCTTCAAAAACTGTGATTGAATAAACACAGGGACTGTCAAGCTTCAACCGAACATTTCAAGAAACAAATATCTAAGCATTTTTGGATATGGGGCTTTGCCCCATCGCCCCACCAAAGGGCTTTCCGGTCGCCCTTTGGAAACCTTCGGGTCCAAATACTTAGTTTTTCTTGAAATATCGGTGTTGTTAGCTTGATAGTCCCTTTTGATATGACTTCAAAGGCCGTCAAAACGGCGTGTGGATAACTTGTGGACGACACTGTGGATAATGTGGGAAAACCTGTGGAAAGCCTGTGCATAAACCGCGCACGGACGGCCTCCCAAAAGGAGAAAAGCCCGGACGTTATCCATCGCAAGGGCGCGGGACACGTTCGGGCCTTTCGGGGAAAACATCAGACGATTCGGCGGATTTTGTGGATAAGTTTGTTGACAAGATGGGAATAACCGTGGAAAAGGTGTGGATAAGCGGCCAAATCGAGCCGCCTAAAAGATTCAATCGGCGCGTTTGGGGGCGAACATCGCGCCCGCACAGAGCAGAACCATCATAAACTGGAAGAAATAGCGCGCCCGCGTTTCCCAGATGCACAGGAACAGAAACGCGCCCAGCAGCGTCAGAAACAGCGGCGCGGCGCTCGTGTCGCGCCTGTGCACCGCCTGCGCGCAGGCCATGCAGGCCAGCAGCATCTGCGCCAGAAACAGCGCCGTCGCCAGATGCGTGTACGCCCGGTTCCAGCGCCCCTGAGCGAATACGATCTGCTTGAGGGCGTTGTTCGGCTCGTGCTCGTCGGCCTCGAAGATTTCGTTCAGCTCGAACGTGCCCCGGCCGAAGGTGGAGAGGTTTTTCCGGCTCAGGGAGCTGAGCAGCATATCCGGGTGATGCGCCAGCGTATAGGTGCGGTCGATGAATTTCTGCCGGAGCGCCGCGTCGCGCGCCTGCGGGCTGTCAAACGAGGTGGTGAAAATCAGCCAGCCGCCGTCGCCGTATTGGCCGTAGCCCTCGTCGCTCTGCACCGGCAGACCCATCAAGACGAAATGCAGCACGGGCAGCTTGTTGTTTCGGATGTTCTCCGCGCCGAGGTGCTTTTCATTTTCGGCCTGTATCGCCGCGCCGCCGAGGGCGAAGCACAGCGCCAGCGGCACCGCCAGAACCGCCGTCAGCTTCACGCGCTTTTCAAACAGCGCCGCAATCAGGCAGGCAATCGCCGCGATCACCGTGGTGAAGCGGAGCTGCGCGCCGAAGAATGCGCTCAGCGCGAACAGCAGGGCGTAACCCGCCCGCGCCCGCAGGCTTTCCGCGTCCCGCGCCTTGAAATAGGCGAGGAGGATCATCGGCGAAAACGCGAGGGAGAACACGTCGGTGTACAGCTCGGAGGTGCAGTAGAGAAACGGCAGGCAGGTGGCAAACAGCAGCAGCGCCCGCGCCTGCGCCTGCGCGCCGCCCAAACGCCTGCAAAGCCGCGCGGCGCAGAGCAGGCCGGCCGTGAACAGCAGGCTGCAAACCAGCGCCGCGCAGAGAAGCTGATCCGCGCCCAGCAGATCGGCCGCGCGGAAGATGGCGCAGAAGAGATAAATGACGCCCATGTTGTGCGGGTTGCGGCCGAGGTAGATCAGCGAACGCTCGGAGAGGCCGGGCTGATTCGCGTCCAGCAGGCGGCGCGCCGCCGAGACGCACTGCTCCAGATCCGTCATCGGGGTGAAGCGGAGCGCAAAGGCCGAAAGCATCTGCGCGGCGAAATAGAACGCGGCGAAGCCGAGCAGCACCGCGCGCTCGTGCCGCTCAAAGCAGGCCGCTTTTGCGGCGCGGCGAAGCAGGAGCAGCAGCGCGAGGCACAGCGGCGTCAGAATCGCCAGCGCCAGACGGTTTCGCTCATAGAGCGGCCACGGGGAAAGCGCTACGTTGCCTACGGTGAACAGATAGCACGGGATCATCAGCCCCATGCCGATCAGAAGAAGCGCGCGGAGAACGCCGCGCTTCGCGCGGGGCGGCGGGGTTTGAACGCCTTGCATTTACATCCCCTCCTCTGTCTGGAGCGCGCCGTGCGCCGCGAGCAGCAGCAGCACCGCGACAAAGCCGAAGAGATACCGGCCGCGCGCCTCCCAGAGCATCAGGAACAGCGCCGCGCCGAAGAACGCGACATACAGCGTCATGTATCGCAGGCTGTCGGCCTTTGCGCCCGAGGCGGGGGCGGAGCGGCGGATATCCCGAACGCAGGCGAGCAGCGCCAGCGTCAACTGGGCGAGCCAGATGCCCGTGCAGAGCGTCATGTGCAGGCGGTATCGGCTCCGCCCTTCCAGCACGAAGGAGGAGACGACGTTTTCCCGAACGGGGCCGTCGTCCAGCATTTCGGTCATGCCGTATGTGCCGTCGCCCATGAACGCGCTGTCCTTGCGCAGCGCCGCGGAAATCAGCCGGTTGGGGTAGCGCAGGGTATAGATCTTGTCCTTCATGCGCGAGTAGATGGAGGCCATGACCTCCTCATGCGTCGCGCCCTCCTCCATCATGCCCCATGTGATGGCGTAATCGCCCGAAAACCCGCCGTAGGGGTTGTTGCCGGAGGGGATGGACATCATAACCCAGTGAATTGCGGGCGTGTGGTGCTGCGCGACCATCTCCGGGTCGAGCACCTCGTTTTTCATATAATGCTGAACCGCCGCCGTGCCGCCCCCGACAATCGCCGCGCAGAGCGCCGTGCAGAGCATCGCGCGCCCCGGCTTCATCTCCAGTAGCCAGACGATCACGGCCGCCATCAGCGCGATGAGCACCGTCATTTTGATCTGGCAGCCGATCAGTACCACCGCGCCGCAGGCGGCGGACAGCGCGAGCTGCGCCCCCCGGCTTTGCGCATCCTTGATGCGAAGCGCCAGATCCAGCGCCACCATGATGAACGGCACGGAGAACGTATCCGTATACAGCACGGCGGCGGCGACGTACATCGGCAGGCAGCAGGCCAGCATCAGCAGCGTCATCAGTTCGCCCTTCGCGCCGGAGAGGCGACGGGCGATGCGCAGCGTCGCGCGCGTGCTGAAGACATACAGCACCGCCTGCACCAGCACCAGCGGGTAGAACGTCTGCGTCACGCCGAGGGCAAAGATCAGCTTGTAAAAGGCGGTCAGCATCAGCGTGAAGCCCCACTGATTGGAAAAGCGGCTCAGATAGAGGTAAAAATACGGGTAGTTATCAAAATTGCCGTCCGTGGCCAGCATCTGCGAGCTCTTGTAGAGCATGAAATTGTCGCCGCTGGGCGTGTATTCCAGCAGATAGCCCATCAGCAGGTGAACGGCGAACAGCAGCAGGGTGAACGCCGGGGCGAGCGCCCGCGCGGCGCGTTCCGCCTTGTCCGCGCGCATCCGGCTGACGGCGCGCCCGGCCAGCATCAGCAGCGCCAGCGCCGCCGCATAAGCCAGCCACAGGCCGATCAGGCCGTAGCCGTAGTTTTCCCGCGCGTAGGGGAAAACCAGCACGTTAACCAGGCTGATCCCCGCCGCGAAAGCGAAAAAGCCCAAACCGCTTCTCAGGAGTTTGGTTCGCAAGGCAATCCCTCCTTCAGCCGGAGAAGCTGGTACTGTCCGGCGGCATCCACAAATTCGTAATTCGTTTCAAAAATGGCCGCGACGCGCGCGTCGTAGGGCGGGTTAAAGGCGCGGTTGTAATAGATCACCAGCCAGCGCGGCGGGTCGGTTTCAAACGTCTGAACGATTTCATCCATCACCGCGGGGTCGGCCTGCGCCAGCACCTCCTGAAGGAAGTAAAAGCGCATGCACGGCAGCGCCTCGGCCGCGACATACCAGCGCGGCTCGACGCGGTAGGCCATGAAGCGGTCGCGCTCATCCTGCGGCACCTGCGCCATCAGCGCCTGCGCGTCGGCGGTGAACTGCGCCCAGTCCGCGCGCTCGGAAAGGCGCGTCCGGTTCGCCGCATGGCCGTTTATGCCCAGCCAGAGCGCGCAGCAGCAGGTCAGCGCAATCGCGCTGACGGCGCGCACGCGCGGCTTTTGAATCGCGGCGAGCGCCGCCGCCAGCCCCAGCACCGCCATCGGCGCGCCGAGAATCAGGTAATGATCGTAAAACTTGCGGGAAAGGAAGGCTGCCAGCGCCCCCGCCGCCGCCGCCGCGACCATGCCCAGCGCCAGCATCGGGCTTTTTTTTCGCAGCGCCAGCGCGCCCAGACAGGCAAGCGCCGCCATCAGCATGGCCGCCAGCCCGTATCGGCTGTGCAGCAGCATGGCGACGCGCCCCGTGCCGCCCGTTTCGGTGTAGCGCATGTTGTGGACGATGGCGCCGTACCACGCGGCACGGAGCGCGCCGCGCGCCGCCAGCCAGATCACGACGGGCAGGGCGCAGAGCGCCCGCCGCGCATTGCCCGAGCGGCGCGAATTGTTTTTTCGCCAGCAGGCAGAGCGCCAGTGCCAGCGTCAGCGCGGCCAGCGGCAGGGCGTTGTTGGCGCGCAGCAGAAACGCCGCCATCGTGCAGACGCCCATCAGCAGCGCGGGCGCGAACAGGCGCTTCGTCCAATCCGGCCGGAGGAATACGCGCAGCGCGGCATACGCGCCCAAAAGCGTCGGCAGGCTGGCGTATTCCTCCGTCAGGTTGCCGCCGCCGACCAGCGAGCCGATCAGCGCCAGATAGAAGAGCTGCGTCACGCCGCTGTACGCGCCCAGCGTCCGCGCGATGCGGCTGACGACGCGCAGGCACAGGAACAGCGCGATCACCTGCTGGATGAACACGGCCAGCGTGCTGTAGCCGCCCGAAAGGAGCTGGGGCAGCATCTGGAGCAGGTAGAGCATCGGCCCCTTGTGGTCAAAAATCTGCGTATACGGCGCGTAGCCCCTGGCCAGCGCCGTGCCGAGGGTCAGATACATCGCGTTGTCGCTGCCGATGCTCGGGCCGAGCGGCGTGTTGAAGGTGTAAAAAATCAGGCCGAACACAAGCGCCATCGCTGCGGAAAGCAGAACGTCGGCGGATCGCCTTTCGGTTTTCATGGCTTTTCCTCCTTGCGCGGGGGCAGCAGCGCCGCGCCCAGCATGACGGGCAGGATGTAGAGAATCGGCATCAGATAGCGGATTTCGCCGCTCTTGGGGGAGAGCAGGCAGACGCCCAGCGTGCCGAAAAAGAACATATACGGCACGGCGGCGCGAAGCCCGTCGCGCAGAACCAGCGCCGCGAGCAGCAGCAGAAAGACCCAGACGACGGAATCGACGTAAAACAGCCAGCCGACGCCCGGAATCCGCCGCAGCGTGAAATAAATCCGGTTGTGCAGCTCCAGCCGCGCGTCGGAAAGCGCCGGGTTTTGCCGCAGCGCAACGCCGCCCGCATCCGGCGAATTGAGGGTCAGGCAGACGATGGTGTTGCTGTCCGACGGATAAAAATAACCGTAGATCATGTTCAGCCATGCGTCCAGATAGACGCCGGGGTGGCGCATCCCCATGCTCAGCCACGCCTGCATATACGGGCCGAGCCTGCCGGAAAGATCGGGGCTGCTCGTGTCCTTCACGGGGTCGGCCAGCCGGGGATCGTAATTCGGCACGCCGTTTTCCACGTCGAGCACCGCCGAAACGGCGCGCAGCTCCGATTCCGTCACGTCGTCGGGATAGGCGAGCAGACAGCGCGCCGTCTGCTGAAACGGCACGGAGAGCATCTCCCGCGTCTCGCCCGGAATCACGCCGAGCGCGGGCAGGAGCAGCCCGTTATACAAAACGGCAAAGACCGCCGCCGCGCCCAGCAGCGCGCCCGCCAGCCGCGCCCGAACGCCGGGATAGCCGAGCAGCAGAAACAGCGCCGCAAAGCACAGCGCATACATCGCGGGTTTTCGGGTGAGCATCATCATCAGCGCGACGGCGAACAGCCCCGCGCAGAAGCGGCCGCTTTGCGCCGCCCGCCCGCGCGAAGCATAGAGCCGGAACATCATCGTGCCGTAGAGCAGCACAAACGGCTCGACGCTCACATCCTTGCACATGTTGAACGCATACAGCGCCAGCACGGGATAGAGCGCGACAAACAGCGCCAGCCCGATCACCGCGCCGCGCGCCAGCCCCGCCTCCCGCAGCGTGACCAGCGCATACGCCCAGCAGACGGCCAGCGCGGCCATGCTCAGCAGGCTGTAGAGAAGCTGGCCGATGCTTGCGTCGCCCAGCAGCAGCCCCAGCTTCATAAATCCGCCATAGATGAGGGTCAGAAACACGGGATGGTGGTCGCTGAGCGCGCTGCCGTCGCCGATATAGCTGGGGAAGCCGAAAAACTGCAAAATCTGGTCGTGCGTGTCGTAGATATTCAGCCCCGGCGCGTAGAGCAGCAGATAGGGGATGGAACCCGCGAAGATCAGCCCCGCGCAGAGCCAGAAGAGCCGGCGCTTCTCTTTTTGTGTCGCGGGCGCGCCGGCCTGCGCGTGCGCGCGGAGCGCGTCGAGCAGGCGGAAGAGCAAAACGACCGCGCAGAGCGCCGTCGCGAACAGCGCCGCCATCGCCGCCGCGCCGCGGAGCATCGTTTGGGCGTTTTTGAGCAGCAGATCGGAGGAATCCGTCGTATCATACGAATAGCCGACGGTTCTGAAAAAAGCGAACAGCGCGGCGGGAATCGCACCCACGCCCCATTCGCGGCGCGTCGGGCGGACGGCGGCCGTCAGCAGGAACAGCAGGAAGCAGGCGGTCAGAACGCCCGCGCTGCCGGAGGAAAAATAGCCGTCCAGCGCCGACGCGCAGAAGACGGAGGCGGCGAAGAGCGGCGCGAGGAAGCGGAGACGCGGCAGCGTGATGGTCATGGCAGCCTCCTCACAGCTCCAGCGCGGCACGCACCACGCGCATCACACCGTTTTCGTCGTTGCTCGGGGCGATGTGACGCGCCAACGCCTTGAGCGCCGGATGCGCGTTTTCCATGGCGTAGCTCTCGCCGACGGCCTGCAAAAGCTCGCAGTCGTTGAGATAGTCGCCGAAGGCCATGCACTCGGCGGCTGAAATGCCCAGCTTCTGCTGGATGCCGCGCATCGCGCAACCCTTGTTCACGCCGGGCTTCATCACATCGACCCAGTGCTCGCCGGAGAGGATGATCGACAGCGGCCCTTCCAGCTTCGCCCGCAGCGCGGGCAGCTCGTGCGTCTGCGCGTCGCCCTCGTCGTAAAAGGCGACCTTGCAGACGTCCGGCAGGCGGCCCAGCGCGGTCAGATCCTCCACGACCTCGACGCTGGGGTAATACATGCGCGTGTTGCGGATGAATTCATCCGACGCGGTTTTTTCAATCAGCGCCACGCCCGCGCGGCAGACGACGGGATAAACGCCCTCAAGCGATTTCGCCGCCGTCACGATGCCCCAAATAAAGCTCGGGTCGATGGAGTCGATGAGCACGCGCTGGTCGCGCTGCATGACCAGCGCGCCGTTTTCGCAGATAAAGAGCATATCGTCGGCGTATGCGTCGAAATCGCGGCGCAGGGAGGCGTATTGCCGCCCGCTGGCGACGCAGAAGAGCACGCCCTTTTCCTTCAGCTTGGCGATGACCTCGGGCAGCTCGGCGGGCAGGCGCTTGGCGCTGTCCAGCAGGGTGCCGTCCATATCGCAGGCAATGAGTTTTATCATATCGTGTTCCTTTCTGATGGCGCGCGCGGCGCTCATCGTGCGGGGGCGCGCCGCGCGGGTCTCGCGTCGTCCTTGAGAATGGCGTAAAGCGCCACATCGACGAATTTCCCCTTGTTGTAGAGCCGCTGGCGCAGAACGCCCTCCCTGCGCATGCCGCATTTTTCCATGACGCGGCCGGAGGCGGGATTGTCCAGCTCGTGCTGCGCCTCGATGCGGTTGATATCCATCGCGTCAAACGTGTAATCAATCACGCGCCGGAGCGCTTCGGTCATGTAGCCGCCGTTCCACATCCACTTGGCCAGCGAATAGCCGATTTCCACGCTGGCGTTGTCCATGTCGTAATTCATGTAGCCGATGGTGCCGACCAGACGGCCGGTTTTCTTATCGACGATGCCCCAGCTGCTCGGCTCGTCGGCGCGGTAGCGGCGGGTCATGTAGCGGCAATAATCCTTGGCCTCGCCGATGTCCTTCTGCGCCGACCAGAGCACATGGCGCGCCACGTCCGCGTCGCGGCTGTATTCAAAAACATCCTTCGCGTCCTTCATGGTCATGCGGCGCAGGGTCAGGCGCGGGGTTTCCAGCGTCGGCATGGAGAAAAGGCCGTATTCGTTCGGGGTAAACATATCGCTTGATTCCCTTCGTTAAAGCCGGTTTTGGGTTGGCGCGGCGAGATGCGCGCAGCCGGTTCTTCTTATTATACACGAATCATCTCAAAAGCGAAACCCCTTGCCCCTGAACGAATTTTTTCTTGCGGAATTTTCGGATATCGTTTATACTCAATATGGAAAAAGAATGGTTTTGGCTGAAAGGGAGTGCGTTCCATGAAAAAAATCGCTGTGCTTTTGCTGACCGCGCTGCTTGCGCTTGCCGCCGGGGCTGCGACGGCCGAAAAGGAGAAGCCCGCCGCCCTGCCGTCGGCGGAGGGCGTGTGGCCGGAGCTGGAGAGCGTCCGGGCGCTTTTGGACGACGATATTCAGAGAATTGAGATAGCCACCTATACCGAGGGCGGCGCGGGGCGGTTCGTCTTTACGGACAGCGCCGCCATCGCCGAGATTCACGCGCTCTGCTGCGCGCTGTCGCTCGGCGCGGAGACGAACATCGGCGTGGCCGACGACGGGCTGACGCTCGCGTTTGTCACGGCGGAGGGCGAAACGGCGCTGCGCTTTGAGGGCAGGTATGCCGTCGTCGGCGAAAAGCGCTATGAAACGGAGCAGCTCGGCGCGCTGAAAAAGGACCTGAGAGAGCGGATTCAAAGCGAGATTTTCGCGTCCGAATAAGGCGCGGCGCGCCGTTTTTCGCCTTACTTGCCAAAGTGCGCCAATCCGTGTATAATATAGGGGTTAAAGATACAACCCCGGGCGACCGGCAATCATAAGGAGGATCATCATGGCAGAAGAAAGAATGCTCATCACGGGTGGGCAGCGGCTGGAGGGAACCGTGCGCGTCAGCGGCGGCAAGAATACTTCGGTCGCGGTGATTTCCGCCTCGATCCTCAGCGAAACGCCCTGCGTGATCGAAAATCTGCCGAACATCGAGGACGTCAACGTTTCGGTGGAGACGCTGCGCCATCTGGGCGCGAAGGTCAACTGGGATCCCGACGCGGGCGTGATGGAGGTCGATTCCAGCACCATCGACCGCACGGATGTGCCGCTGGAGCTCTGCCGTCGGATGCGCGCGTCGTCGTATTACATCGGCGCGCTGCTGGCGCGCTTTGGCCGGGCGCAGGTGCCCCTGCCGGGCGGATGCGACATCGGGCGCAGGCCGATTGACCAGCACATCAAGGGCATGCGCGCGCTCGGCGCGAAGGTGGAGACGACGCGCGGCCTCGTCGTGGCGCAGACGGACGGGCTGATCGGCTCGGATGTGTTCATGGATATGGTCACCGTCGGCGGCACGATCAACGTCATGCTGGCGGCCTCCCGCGCGAGCGGCACGACGACAATCTACAACGCCGCCAAGGAGCCGCACATCGTCGATGTGGCGAACTTCCTCAACTCGATGGGCTGCCGCGTCAAGGGCGCGGGCACGGATGTGATTCGCATCCGCGGCGTGCAACGGCTGCAAAGCCGCCGCCCGTATGCCGTCATTCCGGATCAGATCGAGACGGGCACGCTGATGATCGCCGCCGCCGCGACGCACGGCGACGTGACGATCTGCGGCTGCATCCCCACGCACATGGAGGCGCTGACCGCCAAGCTGCTGGAGATGGGCGCGCGCGTGGAGGAGCGGGACGACGCGATTCGCGTCCGTTCGATCGGCGACCACCGCGCGGTGACGTTCAAAACGCAGGTCTACCCCGGCTTCCCGACCGATTTGCAGCAGCCCATGAGCGCGCTGCTCTGCACCGCGACGGGCACATCGACCGTGGTGGAAAACATTTTCGAATCCCGCTTCCGCCACCTGTCGGAGA
>OLQO01002088.1_pt1 | contig 11356 bp, 12 predicted proteins | sample 1672281 | NCBI WGS metagenome assembly OLQO01 (sample SAMEA3136667, study PRJEB25190) | human gut metagenome | biome: human gut; feature: human-associated habitat; material: faeces | place: Austria | collected 2013 | reverse complement strand
CAATAAATATTAAATATCAAGATCAAAAACTAAAAAAGAAAGTGATTGTTAAAGATACTACAGCTCCTGTTTTTAATGAAATAAATGAAGTTTCATTTGAAGAAGGAACAGAAAATTATGATTTTAATCAAGAAATCAAAGCAACAGATTTAAGCAATATTGATTTACAATATGATTTATCTTCATTAGATATAAATAAAGCAGGGGATTATCAAATAAAAGTATTTGCGAAAGATAGTTCAGGAAATCAAGCAGAAAAAGAAATAACTGTACATGTAAAAGAAAAACCTAAACAAGAATTATCAGCAGCTAAGATTTATCATGGCGGAGGAAAAGTGATTTGTATTGATGCAGGACATCAAGCACGAGGAAATAGTTCATTAGAACCTAATGGACCAGGTTCATCGACAATGAAAGCAAAAGTGACAACAGGGGCAACAGGATGTGTAACAGGGAAAACAGAATCACAAATCAACTTAGAAGTGGCACTTAAATTACAAGAAGCTTTATCAAATCAAGGTTATACTGTGGTTATGTGTCGTACATCACAAAATGTCGATTTATCTAATGCTCAAAGAGCTCAAATGGCAAATGAGGCAAATGCAGATGCATTTATTCGTTTACATTGTGATTCAAGTGAATCATCTTCTCCTACAGGAACGTTGACACTTGCGCCTTCAACTTCTAATAGATATTGTGCAAGTATTGCAAGCCAATCACAATCACTTTCAAAAAGTATTGTGAATAATATTTGTAAGGCAACAGGTTCTAGAAATAGAGGAGTTTCAATTGTTGATAATATGACAGGTTTAAATTGGTCAAAAGTGCCTGTTACTATTGTAGAAATGGGATTTTTATCAAGTCCAGGAGAAGATCGATTGCTTTCAAGTGAGGATTATCAAAATAAAATTGTTCAAGGAATTGTAAATGGAATTGGCGAATATTTAAGTTAAGATTAGAAAAAGAGGAAAAAGGAATGGAAAAAGTTACATTAGGAAGAACAGGAATTACAGTGAACCGTAATGATTTTGGGGCATTACCAATTCAACGAGTAACTGGAGAAGATGCAATAACAATTTTAAGAAAGGCATATGCTCAAGGAATTCGTTTTTTTGATAGTGCAAGATGGTATAGTGATAGTGAAGAAAAGCTAGGAAATGCATTAAGCGATGTTAGAAAAGACATTTATATTGCAACGAAGACAGGATCTACTACAGTAGAAGGTTTTTGGAAAGACTTAGAAACAAGTTTAAATAATTTAAAAACAGATTATATTGATATTTATCAATTTCATAATCCTTCATTTTGCCCTAAACCAGGAGATGGTACAGGTTTATATGAAGCAATGTTAGAAGCAAAAGCTCAAGGAAAAATACATTTTATAGGTTTAACGAATCATCGTTTACCAGTAGCTATAGAAGCTTGTGAAAGTGGGTTATATGATACAATTCAATTCCCATTTAGTTATTTAGCGGATCAAAAAGATATTGATTTAGTGAATAGATGTAAAGAAAACAATATTGGGTTTATTTGTATGAAAGCTTTATCAGGTGGACTTATTAACCGTTCGGATGCTGCTTATGCATATTTAGCACAGTTTGATAATGTTTTACCAATTTGGGGAATTCAAAAAGAGAGTGAATTGGATGAATTTATTTCATATCAAACAAAAGCACCAGAACTTACTCAAGAAATTCAAGATTTAATTGCTCATGATCGAAAAGAATTAGCAGGAGATTTCTGTAGAGGATGTGGTTATTGTATGCCTTGTCCTAAAGGAATTCAAATCAATCAATGTGCTAGAATGTCATTAATGTTAAGAAGAGCACCAGCAGCAAGTTGGCTTAATGATCATTGGCAAGCAGAGATGAAAAAAATTGAAGAATGCTTAAATTGTGGTAAATGTAAACAACATTGTCCATATCATTTAAATACTCCTGAATTATTAAAGAAAAATTATGAAGACTATAAAACATTTTTAAAATAAAAAAATAGGGTGTGCTACAAAATGTAGCGCATCCTATTTTAGTATAATCTACGACAATTATAAATATGACGATAGAAATAACTTCCTGGAGCAACTGATGTTACTTTAACACATTGATCAGGATATTGACCCACTGTCCCAGATCCTTTACCAGAGGCATGAACCATATTACCATTACCAATATAAATTCCAATATGAGCGACACCACTTCCATAATTGAAAGTAATGACATCACCAATTTGTAAATTACTATAAGAAACAGCTTTACCACTACCAGCATATCCAGCAGCAGTTGTTCTACCTATTTTTACGCCTGCTTGATTATGTGCCCAGTAAACAAGTCCAGAACAATCAAAATAATTTGGTCCACTTGCTCCCCAATAGTAGCGTTTACCTTGTTTAGATAAAGCATAGTTAGCAATACTTATTCCTAATGTTGTACTATCTTGAGGTGGTTGAGAACCATTGTTAGTTGTATTATTATTCGAATTATTGTTTGAATTATTACCTGTATTGTTATTATTATTTGAATTTGAAGTTTGATTATTGTTGTTACTGTTAGATGGTTTTGGTGTAGGAATTTGACTGACATGACCTACATCGTCTTTTTTAGATTGTTCATAGAATTCTGTTAATGAGGCATCAATTGCTTCACTACGACTTGCAGCAACATTTGCATCAACTTCAGTTGCAGCAATTTGTTTTCTTTGTTCTTCTAATAATGTTTCATATTGTACTTGAATAGCAGCTTGTTCTTTCTTTTGTTCTTCTAAAACAACTTTTGCGTTTTCTAAAGTAACTTTTTGATTTTCAATTTCCTTTTTCTTTTCTAACATTTGAGCAATTAAATCTTGATCACTTAAAGTAAGTGTGTTGAAACTATCTATTCTAGATAACATATCAGTAAAATTATCAGCCCCAAATATATAATTGATAAAAGTATTTTCATTCATATAAGATTGCATGACATACATACGATCTTTTATTTCTTGATTATCTTTATCTATATCTGCTTGGGTATTTTGTATAGATGTTTCAACATATTGAATTTCAGCTTCTTTAGATGAAATGTCAGAATTTAAAGAATTAAGTTTCTTTTGTACACTATCTAATGTTTGAGTTGTACTTGCTGCAGCACTTTTTTGATTTTCTAAATCTTTTTTTAACTTCTTATTTTTAGCTTTGAGATAGCTGTTGAATTCTTCGCATGTTTTTTTATTACTATTTGTTAGTTTTCCACTTGCACATAGTGACATATATTTTGCTTCATCTTTTGAAAAATCAATAGCTTCTACAGGTTTTATACAATAGCATGTTGATACAAGCATTGTAGATGCAACAAACCCTACAAAATATTTTTTAATTTTCAAACAAAACACCCCCTCGTATTATTTATACATCACTTTCTAAAAAAAGTAAATAAAAGTTGTTTTTATACAAAATAAAAACCTTTAAGCTTATAAACTTAAAGGTTTTAAGTCATGACTAATAAGGTCTAACTGCACAAGTAAATCTACTTACATTAGATGCAATCTTAACAACATCACCTGTTTGTGGTGCATGAATATATTGACCATTACCAATATAAATACCTACATGTCCACTTTTCCATAAGATATCTCCTGGTTGAGCTTGACTTAATGGAATAATTGCTCCAGATTGACCTTGAGATCCAGAATAGTGATCAAGTGAAACACCAGCTTGTGCATAACACCACATAACTAAACCAGAACAGTCAAATGAATTAGGTCCACTTGCTCCCCATACATAAGGACAACCTAATTTAGAATAAGCAGCAGCTACAACTGTAGAACCATACTTATTTGTAGTAGGAACATTTGTAGATGGTCTAATAGTTGTAGAACCACTACTGCTACCTGATGAAGATTGTTGAGTAACAACGACTGATGATAAGAATGAATCTAATGAACTTTGAGTATCAGAAATTTTAGATTGTTCACTTTCAGCAGATGCTAAATCTTTTTGTTGTTTAGCTAATAGATCTTCATATTGAGTTTGTAAAGTATATTGTTCGTTTTGTTGAGAAACAATATTTGCTTTTACTGTTTCAATAGTTGCTTTTTGAGATTCAACTTGCTTCTTTTCATCAGCAATTTTTTCTACTAATTCTTTATCGAATTGAGTGATTTCATTGACACTATCAATTCTTGAAAAGAAATCAGAGAAGTTTGAAGCACCAAAAATAAATTCAATATAACTATTACTATTATTGTATGATTGCATAGCATACATACGTTCTTTAACTTCGTTTTCTTTAGCTGTGATACTTGCTTCTAATGATTTAATTGAACTTTCTAAATAGTTGATTTCTTGTTGCTTTTGTTCAATTTGGTTATTTAAATCAGCAATTTTAGAAACAACGTCATCTAATGAACTTTGAGTATCTGAAATTTTAGATTTAGATTCATCAATAGAACTTTGTAACTGATTGTTTTTCTTTTTTAAGTATGAATTAAATTGTTTACAAGTATTATAATTACTATTAGATAAACTTTTACTAGAACAAAGTTTCATATATTTATCTTCTTGTCCTTCAAAGTTTACTGCATGAACTTGACTTGTAGAACAAAAAAAGGATACTAACAAAGTAAAACAAATCATGGAGATTAAACTCTTTTTCATAACTATAATTCCTCCCGTAGCTATTATCTTATTTTTTTAACCAAAAGTAAATATAAACAACGATAATAATAACATTTTTGACATTGTGACATATTTTATAATGAGGTGAAAAATTTTGGTAAAACATGGAATTGATGTTTCTAAATTTCAAGGGTTGATTGATTGGCAAGAAGTTAAAAAACATATTGATTTTGCAATCATTAGATGTGGGTATGGAAGTAATCTGGAAAGTCAAGATGATCCGTATTTTAAAAGAAATGCGGATGAATGTACACGTTTAAAAATTCCTTTTGGGGTTTATTTATATTCTTATGCAACCAATGAAAGAGAAGCTTTATCAGAGGCTGAACATGTATTAAGACTCGTAAAGGATTATCAAATGGCCTATCCTGTTTATTATGATTTAGAAGATAACAATACAACTGGAAGACAAAGCAATCAAACAATAGCGAATATTGCACAAACATTTGCTCAAAGACTTGAACAAGAAGGTTACTATGTAGGAATGTATGCATCATTGTTTTGGTTTAGAACTAAACTTACAAGTCCAATCTTTAATGAGTATACAAAATGGATTGCAAGATATAATGATGAACTTAATTATGATGGAGAATATGGTATGTGGCAATATAGCGCTACAGGAAATGTTTTAGGAATTGATACAATGGTGGATCTAAATTATGCCTATAAAGATTTTCCACAAATCATCGAAGAAGGTGGTTATAATAATTTTTCTAATACGAATTTAACAAGGTATAAGATAGGCGATGAGGTAGAATTTCACCATGTATTTTTAACAAGTGAATCTACGCAACCATTAATGCCATATCGTCATTTTGGAATTATTACGAGAATTGTTCAAGGTGCTAGAAATCCCTATCTTATAGGACAAGATGCCGGCTGGGTCAATGATCAGGTCATAGAAAGAAAGATAAGATATTTAAGTGCACCTGATTATACAGGCAATAGTTTTACAGATGCATTGCGTTCTATTCAAGAAGATGCTTCTTTTGCTAATAGAACAAAATTAGCTAAATTAAATGGAATAGATAATTATACAGGTTCACAAAGGCAAAATGATGAATTATTAAGATTACTTAAAGAAGGAAAATTAAGGACATAAAAAAGAGCTTAGATTCTTTTTTCATAAGCTCTTCTTAAAGCACCACTTTTTAAAGTGATTTCTCCACAATATTTAAAACCATATTTAGTTAAAAAACTTTGCATAGAAAGATTATCATGATGTGTATCCATTCTAACACTATGATAATCTGGATACATAGCAACTACTTGATCTAAAATCGTAGAAGCTAATCCTTTTCCTTTATATTCATTATCAACAGCAATACGATGTACACATATATAAGGACAATTTAAAATCCATTTTCCTTCAATACGGTTATAAGCAGGTTCTCCATGAATCGTTACCATACATGTTCCTAAAATAACACCGTCTTCTTCTAAAACATAAGCTTCATTATTTTCTATATCTTTTTCAATTGTTTCTTCATTAGGATATCCATCTTGCCATTGATCAATATCATTATTTTTGAAATAAGTTTTTGCTTGATTAATAATGTCAATGACACGTGAAATATCTTCGATTTTCGTTGGTCTTAAAATCATTATTTTACCTCCCAAACATACTTTCCTAAATGATATAGACTTTTAGGTTGTTTGTCAAATTGTTTTGTTTACAAATCAAAAGCATTTGTTATAATAGCTGTATACAGAAGGAGGAAATAAAATGGTACTTGATCAAATCAAAGAAATTTTAAAAGATACAATGGATATTGATGAATCAAAAATTACTTTAGATGCTAAATTAAAAGAAGATCTAGAATTAGATTCATTAGATTCAGTTGAATTAATCATGTCTGCTGAAGAAGAATTTGGAATTGAAATTCCTGATGAAGACGTTATGAATTTTAAAACAGTAAACGATATAGTAAACTATATTGAAGAACATAAATAAAAGCTATAACAAGCATTTCGCTGTTATAGCTTTTTTTACTATTCTAAAATATATTTATCCATAAGTGTTTTATTTTTTTCTAAACATTTAAATAAGAATGCTCCAATAATTAAAACAATAAATTCACCAATGAAAACATAGAATGCATTAATCATAAATGGTAATTCTAAAGCTAGATAAAGTTCTAAACCAACGATTAAACCATTGACAACCCCACCAATTAAAGCTCCAGCAAAAACATTTTTAACATAATACATACCAAGACAAGCAATCAATGTTGCAGCTGTTCCAAAACAAATGTCATATAATCCCATTGGAGATGCAAGGTTTGCAAGCAAACATCCAATAGTAAGTCCTGGAATAAATTTCTTGTTGTAACATGCAAGTAAAACAATAATTTCAGTTAAGCGCATTTGCACTGCTCCATAAGCAATAGGTGAAATCAAAATTGTTAAAACGGCATAAGCAGCCCCAATCATGGCATTCATTACAATTAATTGTACCTTTTTATTATTCATTTGTAGTCCTCCTCTTCTAAAGTACAGTTAGAAGCCAGATAAAATAAAAAAGATGATAGAGCCATCTTCATTACTTATCCTTAGTTTTTTATACTGGGTTTGGCTCTCGAACCAGTCTTTGACATTATACTAAAACGGGTAGTGAAAATCAATATATTTTATTTTATAATAAAGGTAAGGAGATGATGATTATGTTATGTCCAAAATGTCATAGTTTACTAACAAAAGGAGCCAAATATTGTGATATTTGTGGAACAAGAATATCGCAAGAGGATATCCAAGTAGAAGAAGTAGGTTCAAGGGTTAAAAATAGAGAAAAACATAAAAAAGAAGTGCGTAAAAAAACTAAAATTATTATTTTAGGTATCATAGCACTTGTCGTGGTGATTGCTATGTTAGGATTTATTTTATTTTTTAAAGGAAATAAACCATCTTATTCACCAGATAATCTTGTTAGTCAACATGTTGAAAAACCATTACATTTAGAAAAAAGTAAAGTTACATTAAATATTGGAGATGAATATACCATTCAAACTAATCTTAAATGTACTTATCAATCGAAAAATGAAAAAATATGTATCGTAGATACAAATGGTAAAATTACGGCTTTATCATCAGGTAAGACAAAAATAATTTGTACTAGTGAATCTGGTAAAGAAAAAGCCCTTCAAGTTATTGTAAATGAAAAAATAGAAACAACAGTAGAAGAAAATACAGATGAGGATGAATATATATTTGCTCATAGTGATACAGAACTTCTTACAGAAGCTGATTTAGAAAATAAAGATGATTCTCAGTTACGGTTAGGACTTAATGAAATTTATGCTAGACATCATTGTACGTTTAAAACACCTGAGATTGCAGACTATTTTAAATCTAAAAGTTGGTATAGTGCAGATGAAACTTTGACATCAGAAATGATGAATAATCATATGTCAGAGTATTTTAATGAAATTGAATTAAAAAATATTTCCTTTATTCAAGCACATCGATGAAAATAATTTGCATACACTAAATCATAAATGAAAAAATATATGAAAATAGTTATCAAAATCTATAAATTTCATTTTCAATTCATAAAAGATATGTAAAATGAAAGTGTAATCAAAGAAGATTATAAAGTCATTCTTCTCTTAGATATTTTTTTGACAACTATATTCATTGAATGACGTAGGAAAAGTAAGCGACGCTCGTTTACTTTTCCTTTTTTTGTTCTTTGAAAAACAAGATGAATTAAAATGCCTGATCAAGTTCCACTAGGTGTATCTCGTGCATTTGAAGTTTTAGTACCAGCTACTTTAACATTGATTATTACTGCTTGTATTGAATCAGCATATTATAACATAACAGGTTTATATTTAAATGATATTATTAAAAACAGTATCCAAGATCCTTTAGAAAGCTTAGGTGCAACTGTTCCTGGTTTTATTATTTTATATTTAGTAATCATGTTATTCTGGTTAGTAGGTATTCATGGTAATAATATGGTATCAGCTGTTAAAGAATCAATCTTTACTCCATTAGCACTTGAAAACGTTGAAAAATTCAACAGAGGTGAAAAAACAACAAACATTATTAATATGTATGCTATTCAAATGTGGGGTGAAATTGGTGGTTCTGGATGTACATTAGGTTTAGTTATTGCTATCTTTATTTTCTCTAAACGTGAAGATAACAAAGCAATCGCTTCATTATCATTAATTCCAGGATTATTCGAAATCAACGAAACAGTTACATTTGGTATTCCAATGGTATTAAATCCAATCTTAGGTATTCCACTTGTATTAACACCAATCGTTCTTGAAATCGTAGGTTATGTATTAACAGTTATCGGATTCTGTCCAGTTGCATGTTTAACAGTACCTTGGACATGTCCACCATTGATCTTTGGATTCTTGGCAACAGGTGCAAATATTATGGGTGCAGTAACTCAAGCAATTTTAATTGCAATTTCTGTAGTTATTTACACACTATTATTAATTTCTTACGAAAAATATCAAATCAAACAAGCTGTAGAAGCTTAATAGAGCTTGGAGAAATCCTAAGTTTTTTTTTATAATAAATAAAAAGTATGTTTAAAACGCAACTAATCGCAAGTTGTGTTTTTGTATATAGGTAGCTATAATCTCTTCAAGGAGTGATGAAATATGGCTATTACTGCAACAAAAAGATTACAAGAAATTGTTGACTTATTAGATCAAAAAGGATATGTCAAAGCAAAAGAACTTTCCCAAAAATATCAAGTAAGTATGGAAACAATTCGTAAAGATTTAACTTTTTTAGAAGAAAAAGGAGTTGTTAAAAAAGAATATGGTGGAGCAACACTTGCAACGTTAGGAACAGAAAAAAATATCGAATTTAGAGAAAAACAAAAATATGATGAAAAAAAAGAAATTGCACGTTGTATTTCTTCAATATTAATGGCACATAATAGTATGATCATTGATTCAGGAAGTACTTGTCAAAGTTGTTGTTCATATATTAATTTAATGCCTTCAAAAGATATTTTTACGGTTTCTATAGGTGCATTTGAACAATTAGATGGAAATTTACATAATGTGTTTTTAACTCCTGGTAAAAAAAGAGAAAAAAATCAATCAATAGTAGGACATTGGAGTGAAGAATATCTAGATAAAGTTCAAGTAGATGTCTGTGTTTTAGGGACTTCTGGATTATTAAATAGTGATGGACCAACATGTCATTCCTATCAAGAATTAGGAGTTAAAAAGAAAATGATTGAAAAAAGTGATTATGTTTTTGTGGTTGCTGATAGTAGTAAGTTTCAAGAAAAAGGATTATATACAGTTTGTTCTTGGGAAGAAATCGATGGTATTATTACGGATCATCGCATCTCAACAAAAGTATATGAAGATTTAAGTCAAAAGGTTTCTGTTTATATTGGAAAAAAAGAATAAAAATTTTTCAAAATAAAAAGTGATTTTTTTAAGATATTTGAAAATAAATTATAAAGTATTCTATAACACTATTTATTGTTGTAAGAATATTTTATTTTTATATTGAAGTGATACTATGAGCTTACTTTATAAGTTAGAATATCAAGATAACTTTACAGATTTAGAAAAAGGTATAGCCAATTATATTCTTGATCATAAAGATTATATTGTTGATTTGAAAATAACAGATTTAGCTGAAATTACATATACATCACCATCAACAATTTCAAGATTTTGTAAAAAATTAGGTGAAAAAAGCTATAACGACTTTAGAATACATTTTGCCTCTTCAGTAATAGATGATTATAAATCTAAAACATATATCATCTGATCAAAATAGACAAGCAATGCTTTCTAATAAAGATAGTGTTGCTATTGTGATTTCGTATTCTGGAGAGGAACAAGAGATTAAAAGAATTGTGAATTATATTAAACAAAAAGAAGGTACAGTGATTGCTGTTACTTCTATTAATGATAGCTATTTAAGAAAAATGCAGATTATTGTTTAACGATATGTTCTAAAGAAAATATTTTTTCAAAGATAGGATCTTATTCATCAAAGGTAAGTGCAGATTATATAATGGATATTATATTCTTTATTGTTTAAAAATAACAATAATATTAACTTAATTGAAAAGCTTGAAAGAGCAAAAAATATTCAAAATATAGAATTTTTAAAAAATTAAAACAACGATTTTCTTTTAGTAAATCTTACTAGAAGGAACATTGTTTTTTTATTCACATAAGCGTATAATAGAGGTAGTCTAAAAGAATTGGGGGAAACCAGAAATGTACAAAATAGTCAAAAAAGAAAGACTAAATGATGTTGTTGAGTTAATGGAAGTTCATGCTCCTATGGTTGCAAGAAAATGTGAACCAGGTCAATTCATTATTTTAAGAGTTGGTGAAGATGGAGAAAGAATTCCTTTAACAATCGCTGATTATGATCGTGAAGCTGAAACAATTACAATTATTTACCAAATTGTAGGTTTTTCAACTCGTCAATTAGCTAAATTAAACGAAGGTGATGAAATCACTGATTTCGTAGGACCTTTAGGTGTACCAACTGAATTACATAAATCAAATCACGTTGTTGGTATTGCCGGTGGGGTTGGTAGTGCACCACTTTATCCACAACTTAAAAAATTAGCTGAAATGGGTGTAGATGTGGATGTTATTATTGGTGGACGTGAAGCACAATATGTATTATGGGCAGATAAGTTTAAAGCTTTCTGTAAAAATGTATATGTGATGACAGATGATGGATCTTTAGGAGAAA
>OLQO01002083.1_pt1 | contig 11372 bp, 10 predicted proteins | sample 1672281 | NCBI WGS metagenome assembly OLQO01 (sample SAMEA3136667, study PRJEB25190) | human gut metagenome | biome: human gut; feature: human-associated habitat; material: faeces | place: Austria | collected 2013 | reverse complement strand
GCAACCCATTGTGGTGCCCGATCGCAAGATGTCACGCAAGGCTCGCCGCGAGGCGGAGCGCGCCTTCGCGGCCCGCGCGGCTGCCGAACTGGAGGCTCGCCAGGCCCGTCGCGCCCAGGAGGCCGCCGCGGCCCAGCGCTCTTTCGGGTCGACCCCGGCCCGCGCGGTAGCAGCTTCTGCGCACCCCGCCGCAGCCGGCCGTCCTGCTGCGGGCGTTCCCGCCCAGGCCCAGGGCTTCGCGCCGGTGCAGCCGGCTTACGGTGCGCCTTCCGGCGCTCGCGCCCGCCACGCGCGCTAGCGGTCTTCCCGCTGCGCCACTTTCCCAAACTCAAAAGGCCAGCGCCGAGGATGCTTTCGGCGCTGGCCTTTTCGTGATGCAACTGACGTGCTGGGCTTCTACCCCTTGTAGGCCTCCTGGAATCGAGCGACGTCGCGCTCGTAGATGACGAGCGTTGAATCGGGCTCTTCCAGATAGAACGGCACGCCGGCCAGCTTGGGATGGTTCACGAGGGCCGCTAGGGCGTCGAAGCCGATCTTGCCTTCGCCGATGCGCGCGTGGCGATCGACGTGGCTGCCGCGCTCATGGGTGGCGTCGTTCAGGTGCACGGCCTTCAGCTTGTTCAGGCCGATGGTACGGTCGAACTCTTCCAGCACGCCATCGAGGTCGCCTACGATGTCGTAGCCTTCGGCCCACACGCCGGCGCAATCGAAGCACACGCCCACGTGCTCTGGGTGCTCCACCTTGGCAATGATCGCGGCCAGCTGCTCGAAGCTCGTACCCACTTGGGTGCCCTCGCCGGCCATGGTGTCCAGCAGCACGCAAGTCTTCATGGATGGCGTGATGATCTTGTTCAGGGCGTCGGCCACGTCGGCCAGCCCCTCTTCCACGCTGATGTTCAGACGGCTGCCCGGGCGGATGAGGTACAGCGAGCCGTCCACCTCAGCCAGGCGCGCCAGATCCTCTGAGTACACCATGAGGGCGAAGTCACGCTCGTTCATCTTGTCCGTGGCCGGGTCGGCATCGTAGGGGGCGTAGGCCAGCGCGTCGTGGATGCCATGCTCCTTCGCGAAGGCAAGATAGGCGGCGACGTCCTTCTCGTCGAGGGCCGCCTGCTCGCTGCCGCGCGGGCTGCGCGTGAAGTACTGGAACGTGTTTGCGTTGATGGACGCCGCCTCTTTGGCCATCTCCAGATAGCCGCGGCGCTTCGAGAGATGGCAGCCAATGGTCAGCATGATGGGTCCTTTCGACAAAGATTTCTAAAAACTTGGTCAAAAAATCGAGTTATGAGTCTTGTCCTGGCCAAAAATCATAGTTCAGATGCCCTTGAGTCGGTGCAGTGCGGGCATTTGTTCAAGATTCCGTTGAATTAAGAGCGATTTGGAGCGCTTCAAAAACTCACAACTCGACTTTTTGACCAAAAATGGAAAAAAGTTTGTCGTGCTTGGGGCTCCTGGCGGTGACAAGGCTTCCCAGTTGCCAGGTTGGAGCTCTGGCGCGCCCGTCCCCTGCGGTGCGCTTCCCGCGAAACCGCCATCGCATGGGCGATGTCTCAATGGTAGAATGGCCACACCTCGAAAACACTCCTGAAACGTACCCAAGAGAGGTTTTGCCCCTATGGCACGATCCCCCCTCATACTCGATCGCTATCGCGTCATCGACCAGGCCGGCTCCGGCGGTTACGGCACGGTGGTGCACGCTTTCGACACGCATCTCAAGCGCGATGTGGCTATCAAGTGCATCGAGCTTTCCGAAGACGAGCTGGCCGCTGCTCGCCTCGAGGCTCTCGAGGCGCGCATGGCGGCGGATTTGGAAGAGGTAGAAGCAGGGGCATCGGGCGCCGAGACGGGGGTCGCTGGTCGGAATGCGGGCCCGGGTGCAGTCTCGGCCGCCGGTGCAGGCATGGGTGCCACCGCGGGCGATCCTGCTGGCAGCTCGTCGGCGGCCGCCTTCCCCGCCGACCCCGATTTCCTGGCGGCCCGCGACGAGCGCCGTCGGCGCCGGTCCGCGACCGCGGTGTCCCGGTGCGCCGCCGAGGGGGTGCCGCCCTGGGAGGACTGGGACGACTTCGGTGATCCTGACGATGACTCTGTCGATGTCGCTGGTGCAGATGATTTTGATGCTGAGGCAGCCGAAGACGAATGGGGGGACTCCCTCATTCCCTGGAACGCCTCCACGACCGACTTCGCCGGTCGGCGGCGCGGGCCGGCGCGCCTCACGGGTCGGGTGAGCCGCAAGACGCGCCACGCCCCCGAGGTGCTCTATGAGCCGCAGACTGTGGTGGAAGAGGCGCCCGATGCTACCGGGGCCACCCCCGATGCCGAATCGGTGGACGTGCGCCATCTGCGCGGCGTGCGCGCCTCGCGGGTCATCGCCGAAGAGCCCGAACCCGACGCCGAAGACGAGCTGGATCTGTTCGAGCACATCCCCGGCCTGGAAGAGGCTCGCTCTGTCGCGAAGCTGTCCGATACGAATATCGTCACCGTGTACGACTGCGCCGTGGAGGGCAGCAGTGCCTACGTGATCATGGAATACGTCGAGGGCAAGACGCTTGCGCAAATCATCGACGAGGTGGACGACGATATCACGCTGGATGTGGTGGCCGCCGTGTTTTCGGCCGTCTCCCATGCCCTGGAGGTGGCCCACGGCGAGCACACCCTGCATCTGGATATCAAGCCGGAAAACGTCATCGTGAACGGCAAGGGCCAGGCCAAAGTGGCCGATTTCGGCCTGGCCGCCCTCATGGACGCTACGGGATCGGGCACCACGGGCGGCGGCACCATCGGCTACATGCCCTTGGAGCAGATGCGCCAGGAGCCGCTCGATGTGCGCACCGACGAGTGGGCCCTGGCGAGCCTCACCTACGAGATGCTCACCGGCTCGAACCCGTTTTTCGCCGACGACTTGGATGCGGCAGAAGAGGCTATCGAAGAGGCGGAGCTCGTGCTGCCGTCGCTGTGCTGGGACGAGCTGGACGCCGAGGCCGACGAGGTCATGTTCGCCGCTCTCGACCCCGACATGGACGAGCGCTACGAGGATGTGGCCGCCTTTGCGGCCGCGCTTTCGCCCTATCTGGGCAATGCCAAGAAGGGCAAGCGGGTGCTCGCCGACATCGTGAATGGGAAGATGGAAGAGCCGGCTGCCGAGGAGCCGGAGCGTGCTTGGGAGCCCCTGCCCCCGCTCGTCGACCGCCTGGGGCTGCGCGGCGCCGCCATTGCGGGCCGTATCGTGGCCGCTGCGGCTGTGGCGTTGCTGGCGGCGGCGGGCATGGCGAACCTGCACCTCACTCCGGGTTCTGCCATGGGGCTCGCCACCGATGCCCCCATTGCCTACGGGGTGGTGATCGCCGTATGTGCTTTAGTGGCTGCCATCAGGCCTTCCATCGGCGTCCTGTTCGGCTACGGAGCCTTTGTAGTGGGGCTTGCCGGCGCGGGCGCCTGGGTGCCGGCGGTGCTGCTCACCGCGGCTACGGGCGCGTGGTGGTATTTCGTGGGCCGCCGCGGCACCGCCCAGGCGGTCTCGGCGCTCATGCAGCCGCTGCTCGGCTCCGTGGGTTTCGCGGCGGCCTCGCCGGTGACGTGCGGCGTGCTGCTGCCGGTGCTGCAATCGGTCATTACGGCGGCCTTCGCCTTCGCGAGTGCCCTCATCATGGCCGGCTGCGGCTCGGTCGACATCATGAACTGGGACGCGGTCATGCACCTCGGCTTCTCGAGCAACCCGGCGGCAGGGTGCCTGGCGGTGGCGTCGCAGCCGGCCACCTGGGTCGTGGGCGCAAGCTGGATCGCCGCTGCGGGCCTTTACAGCCTCTTGTGCGTGCGCGGCACCCGCGCCTTCGATATCGCCGGTTCGGTGGTGGCAGCCGCGGTGCTCATGCTCGGTGCGTGCGCGGCGGCCCATCTCGCTTCCTTCGGCGGCTCGTGGCTACCCGCTCCGGCGGCACTGCTCGGAGCGCTGGTGCCCGGCGTTCTCGGCATCCTGGCCGCGGTCATGAGCATCCCCGATCGCGCCCGCTGGGCCGAAGAAGAATGGTATGTGGAAGAAGAGAAGTAGGCCACTTCCCTGCAGGTCATAGTATACTGACAGCACCAATGACGAACCCACCTGCCGCGGCGCGAGCGGCGTAGGCGAAGAAGGCGAGATAGCGACCTATGAACATCGAAGAGCTGTACCATTTTCTGTTCGAGACCATGCCCGGCATCGGCATTCTGGTCGGTGGCGGTCTTGTGATCAGCATCATCGTGTGTTTCATTCTGGAGCGCAAGACGCGCAAGCAGTTCAAGAACCACGAGAAGACCGAGGACGACTGGTCGCTGTTCGATGACGACGAGGACGAAAGCGAATAGCTTCGCCCCGGCCGCGCGAAAACCCTCAGCCTGACTTCTGCCCGCCTGCGCCCGCCGCACCCGAAGACTTCCCGCCCGCGCCAGCGGGCGGTGCTATACTGGGCCGCATTGAAAACCGCCGGATCGTCGGCGTCCCAGGCAACCGATCATTGTGAAAGAGAGCCGCCCCATGCTGGACATCAAGTACGTACGCGAGCACCTCGACGAGGTCGCCGAAACGATGAAGAACCGCCACGCCTCCTTCTCGCCGGAGCAGTTCACCGCCCTTGATGTGCAGCGCCGCGAGGTCATCGCCGAGGAGGAGGCCCTGCAGGCCGAGCGCAACAAGCTTTCGAAGGAGATCGGCGCGCTCATGGGCCAGGGCAAGACCGACGAAGCCAACGCCACCAAGGAGACGGTGCGCCAGATCAACGAGAAGCTTACCGCCCTGGGCGATGCCCGCGCCGAGGCCGAGGCCGCCATGGACGCGCTCATGCTCTCCATTCCGAACATGGTGGACGCCACCACGCCGGTGGGCGAGGACGAGAACGACAACCCCGAGGTGCGCCGCTGGGGCACGCCCCGCGATTTCGCCGCCGAGGGCTTCGAGCCGCAGGCCCACTGGGATTTGGGCCCGGCCCTGAACATCATCGATTTCGAGCGTGGCGTGAAGCTGGCTGAGAGCCGCTTCTACGTGCTCGGTGGTGCCGGCGCCCGCCTCGAGCGCGCGCTCATCGCCTTCATGCTGGATCAGCACACCTCCCGCGGCTACAAGGAGTGGTGGGTGCCGGCGCTTGCCAACGCCGCCACGCTCACGGGCACGGGCCAGCTGCCGAAGTTCGAGGAGGACCTCTTCCATACCACCGAGGGCCTCTACCTCATTCCCACGGCCGAGGTGCAGCTGACGAACCTGCATGCCGGGGAAGTGCTCGACGCCGATTCGTTGCCGCTGCACTACTGCGCCTTCACCCCGTGCTTCCGCGAGGAGGCGGGCAGTGCCGGTCGCGACACTCGCGGCATCATTCGCGTGCACCAGTTCTCCAAGGTGGAGATGGTGAAGTTCGCCACGCCCGAGACCGGTTTCGACGAGCTGGAATCCATGGTGGAAGACGCCGAGAACATCCTGCAGCAGCTGAAGCTGCCCTATCGCGTCATCAGCCTGTGCACCGGTGACATCGGGTTCTCCTCCGCGAAGACCTACGACGTGGAAGTGTGGCTGCCCAGCTACGGCGCCTACAAGGAGATCTCCTCCTGCAGCTGCTGCACCGACTTCCAGGCCCGTCGCGCCAACATCAAGTACCGCGACCCGGCCAACTTCAAGGGCAGCCGCTTCGTGTACACCCTGAACGGGTCGGGTCTGGCTGTGGGCCGCACCATGGCTGCCGTCATCGAGAACTACCAGAATCCCGACGGCACCATCACGGTGCCCGAGGTGCTCGTTCCCTATATGGGCGGCAAGACGGTGATCGGGCCGGAAGAGGTCTAAAGAGCCATGGAAGAGCAGTCGCCGGCGGCGGGCGCGCCGACCGGTTCCGGCGGCCGGCCGCTTGCCGAGGGTCGTTTCCGCTCCGCTGCGACGACAGCCGCCACGGCGCAGAAGCCGTCGTCTCGTCGCGCGGTGCCGTCCGGCGAAGGCGATGCCGGTCGCGAGGTGCGGAAGGGGAGAGAAGGCCGCTCCAGCGCTCCTTCTCGCAAGCGCCGCCATCCGGTGCGGGTGGCGGTGGTGTCCGTAGTTATCGTTGTCGTGCTGCTTGTCGGTGCGGCGGCGGGCGGATTCGCGTGGCTCCGCTGGTTCTCCGAGGACGATGCGGCCGATTTCACCGGCACCTGGTACTTGGCCGGCACGACCGCGCCCATTGCCATCACCGAGGATCGCATCCAGCTGACTGATGATGTGTCCTACCGTTATGCGCTGAACGACCAGGATAAAACCTTCGAGCTATCCTTCGGCAACTTGAAGGGCGGCGGCCGCTACCGATTTTCGCTCGATCGCAACCAGCTGGCTCTGGTGGATGGCGACTTCTCGGCGGCCGACACCTTGGGCGACGATATCACCTGGACGCTGCGCGCGCTGACCGAGTCCGCTCAGGGGCGCGTGCTGGCTCCGGAGGAGGAGGCCCGGGGCGTCACGCTGCTGAGCCGCACGCCCACGGGAACGCCGTCGCTTCCCGAGGCGACTGACACGCCCGAGGCCACGGCTGGCGAAGATGCCAAGGCCGACACCGGTGATGGCTCGAAATCCGGCAACGACGACGGCGGCGCAGAGCCCGACAAGGCCGATGCCACGCCGGCCCCCGACACCTCGGACAAAGCTGACGACCGTGCCTAGGCTCGCCGTCGAGCGCATTGCCTTCGAGCGCGATCGCATGGCCCTGCTCGTGCGCGTGCCCGAGGGCGCGGATGCCTCTTTGGGCACGTGCGGCGCCGATCGGCTGCTTGCCGCGCGCCCCTCCCTCGCCTTCCACACCTGCTTGAATGACGAGGACGCCCCCTTTGCCGAGGTGCTCGCCCGCACGTCGCTGCCTCACGCGCTGGAGCATCTGGTCATCGATTTGCAGGCTGCGAACCCCGCTTGCGCCTCCGATGCCACGTTTGTAGGTACGACGGAATGGCTCTCGAAGCGGGACGGTTTGGCCCGTGTTACAGTAAACTTTACCGATGACCTCATCGCATTGGGCGCCCTGAAGGACGCCTTGGCGCTTCTGGAAGGGACGGTTGAATAAGATGTCGTCAGCTCACATCACCTTCGACACCACCGGCGACAAGATCGCCCGACGCGTGCGCAAGATGCGCCCGTCGGCCGTGCGCAACCTGTTCGCCGCCGCTACGCGCGACGATGTAATCTCGCTGTCGGGCGGCATGCCCGCTGTGTCGCTTCTGCCCGAGGAGGACATTCGCCGCGCCACGCTGGCCGCCATTGAGAGCCCCGAGGCCCGCGCAGTATCGCTGCAGTACGGCCCCACCGACGGGCTCGCCGGGCTGCGCGCGGTGCTCGCCGACATGATGCGCGATCTGGGCATCCGCGTGAAGGCCGACCAGGTGCTCGTCACCACGGGCGCCCAGCAGGCCCTAACGCTCATCGCCGAGGCTTTCATCGACCCCGACGACATCATCATTACCGAGGGCCCCACCTATCTGGGGGCGCTGCAGGCCTTCTCCGCCTTCGAGCCCGATGTGCGCGCGATCCCCTTCGACGAGGACGGCATGCGCATGGATCTCCTGGAAGAGGAACTCAAGCGCATCGGCAAGGACAACCCGCGCCTGAAGTTCTGCTACACCATCCCGAATTTCCAGAACCCCGGCGGCGTCACCATGACGGCCGAGCGCCGGCGCCGCCTGCTCGAGCTGGCCCATGAGTACAACTTCATGGTGGTGGAAGACGATCCTTACGGCCGTCTCCGCTACGACGGCGGCCACCAGGTGCCCCTGAAGGCCATGGACGATTCGGTCATTTACCTGGGCACGATTTCGAAGATGCTGGGGCCGGGGCTGCGCACGGGCTGGATTGCCGCGCCTGAGGCCGTGCTCGCCCGCATCAACCTGGTGAAGCAGGGTGCCGATTTGTGCGGCAGCGCCTTCGACCAGCTGGTCGTGCAGCACTACTTTGCCGATGTCGCCTGGCAGCGCACGCTGCAGAAGTTCATCGCGCTGTACAAGGAGCGCCGCGACGCCATGCTGGCGGCCCTCGACGAGTTCTTCCCGCCCGAGGCCACCTGGACGCATCCGGCCGGCGGCATGTTTCTCTGGATTACGCTGCCGGACTATATGGATACCGATTCGATGCTTGCCGAAGCGCTGGAGTCGGGCGTAACCTATGTGCCGGGGAATTCGTTCTTCCCCGATGGCAAAACCGGGCGCAACTCCATGCGCGTGAACTTCAGCTTCGAGACGCCCGAATCCATCACCGAGGCCATCCGACGCCTGGCGAAGGTGATCGAGGAGCGCCTCGAACTCTACCGCGTGTTCATTGAGGCCGGCGCGCTGCCCGGCTACGACAGAAAGGATGCAGCCATGGACGAGAATGCCACTTCTTGGAAGGACGTCATCGTCGATTCCGAGCAGAACGAGGAAGCGGTCATGCAGGCCCGCGAAGGCGATGCCGAGCAGATCGAGATCGCCGAGGAGAAGGTGACCGAGGCGCAGGAAGCCGCGGCAGAATAAAGGCCGCCCCCGAGGAGTTTCAACAACAAAGGAGACGTGTATGAAAGTTGCAGTGCTCATGGGAGGCAAGTCCTTCGAGCGCGAGGTGTCGCTGGCCTCCGGCAAGGTGGTGTGCGAGGCGCTGGAAGAGGCCGGCCACAAGGTGGTGCCCCTGGACACCAACGCCGATCTGGTTCCCACGCTGCGCAGCGAGCGGCCCGATGTGGTGTACAACGCCCTGCACGGCAAGCACGGCGAGGACGGCACCATCCAAAGCCTGCTGGAGTTCCTCGGCATCCCGTTCGTGGGCTCGCCGGCGAGCGTCTGCCATCGCGCTTGGAACAAGGACGCCCTGCACTCGTCGCTGGCGAAGTACCGCGACCTGACTGGCGAGGAGGGCTGCGCGTCCTGGCCCCAGGGTGTCTACCTGGCGCGCGATGCTTTCAAGGGCATGGGTGCGGCCACGGCGCTCGATATGGTGGCCGACCGCGTCATCGGCGGGTATCCAGTCTGCGTGAAGCCGGCCCACGGCGGCAGCGCCCTGGGCGTGCACAAGGTGAAAAGCCAGGAGGAGCTGGGCGAGGCGGTGCTCGATGCGCTGTCCTACGACGAGGCCGTGAACATCGAGCAGTGGGTCGATGGCGTGGAGCTTTCCGTGTCCATCCTCGGCACCGGCTGGGACGCCCACGCGCTGCCGCCGGTAGAGATCGTGGCCTGCGAGGGCTTTTACGACGCGGCGGCCCGCATGGCCGACGACGCTGTGGAGTTCTTCTGCCCCGTGCGCGACGAGTCGCTTTCCCCCAACGCGGCCGATGCCCAGGCAATCCGCGCGGAAATCGAGCGGGCGGCGCTGGAAGTCTACCGCGCCTACAGCGTGCGCGATCTCGGGCGCGTCGACCTCATCTGGGACGGCGGCGCGGCCCGCTGCTTCGAGGTGGACGTGTCCCCGGGCATGACCGAGCGCTCCCTGTTCCCCATGGCCTGCGCCGCGGCCGGCCTGTCGCTGCCCGCGGTGCTCGACACGCTCGTGAACGAGGCCTACGCCCGCGGTGCCTGTTTCTAGGTTCGCACGGACTGAGGTTTTCTCTGAGAGATTTCCTCATCTATGACGAATTACAACTTGTTTACCGTAAGGTGAGCAATGAGCAGCGAGAGCCCCCGCGCGGGGCTCTCCGCCTATAATGGGCGAACCTGATACTCTGTCGATAAAGGAGGCAGTTATGGCCAACAAATTCGGAATGTTCCTCATCGGTGGCGTCGTTGGCGCCGTTGCAGCTCTGCTGGCCGCGCCCCGTTCTGGCGCCGAGACGCGCGCCATGGTGGCTGACAAAGCCGGCGAGTTCGCGGGCAACGCCCAGCAGTGGGGCGATTCCGCCGCCGCCGGGGCCCAGCACATCTACCAGGAAGCGGCCACCAAGGGTGCCGAGGTCGTGAACAACGTGACGGCCCGTGGCCAGGAGATCGCCTCCGAGGCCGCCGCTCGCGGGGCCGATGTGGCCGCCACCATCCAGGAGGCCGCCAGCAACATCTCCCCGACGATCAACGAGAAGGGCGACGAGCTGCGCGACAAGATTGAAGCCGCCCGTCAGCGCATTGCCGATCAGGTGGCCAAGAACGCCGATGCCGACGCCGACGCCGCCGAGATCGTCAAGGACGTCGCCGAGACGGCCAAGGAAGCCGCCAAGGATGCCGCCGCCACGGCCGAGGAAGGCGCCAAGGAGACGGCCGCCGAGGTGAAGGAAGCCGCCGGCGAGGTGGCGAAGGCCGCCGAGGGCAAGAAGGACGAGAAGTAAATCATGGCCAAGCGATACGGCACCACGGGCGAGATCGTTGGAAAGCGCGTGCTTCTCGACAAGAGCACGCCGAAGAAACCTGAGGCGGTAAAGCGGCTCGGGAAGGTGCGCCACTGCGTGTTCCACCCCACCCAGCGCCGCTTTGTCGGCTTCATCGTGAAACGCCCCGACTTGCTGTGGATGTTCCGCCGCAAGGACGTGTTCGTGGCCTATAACGGCTACGACGTGGTGGACGGCCGTATCGTGGTGTCCCAGGCCCCCGAAGCCACGGGCAAAGGCGCCTGCAAGGCCATGGGCGTGAACTACGATGACTGCGTGCTGTGGGCGGGGCTGCCCGTCATAGGCGAGGACGGCACCGTGTACGGCACGGTGGGCGACGTGTCCTTCGATCCGAAGACCGGCGAGGTGCGCTCGCTCACGGTGACCCAGGGGGCCACGGCCAACGCGCTGCTCGGCGTTCGCGAGATCCCCGGGCACCTCATCCGCGGCTTCAAGCGCGGCATCGGCACGGCGCTTTCCGTGAACGGGCAGGACGAGGGGGAAGAGCCGATTTTGGGCGCCATCCTCGTGTCCGACGAGGTGGCCGAGCTTGCCGTCGAGGGTGGCCTGGCCGCGAAGGCCGGCGAGGCCACGGCCGTGGTGGCCGACCGCGCCCGCGAGACCGTAGAGGCCGTGAAGCCGGCCGTGTCCACTGCCACCAAGGCTGCGGGCAAAGCTGTGAACAAGGGGGCCTACGCCACGGGCCGCCAGATCAAGCGCGCCAGCGGCATGTTCTCCGCCTTCAAGGAGGAGTACGACAAGGCTCGCAAGGAAGACGACTAGGCCGCGCGCTGTGGGCGGGCGCTGGGCGCCGACGTTTTGGGCGCCGAGGCGCCGACCTGCGCGCCGCGGGCCTGCGGCTTACGATTTCGTCACTAAGGTAAAGAGTTCCTGAAAGCCGCCCCCGTCGTGGGGCGGCTGCATTAGACTGGAAGCCATGGAAAAGCACCCGAACAACCACCACCATTCCGAACGGCTCGAGAAGCTCGAGGCGAAGGCCCACGAGGAGAAGTCGGTCGCCGGGCATCCGATGCCTGCGGCGGACATCTTCAAGTTCGTGGGGCTCATCGCGTTCTTCGT
>OLQO01002080.1_pt1 | contig 11377 bp, 10 predicted proteins | sample 1672281 | NCBI WGS metagenome assembly OLQO01 (sample SAMEA3136667, study PRJEB25190) | human gut metagenome | biome: human gut; feature: human-associated habitat; material: faeces | place: Austria | collected 2013 | reverse complement strand
AGCTGAACGGCGAGAAGATCGATGTCATCCGCTGGAGCGAGGACATCACCGAGTTCATCTCTGCCGCCCTGTCCCCGGCCAAGGTCGTCAAGGTCGAGCTGCTGCCCGGCGAGACCAAGAGCTGCCGCGTCACCGTGCCCGACCACCAGCTGAGCCTGGCCATCGGCAACAAAGGCCAGAACGTCCGCCTGTGTGCCCACCTGACCGGCTACAACATTGACATCCGCCCCGAATCCGGCTACTACGGCGAGGACGAGGAGTAAAAGCCAGCCGCCCAGCGGTTACCATATTTTAGAAAAGAGGTCGGCTACTTGCAGCAGCAAAAGCAAAAGAAAATCCCGGTACGCCGGTGCGTTGGATGCAATGCCCAGCGCCCCAAGCGTGAACTGGTCCGCGTAGTGCGCAGTCCCGAAGGGGAGATCAGCATTGATCTGCGCGGCAAAGCGCCGGGCCGCGGCGCCTACTTGTGCCCCTCGGCCGCCTGCCTTGCCAAAGCGCGCAAGGCCAAACGGCTGGAACGCACCTTTGAGGTCCCCATCCCGGACGGCATCTATGACCGCCTGACCGAGGAGATCCAGTGTGCGGAACAAAGCGCAAAGGAGGCGGCAGACCATGGCGAATGAACAGCACCCGCTGATGGGTGCCCTGGGGCTGTGCCGCAAGGCCGGCAAGCTGCTGCACGGGTATGACCGCGTACAGGAAAACGCCCTGCGCGGCAAGGTTGCACTGGTGCTGCTGACGGCTGACGCCAGCGAACGCACCGTCAAGCATATGAAGGAAGCCTGCGAGGGTATCGTTGCCTGTGAGCAGATCCCTCTGACCAGCGCCCAGCTGGCTATGCTTACCCCGAAACCCGCCGCCGTGTTCGGCATTACCGACGAACACCTTGCGCAGCTGTGCGCAAAACATCTTACCTGATAAGGAGGACCACAATCTATGGATTTTAAATACAAGATCGCTGATGTTGCCAAGGAGTTCGGCGTACCCACCAAGAAAGTGATCGAGACCGTAGCCCCCATTACCGGCGAGAGCTACAAGACCGGCAGCACCTTTGGTGAAAAGGAACTGAACCTGCTGCTGGAGACCCTGACCCGCGAGAATGCCGAGGGCAGCCTGGATGCCTACCTGGCCAGCGGCGCCAAGGAAGAGCCCGCCCCGGCCCCGAAGGCCCCCGTTGAGAACAAGAAGCCCGCTGCCGAGGCCAAGAAGCCTGAGCAGAAGCCCGCCCCGAAGGCCGAGGAAAAGAAGCCTGAAGCCAAGAATGCGGAAGAGAAAAAGCCGGAGAGCAAAAAGGACCGCAAGGCCGAGAACAAGCCTGCCGAGAAGCGCAGCGAAAAGCGCGTTACCCTGCAGGAGCTGGCCGCCGACACCGGCATCAAGGAGCCTGTCAAGGCTGTGGAGCAGGTGCAGGTCAACCGTGCCCAGGTGTCTGTTGACACCCGCACCGTCGACGTGAACGTGGATAAGTTCAACGCCCGCTACGACGACCTGGCCGACAGCCGCAACATGCCCAACAAGCGCAAGAACCAGCCCACCGGCAAGAAAGAAAAGTTCAACAACCGCAACAACCGCCGCGGCCAGCAGTTTGGCCGCCGCCGTGAGACCGAGGCTGAGCGACTGCAGCGCATCCAGCTGGAGAAGGCCCGCAACGCGCAGCTGAAGATCTCCATCCCCGATGAGATCACCGTCGGCGAGCTGGCTGCCCGCCTGAAGCAGACCGCTGCCAAGGTCGTTGCCAAGTTCATGCAGATGGGCGAGATGCACGCCATCTCCGATGTCGTCGATTTCGACACCGCCGCCCTGATTGCTGAGGAGTTCCACGCCAAGGTCGAGCACGAGGTCCATGTCTCCATCGAGGAGCGCCTGTTTGTACAGGAAGAGGACAACGCAGCTGATCTGGTCGAGCGTCCGCCGGTCGTCGTGGTCATGGGCCACGTTGACCACGGCAAGACCTCCATCCTGGATGCCATCCGTAAGTCCAACGTCACCAAGGGCGAGGCCGGCGGCATCACTCAGGCCATCGGTGCTTACCAGGTCAAGAGTGGCGATAAGCTCATCACCTTCCTGGACACCCCCGGCCACGAGGCTTTCACCGCCATGCGTGCCCGCGGCGCCAACATGACCGATATTGCGGTTCTGGTCGTTGCAGCCGATGACGGCATCATGCCCCAGACTATCGAATCCATCAACCACGCCAAGGCTGCCAATGTCAAGCTGATCGTTGCCATCAACAAGATGGATAAGCCCACCGCCAACCCGGAGCGCGTGAAAGAGCAGCTGACCAAGTACGAGATCGTGCCCGAGGATTGGGGCGGCGATGTTGCCTGCATCCCTGTCTCTGCCGTCACCGGCATGGGCATCAGCGACCTGCTGGAGCGCATCGCGCTGGAAGCCGAGGTCATGGAACTGAAGGCCAACCCCAGCCGCCGCGGCAAGGGTGCTGTCGTCGAAGCCCGCCTGGACAAGGGCCAGGGCCCCATCGCCACCCTGCTGGTGCAGAACGGCACTCTGCATAAGGGCGACTGCCTGATTGCCGGCACCTCCGTTGGCCGCGTGCGTACCATGCGCGACGACAAGGGCCGCGAGATCATCGAGGCCGGTCCTTCCACCCCCGTCGAGATCACCGGCCTGACCGAAGTGCCCGAAGCCGGCGAGCTGTTCGAGGCTGTTGAGGACGAGCGCCTGGCCCGTGAGCTGGCCGACAAGCGTACCGCCGAGGCCAAGGAAAAGCAGTTTGCCGCTTACACCAAGGTCACCCTGGATAACCTGTTCGACCAGATGGCCGCCAACGATATGAAGGAGCTGCCCATCGTCGTCAAGGCTGACGTCCAGGGCTCCGCCGAGGCCGTGAAGCAGAGCCTCGAGAAGATCTCCAACGACGAGGTCCGCGTCCGCGTGATCCATGCTGGCGTCGGCGCCATCTCCAAGTCCGACGTTTCTCTGGCTGACGCTTCCAACGCCATCATCATTGGCTTCAATGTCCGTCCCGATGCCGTTGCCAAGGCTGAAGCCGAGCAGACCGGCGTTGAGATGCGTATGTACCGCGTCATTTACGATGCTATCAACGATGTTTCCGACGCTATGAAGGGCATGCTGGCCCCGAAGGTGCGCGAAGTTGCCCTGGGCGAGGCTCAGGTCCGCCAGGTCTACAAGATCTCCAGCGTTGGCACCGTTGCCGGCTGCCGTGTTACCGACGGCAAGATCACCCGCGATGCCCAGCTGCGCCTGGTACGTGACGGCATCGTCATCTGTGAGGATTCCATCGCCAGCCTGAAGCGTTTTAAGGACGACGCCAAGGAAGTGGCCGAGGGCTTTGAGTGCGGCATCACGCTGGCCAAGTTCCAGGACATCAAGGAAGGCGACGTCTTCGAGTGCTTCAAGATGGAAGAGTACCGCGACTAAGAGGGAAACAAATCTATGCCTACCAAAAACCATGGCCGTATGGCCCAGGATATGAAGCGGGAGCTGATCGCCATTATCGGCGAGATGAAGGACCCCCGCATTACGGGCGGTCTGCTGACGGTGACCCGTCTGGACGTAACGCCCGATCTTGACCAGGCGAAAGTTTATATCAGCGTAATGGGCCGCGAGGGCGGCCCTGCGCCGGTCGTCAAGGCGCTGAACAAGGCTTCCGGGCATGTCCGTACCGAGGTCAGCCGCCGTATGCACATCCGCAAGGCACCGCGCTTTGTCTTTGTAGCCGATGAGGGCGCTGCTTACGCCGCCCACATCAACAAGCTGCTGGACGAACTGGCGGTCGCGGAGGGCGGCGGCGCGGAGTAAGCGTCTTACGCAGTTGTAATATCTTCTGGAAAAGAGGAACCCTATGACTCAGAATGTAGACCGCGAGACCGTTGTTTCGCGCCTGCTGGGCACCGATGACATCCTGATTCTGTGCCACAAAAACCCGGACGGCGATACCATCGGCTCGGGCGCTGCGCTGTGCAAGGCACTGCAGCACCTGGGCAAGACCGCCGCTGTGCTGTGCAGTGATCCCATTCCTGCCATGTATGATTACATGCAGATCACCGTGTACGACGGCAGCTTCACCCCCGCCTTTGTGGTGGCGGTGGACGTGGCTGGTATCCAGCTGTTCGGCGACCACAATAACATCCAGGATTACGCCGAGCATGTCGACCTGTGCATCGATCACCACGGCTCCAACAGCGGCTACGCCTACGAAACGCTGGTGGACGACCACGCGGCTGCAGCCGCCGAGCTGCTGACCGAGCTGATCCCCCAGATGGGCGTGGAGCTTACGCCGGAGATTGCGGCCTGCCTGTACACCGGCGTGGCCACCGACACGGGCTGCTTCCGCTTTACCAACACCACGGCCAACACCCACCTGGCAGCTGCCAAGCTGATCGAGGCCGGGGCCGATGTGGAAAAGCTGAATGAACGCCTGTTCGAGTGCCGCTCTCATGCACGCATCCAGGCCGAAAAAATGGCGCTGGAAAGTCTGGAATTCTACTACGAGGACCGCTGCGCCCTCATCTGCCTGACCTGGGATCAAATCCAGGCCGCAGGTGTGGCCGGGGCTGAGTTGGAGGATTTGACCAGCATTCCGCGTTCCATCGAGGGCGTGGAGGTCGGCCTGACCCTGCGCCAGCAAAAGGACGGCAGCTACAAGATCAGCGTGCGCACCGGCCACGACACCAATGCCTGCAACATTGCACGGCGCCTAGGCGGCGGCGGGCACCCCCGCGCTGCCGGGTGCGAGATCAGCGGCAATCTGGACAACGCCAAGCATGCCATCCTGGAAGAAGTCAAAAAGGAACTGGACCGCGCTGAGGCGGAGAAGAACAGCTTAGAGCAGTAAATTTTGCCATCTGTTTGTAGGGGTCGATGCTCGCGTCCGCCCCTACAGAATCACGGCAGGCAAGACTGCTTTATAATCGAAACAGAAAAGGAACCCTGCGTATGCAAACGCCAAACGGCATTTTGCCCGTGGATAAGCCCGCAGGCTGGACCAGCTTTGATGTGCTGGCGAAGCTGCGCGGCGCTTTGGGCACACGCAAGCTGGGGCACTCGGGCACACTGGACCCTATGGCGACCGGTGTGCTCGCCGTGTTTATCGGCAAAGCCACCGCGGCTGCCGACCGCCAGCTGAACCACGATAAAACCTACGAAGCTACGATCCGCTTGGGCCTGCGCACCGATACCGGCGACATCACCGGCACGGCGCTGGAAACCGCCCCCGTCACAGTAGGGGAGAGCGAACTGAAAGCCGTGCTGCCCCAGTTCACCGGTGAGTTGATGCAGCTGCCGCCGATGTATTCGGCGGTCAAAATCAACGGCCAGCCGTTGTATAAGGCCGCACGCAAGGGCCAGACCGTCGAGCGCACGCCCCGGCCCATCACTGTGTACAGCATTGAATATCTGGGCAGCCCCGCCCTCGGCGATTATACCCTGCGGGTGAGCTGCTCCAAGGGCACCTATATCCGCGTGTTGGCCGAGGACATCGGCACAGCCCTGGGTGTGCCCGCCACGCTGGCCGCGCTGCGCCGCACCCAGGCCGGAGAATTTGGCATCGAACAGTGCCATACATTGCCGGAGATTTTAGCTGCCGCCGAGAGCGGTGCGCTGGAATCGAACGGCTGGATGCTGCCGATCGAGACCGTGTTTGCACCGCTGCCCCAGCTGCATGTGGACAATGCCGTGAAAAAGCACCTGCTGAACGGCTGCCCTACCAGCCGTTATCCCGCCGAGGACGGCCGCTACCGCGTGTACGGCCCGGACGGAGCGTTTTTAGGGCTGGCGGCCATCACCGGCGGCGTACTGAATGTAGAAAAACTATTTTGCGAAAGGGACTGAACGCCCATGCAAATTTACCACACCTTGACCCCGGCCTCCGCCCCGCAGGACAGTGCCGTTGCGCTGGGGTATTTTGACGGCGTACACTCCGGGCACCGCGCCGTGCTGGGCGCTGCCGTTACCTATGCGGCGCAACATGGCCTGACTGCCGCTGCTTTTACCTTTGAGCTGCCCGGCAACAACAGCCTGAAGGGCGGGCGTATCCTCTCACTGGCGCAAAAGCACACCCGCGTGGCCCAGTTGGGTATCGCCCAGTATTGGGAGCCATCCTTTGGGGAGTTCCGCGCCCTCTCGCCGGAGGATTTTGTCCGCCGTGTGCTGGTGGACTGCTTCCATGCAAAGGCGGTCTTCTGTGGCGACAACTTTACCTTTGGCGCTTACGCCGCAGGCAATGTAGCGCTGCTGGAGCAGCTCTGTGCCCCCTACGGCATCACCGTAGACGTAGTGCCCATGGCCCAGTACGGCGGGCAGACCGTGTCGTCCACCCGCATCCGCGCCGCGCTGGAGGAGGGCCGCCTGGACGACGCCAACGCCATGCTGGGCAAGCCCTACGCCATTGATTGGGCTGTGACCCACGGCAAGGGCATTGGCAGCGGCAAGCTGGGCACGCCGACCATCAATCAGAACTATCCGGCCGAGGCCCTGCAGCCCTGTACCGGTGTGTACCTGACCCGCATCTGGCTGGACGGCCAGTGGCGGCCCGCCGCTACCGGCATCGGCCGCCGTCCCACCGTGGACAGCAGCGCCAATGCCGCCGTCACCTGTGAGACCTTTGTGCCGGACTACGTGGGCAACGTCTACGGCCAGACCCCGCTGCTGGAGTTCCATAAATATTTGTGCCCGGTACGCAAGTTTAACTCCATGGACGAGCTTGCTGCCCTGATCCACCACGCCGCCGAGGAAAGCAAGGCTTACTTCGCGGCACAGCACTAAAAGGGGAGGGAAGCACGATGTCGGATGGAAAAACCGCCGTACTTACGCGGAAGTCCCCATTGGAAAAGTTTGCGTCCTTCTGCGGCAGTGCAGCCGCCTGGCTGGCAGCGCTGGTGCTGTTCGGGCTGGCAGCGGCTTCGCTGATCGCGCGGATGGACTTGCTGGATGTTTCCACCTTGGCCGAGGGCAAGGCTCTGCGGGTGGGGATCTCGCTGCCTGAACTGTTGCTGTTTGTGGTGCTGACCGCTTTGTTGGCCGGGCTGTGCCGACTGCTGCGCGGGCTGGATGACCAGAAAAGAACCAACCGGCTGATTGCCGGGGCAGCTGTACTGGAATTTGCGCTGGCGTTGTGGTGGGTGTTCTCCCAGCAGATCTACCCGGCGAATGACCAGGAGACAGTCTGGAAGATGGCTGAGGCGCTGGCGAGCGGGGATTTTTCTGCTTATGCATCAGACAGTTACGGCTGGACTTATTTCCAGACCTGCCCCTATCAGGGTGCTATGGCACTGTTTATGGAGCCGTTTATCCGGATGTTCGGCAACGGTGCGCTGCGGGCATGGTCGCTGTTTGGTGCCATTTCCGCCCCGGCCTGCCTGCTGGCGCTCTGTTGCATTGTCAGGGAGTTTGGTGCCAAACCTCGCACCCAGTTGCTTTGCGCAGTGCTCTGCCTGCTGTTTGTTCCCATTCCGATGTATGCCTCTTTTGTGTATGGCACTTTACCGGCCCCGGCCATGGTGTTGTGGGGCGGCTACGGGTTGCTGCGTTTTATAAAAGGCGGAAAACCGAGCTGGCTGGCACTGCCCTTTGTGCTGTTCCCACTGGCCGTACTGGCCTATCAGTCGGCGCTGATCTTTATCATTGCTGTCTGCATCGTGGCTGCGTTTTCCGGCTTTGGGCGCAGTGGCAAGCAGCTGCTGCGCGGTCTTGTGCTGGCAACGCTGCTGCTGGCCGTGCCGGTAGCCGTGGAAAATATCGGCCAATCGGTATTTTTCAGCCGTGTGCCGATTCCATACTCCACCGGCATGCCTGCCAGCGCCACGGTGCTTATGGGTATCCACAGCGGTACCTATTATGGGCCAGGCGGTTTCGATGGAAGCAGTTGGAACCTATTCTGGGACAACAACGCCGACACCACCGCCGCCAATGCGGCGGCGGTCAAAGGCATTGGCGAGTACTGGAACACCTACCTGCACAACCCCAAGGAGGTCAAGTTTTTCCTCCAAAAGACCGCCTGGCAATGGCTGGACCCCTGGTTTGAGGCCCTGACGATGAACGGCCCGTCCATCACGGTGGCCGGGGGCGTGGGCTGGCTGGCCACCGCGTTGGGCGGCGGTGTGCTGTTTGCCCCGGTACAGGCCGTGTTGCGGGCACTGCTGACTTTTGTATATCTCTTTGCCGGCTGCGGCACTTTGGCGCAGCGCCGCAAAACCGGCGGTGCTGTTTGGGCGCAGCTGCTTGGCATCGCGTTTTTCGGAGGTTTTCTCTTCCAGCTCGTCTGGGAGACCAAGAGCCGCTACTGCTTCCCGTTCTTTGTTTTCCTGCTGCCCCTGGCTGCGGTCGGCTTTATCACCGCGCTGCGCTGGGCAGGGGATAAGTCTGCAAAATAATTGTAAAATACCTGCATCCTGCCCCTTGTAATTTGGGGGAGGGTATGGTATACTTATGACTGTTACCGTGGCTCGGTTTGGGGCGTATGCCTCTAGGGTTCCAACTACCCCTTACTGCGCTTTCGGCAAATCCATATTTTTTTGAAAGAGGTATTTACCATGAGCCAGAAATCTGCTATCGATAAGCAGCCCATCATCGCCAAGGCAGCCATCCACGAGGGTGACACCGGTTCTCCGGAGGTCCAGGTTGCTCTGCTGACCGCTCGTATCAACCACCTGACCGAGCACCTCAAGACCAACAAGCATGACAACCACAGCCGCCGCGGCCTGTTCAAGATGGTCGGCCGCCGCCGTAATCTGCTGGCCTATCTGCAGAAGAAGGACATCAACCGTTACCGTGCCCTGATCGCTGAGCTGGGTCTGCGCAAGTAATTTCCGCAAAAACGGGCAGGGTGCATATGCACCTTGCCCGTTCTTTTTATAGTAACCCCTGTTCTGGCATCCCTTATTATGGACGAAGGCCGCCCCGCCACTGCCGTTTTGCGCAGTAAATCGAGCACCCAAGCATCTGGCTTGGCTGCTGGCTTTATTGCTCAAAACCGGGGTGCGGTCCGGCCACGACATATCATCCCAAACGAAGGAGAAAACCTATGGCTTACGAATTTGCTTCCCGGCTGGAAACCTTCCCCAAGTACCGCAAATTTGAGACGACCTTTGCAGGCCGCCCCTTTGTGGTCGAGACCGGCAAAATGTGCGGTCTGTCCAACGGCAGCGCCATGATCCGCTACGGCGAGACCTGCGTGCTGTGCAACGTCACCATGAGCGACAAGCCCCGTGACGGCGTTGATTTCTTCCCCCTGAGCGTGGAGTTTGAGGAAAAGCTGTACGCCGCCGGCCGTATTCCCGGCAGCTTTATGCGCCGTGAGGGCCGCCCTGGTGAGCATGCCATCCTGTCCTCCCGCGTGGTCGACCGCCCCATCCGCCCGCTGTTCCCCAAGGATATGCGCAACGATGTCTGCGTGACCATGACCGTCATGAGCCTGGACCCCGATTGCTCCGCTGAAATATCCGGCATGAACGGTGCCTCTCTGGTCATCGCCATGTCTGATATTCCCTGGGGCGGCCCCATCGCCGGTGTGTCTGTCGGTCTGGTGGACGGCGAGATCGTGCTGAACCCCACCAAGGAGCAGCGCGAGCACAGCGACCTGTCCCTGACCCTGGCTGCCAGCGAGGAGAAGATCGTTATGATCGAGGCCGGCGCCAACGAGGTCGACGAGGAGACCATGATGAAGGCCATCCGCGCCGGTCACGAAGAGATCAAGAAGATGCTGGCCTTTATCAACAGCATCGTGGCCGAGATCGGCAAGCCGAAGAAGAGCTTTACCCCCGTGGAGCTGGATCACGCCCTGCTGGCCGACGTGTACGCCAAACATCTGGACGAAGTCAAGGCCGCCATGGACACCGACGACAAGAACGTCCGCGACGCCGCTATGCTGCCCATCATGGATGCCATCGCTGCCGAACATCCCGACCTGACTGCCTCTGACCTGGATCTCATCAGCTACAAGCTGCAAAAGAAGGTCGTGCGCACCTGGCTGCTGGAAGATGGCAAGCGTGTTGACGGCCGCGGCATCAACGAGATCCGCCCGCTGGCTGCCGAAGTCGGTCTGCTGCCCCGCGTGCATGGTTCCGGCATGTTCACCCGCGGCCAGACCCAGGTCCTGACCATCTGCACCTTGGGCTCTACCAAGGACGCCCAGCTGATGGACGACCTGTCTGACACCCAGTACAAGCGTTACATCCATCACTACAACTTCCCGCCGTATTCTGTCGGCGAGGCCCGCGCTCCCCGCAGCCCCGGCCGCCGCGAGATCGGCCACGGCAACCTGGCAGAGCGTGCCCTGATCCCCGTGCTACCTGACCAGGCTGAGTTCCCGTACACCATCCGCTGCGTGTCTGAGGTCCTGTCCTCCAACGGCTCCACCTCTCAGGCATCCATCTGCGGTTCCACCCTTGCTTTGATGGACGCCGGCGTGCCCATCAAAGCACCGGTTGCCGGCATCTCCTGCGGCCTGATCACCGACGGTGACCCGCTGCACGGCGGCCGCTGGATGACCATGCTGGACATCCAGGGCGTCGAGGATTTCCACGGCGACATGGACTTTAAGGTCGGCGGCACCCGCCGCGGCATCACTGCCATCCAGATGGACATCAAGGTCGATGGCCTGACCTACGAAATCGTCGAGGAGGCCCTCGAGAAGTGCCGCAAGGGCCGTCTGTACATCCTGGATCAGATCATCAAGCCGGTCATTGCTGAGCCGCGCGCTGAGCTGAGCAAGTATGCGCCCAAGATGTTCAGCATGATGATCCCGGTCGACAAGATCAAGGACGTCATCGGCAAGGGCGGCAAGGTCATCCAGGAGATGTGCGCCAACTTCAACTGCAAGATCGACATTGAGGAGGACGGCCACGTCTTCATCTCTGCCATTGACCAGGATGACGCCAAGCGCGCCATTGCTACCATCAAGACCATTGTGGAGGACCCGGAGATTGGCGCCATCTACAAGGGCCGCGTGACCCGCCTGATGAACTTCGGTGCTTTCGTTGAGATCGCACCGGGCAAAGAGGGCCTGGTCCACATTTCCAAGCTGGACGATCATCGCGTCGAGCATGTGGAGGATGTCGTTGCTGTCGGCGATCCCATCTTCGTCATGGTTACGGACATCGACCAGCAGGGTCGCATCAATCTGTCCCGCAAGGATGCCCTGGCTGCCATCGCCAAGAAGCGCGCCGAGGCCGCTGCCCAACAGTGATGCCGGGGGGCTTTGTTCCTTTCTTGCAAGAAAGGAACCGAAAGAACTCTTAACAAAAATTGGGGTATCCCGTATGGGATACCCCAATTTTTCATTGAAAGTTTCTTCGGTTCCTTCTTTTCAAAGAAGGAACAAAATCTCCGGCGCCCCGCTTGACGGCGGGGCGCCGGGCGTGTATACTTAAAGTTAGAGTATAGTTTAAGGAGCGTG
>OLQO01002076.1_pt1 | contig 11388 bp, 10 predicted proteins | sample 1672281 | NCBI WGS metagenome assembly OLQO01 (sample SAMEA3136667, study PRJEB25190) | human gut metagenome | biome: human gut; feature: human-associated habitat; material: faeces | place: Austria | collected 2013 | reverse complement strand
TCCTGCATTATCCTGAGCCGCACCGGCAACGCCAGCGAGGAGAAGATCGCCGCTGCTGTCGCCATGCTGGCCGAGAAGAATCCCACCGCTACCATCGTGACCACCGATTGGACCGCCCTGACCGGCGCCCAGATCGTTTCCGTCATGGACGGCAAGCGCGATCTGGTGGCTGAGCTGCTGGCCGAGGCCAAAGCTTCCAACGAGGCCCACGCCGATGAGGACGAGCACGAACACCACCATCATCACCACCATGACGAGGATGGCGACGAGCATGAGTGCTGCCACCATCATCATGACGACGATGATGATGACGATGAGCACGAGCACCATCATGAGCATGGCGAGCATTGCTGCCACCATGACCACGACGAACACGACCATGACGACGATGATGACCATGATGAGCATCATCACGAGCATGGCGAGCATTGCTGCTGCGGCCATCATCACCATCATCATGACCACGACGCCGACGAGATCTTCACCAGCTGGGGCAAAGAGACCGCCCACAAGTACAGCCGCGAGGATCTGGACAGCGCCCTGGAAAAGCTGGACAGCTGCGCTTACGGCATGATCCTGCGCGCCAAGGGCATCGTCGATGGCGGCGACACCTGGTATGAATTCGACATGGTTCCCGGCGAGCATGAGATCCGCGCCTGCGGCCCCGATGTCACCGGCAAGCTGTGCGTCATCGGCTCTGACCTGAAGGAGCACGAGATCGCCGCGTTGTTTCACGTCTGATATTCAAACGCAATTTATCTCCGTGCGGGCAGACCTGCTTTGACCGCATGCTTCACGATTTACCGAAAGGATTTCCACCATGGCAAAACAGATCCCGGTTTACCTGTTTGTTGGTCAGCTGGAAAGCGGCAAGACCAAGTTCATCCAGGAAACGATGGAAGACCCCAACTTCGACTCCGGCGACAAGACACTGCTGCTTGTCTGCGAGGAGGGCGAGTTGGAATATGATCCCTCGCGCTTCGCTTTCGGCGGCGTGCATGTCGCCCAGATCGAGGACAAGAGCGAGCTGACCCCCGAAAACCTGACCGCGCTGGAGAAAAAGTCCGGCTGCGGCCGTGTCATCATCGAGTACAACGGCATGTGGCTGGTGCAGGAACTGTACGACGCCATGCCGGATAACTGGCTGGTGTACCAGTGCCTGGCCACCGCCGACGGCATCACCATCAAGACCTACGCCGGCGACAACGCCATGCGCGGCCTGCTGCTGGACAAGCTGCGCGGCAGCGAGCTGCTGGTGGTCAACCGTGCCGAGGCCGTGAACGACGACGAGAGCCGTCAGCTCATCCACAAGCTGGTGCGCCAGGCCAGCCGTCGCTGCGACATCGCTTATGAGTTCAAGGATGGCAGTGTAGCCTACGATGACATCCCCGACCCGCTGCCCTTCGACATCAATGCCCCGGTCATCGAGATCCCGGAGGAGTTCTTTGGCGTGTGGTACATGGATTGCATGGATGACCCGAAGAAATACGATGGCAAGACGGTGAAATACCTGGCCCAGGTCTGCCAGACCCCGCAGGCCGGCAAGGGTGCCTTTGTGCCCGGCCGCTTCGCCATGACCTGCTGCGTGCAGGACATCCAGTTCGTCGGCATGCCCTGCAAGTACGACGACTATAAGTCGCTGGAGCAGCGCAGCTGGATCACCATTACCGCTAAAATCAACGTGAAGTACCACCCCATCTACAAGGGCCAGACCCCTGATTCCACCGGCCCGGTGCTGACCGCCCTGTCTGTGGAGCCTGCCGAAAAGCCCGCCCAGGATGTGGTCATGTTCAGCTGATTACCTTTACGTTATAATAAGTTTTACCCCCCCTGTCTGCGCAGAAACGCGTCCGGCAGGGGGATTTTTGTTGTATATAAAATGTTGCGGGGCTGGTGTTTTGCGTCGAGTTACGCTATGCTAACCTTGACGTGGCAACCTTGAGGAGGGTTCGCATGAATGTACTGGTTAAAGAGGGCGTTTTAGGCGCCATTTTGCTGATTGTGGGCGTGTTTGACCGCCTGTATATTGATTGGTACTGGGTGGGCCGCACCAAAGTGTGGATCATCCCCGGCACCGAGGACCTGATGCCCTGCATGCCGCAAAGCGACAGAGGGGCCCGACGTGTAAGCTGGTGGCATGGCGCAATCGTGTGGAGGGATTGCAGCCTTACGGTGTAGACCGATTTACAACGCAGACGGGACGATCCCTCAGTCAGCCTCGCTGACAGCTCCCTCACAGAGGGAGCGTTTTGCTCGTCACTGTCATAAATCATTCATAATCTATACAATTCATCCCCGGTGATAAAAAACTTATCACTGGGGATTTTTTGCTGATTGTAAGCAGGGCACCCGCGGGCTATACTATAAGCATCCCAAGCAACAACACCCCAAAAACAACGTAAGCATGAAACCTAAGGAGGTTTTTGTATGTATTATTCCAGCGGTAATTATGAAGCTTTTGCTACCCCCAAAAAGCCCGAAGGCGTCGACGCCAAGTCCGCCTATCTGATCGGCAGCGGCCTGGCTGCACTGTCTGCCGCCTGCTTCCTGGTGCGTGACGGCCAGATGAAGGGTGAGCATGTCCACGTTCTGGAAAAAGACCCCATCCCCGGCGGTGCCTGCGATGGCTATAAGTATCAGGACATCGGCTACGTCATGCGCGGCGGCCGTGAAATGGACAACCATTTTGAGTGCATGTGGGACCTGTTCCGCTCCATCCCCTCCATCGAGGACGAGAACCACACCGTGCTGGACGAGTACTACTGGCTGAACAAGGACGACCCCAACTACAGCCTCTGCCGTGCCACCGTCAACCGCGGCCAGGATGCCCACACCGACGGCAAGTTCGGCCTGTCTGACAAGGGCGCTATGGAGATCCTGCAGCTGTTCATGACCCCGGATGAGAAGCTGTATGATAAAAAGATCACCGACTTCTTCGACGAAGAGGTGCTGAACACCAATTTCTGGATGTACTGGCGCACGATGTTCGCCTTCGAGAACTGGCACAGCGCCCTGGAGATGAAGCGCTACCTGCAGCGTTATATCCACCATATCGGCGGTCTGCCTGATTTCACAGCCCTGCGCTTTACCCGCTACAACCAGTACGAGTCGATGATCCTGCCCATGGTCAAGTACCTGGAAAGCTTCGGTGTGCAGTTCCACTACAACACCAAGGTCGTCAACGTGGCCTTTGACTGCGCCGGCGGCAAAAAGCAGGCTACCCGCATCGACATCCTGCGCGATGGCCTGGAAGACTGCATCGACCTGACCGAAAATGACCTCGTCTTCATCACCAACGGCGGCTGTGTTGAAAACTCCACCATTGGCAGCCAGAACACCGCAGCCCCCTATCGCCCCGAGATCAAGGAAGGCGGCGGCTGGGACCTGTGGCGTAAGATCGCAGCCCAGGACCCCAGCTTCGGCCATCCGGATAAGTTCTGCTATGACCCGGAACTCTCCAACTGGATGAGCGCTACCGTTACCACGCTGGACCAGAAGATCGTGCCCTATATCAAAAAGATCTGCAAGCGCGATCCGTTCAGCGGCAAGGTCGTCACCGGCGGCATCGTTACCGTGCAGGATTCCAGCTGGCTGCTCAGCTGGACGCTGAACCGTCAGCAGCAGTTCCGCGATCAGCCCAAGGACCAGCTCTGCGTCTGGGTCTACGGCTTGTTCAGCGATAAGCCGGGCGACTTCGTCAAGAAGCCGATGCGTGAGTGCACCGGCAAGGAGATCTGCATGGAGTGGCTGTACCACATCGGTGTGCCCGCCGACCAGATCGAGGAGCTGGCGACCAACAGCGCCAACACCGTGCCCTGCATGATGCCGTATATCGATGCCTTCTTTATGCCGCGCGCTGCGGGCGACCGCCCCGATGTCGTGCCCGAGGGCGCTGTGAACTTCGCCTTCCTGGGCCAGTTCGCAGAGACCGAGCGCGACACCATCTTTACCACTGAGTATTCCATCCGCACCGGTATGGAGGCTGTTTACACCCTGCTGAACGTCGACCGCGGCGTGCCCGAGGTCTGGGGCAGCGTGTATGACATCCGCTGCCTGCTGGATGCCACCGTGAAACTGCGCGACGGCAAAAAGATCACCGACATGGAGATGCCGCTGGTAGGCAAGCTGGCCCTGAAAGAGGCCCTGAAAAAGATCGAGGGCACCGAGGTGGAGAAGCTGCTGAAGGAGTATAATGTGATTTAAGCCCCTTATAAAAGGGAACAAGGCCCTGCCGAAAGGCAGGGCCTTGTTATTTGTGATGTTAACCGCGTGCGGCGATGCACTCGATCTCCACCAGGGCATTCTTGGGCAGGGCGGCGATCTGCACGCAGCTGCGGGCAGGATACTCGTGGAAATACTGGGCATAGATCTCGTTCACGGTGCCAAAGTCGCCCAGGTCCTGCACAAAGACCGTGGTTTTGACAACATTGTCCAGGGTCAGACCGGCTTCGGCCAGCACGGCCTGCCGGTTCTTCAGGGACTGATGAGCCTGTGCCACTACGCCCTCAGCCAGAGCGCCGGTGGCGAGGTCAATACCCAGCTGGCCGCTGCAGTAAACGGTGCTGCCGGTGTCCACGGCCTGCACATAGGGACCAAGCGCGGCGGGTGCCTTATCAGATACAATACGCTTCATACAAAACAACTCCCTCTTATAATATGAAGATGGCCCTATTGTACGCGCGTTTGGGTGAAAAGTAAAGCCTCTTTATTGCTTTTTTCGCCGGGCGGCCTTCATTACAACCATAACGGCAGCAAACACGACACCGGCGATGGCCCAGATGAACCAGCTGTACTGCGGCTGGCCGTTGCCGTAGGGACCGAAGGTGTAAAACAGGAAAATGGCTACCACCACTAGCCAGTAGGCGGCAGCAACCGCGCCGATGACCCCCTTGCGGGCCTTGGCGTCGCGGGTGAAGTCACCTTCCTCCAGCAGTTGGTCCATGGCATCGTGTACGGTGCCTGCCCATACAAACGCATACACACCGCAGGCCACCAGCACCATGAGCAGGCAGACGGAGAGCGCGGCAAAAAGGTCGGCATTGCACATCATAGCGGCAAACAGCGGCACGGCGGCCAGTATGCACAGCACGGTGCCGATGGTGTTGGCGCGGTTGTAATGGGCGGCAAAGGCATCACGCCGCTCCCGCACCAAGCCGGTTACGCCATACTCAGTGTCGATGGGGTCTTTTTCGAGAAATTCATACGGCTTTACCGCCGCGCCGCACTGCATAAACAGCACCACCGCCACGGCTACCAGCGCCAGCAGAATGCACAGCCCCAGCCCGGCGGCAAAATTCTCGCTGATGCCAAGCAGGTTATACTCGCTCAAAGCGCACAGCGCCAGCAGTGAAACCGGGCTGAGCACGCACAATGCCGTGGCCAGCGCCATTCTGGGCGCATTGGCGCGGGCTTTTTTCAGATAATCCCCTGCCTGTGTTAGCGTGACCCGGTGCAGGGCAGGGGTGTCATCCTCGGCGGTATATTCCGGCTCGCCCTGTTCCTCTTTTAATAAGTAGTCGGTGGTCACACCGAACAGACGGGCTAACTGCAAAATTTTGTCGATGTCGGGTACCGATTGGGCACCCTCCCACTTGGAGACCGATTGCCGGGTCACGCCCAGCTTTTCAGCCAATTCCTCCTGGGACCAGCCCGCTTTCTTGCGTAAGGTAATGAGTTTGTCAGCAAAGATCATGGGGAAAACCTCCTCTTGGTTGTTCGTGGTTGTTTTACTGTCTGCACTCTACCATTTTTCCCGGTTGCGGGGCAAGAAAGTGGAACTGGAAGTTTGTCAACGGGTAGTTGCAACTGCGATGTATCGTAAATTATTTTCTGCGCGACAGCGCCAGGGCCGAAAGCAGCACCAACCCGCCCAAAGCGCAAAGTCCTGCCCCGGCCAGGCCGGTTACATCGGCGATCAGCCCGATCAGCGGGCTGGCGGGGATCATCAGCACGCTGTAAGCCATGTTGTCAACGCTGATCAGCGTGGCCCGGCGGTCGCTGGGGATGGCATCATTGAACCGCTGCATCGCGTGCAGGAACCACACGCTCAACGATGCCTGCACCAGCATCGGCCCCACCAGGCAACCCCAGGCAGGCCCGGCCCCGGCCAACAGCACACCACCGCCGCAGACCAGGGCACACAGTCGGTACAGCGGGCGCAATTTCCCGGGATGCAGCCGCCGTGCCAGCGCTGTGCATACCATGGCGGCAGCCGAGGCCGGCAGGGGAGAGACGAACAGCCAGGAGGCATCCCACCCCAGCGTGACCAGCCGCTGCTGTACAAACATCGTGGTCAGGTAGCTGGGCAGCGAGATGATGGCATCCGCAGTGATCAGCCGCACCGCCAGCGGCGTAGTGCGCAGCACGGCAGCACTATCTGTGATATGGACGCGCAGCCGGGCGGCTATATCCGCAAAGGGATTCTGCTGCCGCGCAGCTTGGGCCTCGGTCACCAGAGGCTCCTGCAAAGTCAGCGCCGCCAGCAGCGAGCAAAAGCAGATCGCTGCATTGGCCAGGTAAAACCCGGCAAATTGCAGCACGTCGGAGAGTAAACTTGCCAGCGACCCCAGTGCTGTGGCCAGCTTTTGCAAAACCGAGATTTTTGCGTCAGCCTGCAAATATTCGTTTTCCCGCCCAGCAGTTTTCAGGCTGTCATAGGTCAGGGCCTCCAGCGTGCCGGAGATCATCGTGCAGGCCAACGCTTTCAGTGCCATGGCGGCGCATACAGCGGCCAGATTGGGAGAAAACGCCATCGTTACATCGGAGAAAATTTCAAACACAGCGCTGACGGCCAGATTCAGCCGCCGCCCCAGCAGGTCAGCGGCCACGCCGCTGGGTACCTCGCACAGCAGACTGGTGAGGTGGAAAACAGCTTCGGCCAGACCGATCTGCGCCAGCGTAAAGCCCCGGGCGGCCAGCAGCGCCACCCAGACGGCATCGGTCAGCCGCAGGCAGGAGGTAAACGAGTACACGCGCACCGCGCGCAATTGCTTTGGTAAATTCATCGGGGACACCCTTTCTTTAGACATACAAGAAATAGGTGCCCAAAAATAAACGACCCCACAGCAAAGCTGCAGGGTCGATAGTGTACACTTCAACCTTGCTTTGCCGGGTCAGCTTTAAAAATGGGCACACTTCTAGCTCTGATTGCTTAAGGGTTTCCTTTTTTCTGAAAAAGAACACCAAAGCGCCAGCGCATGGGTGTGCCCTCCTTCCCGGTAAAATATAGGGTAACTATACCACGCCTGGTGTGCTTCGTCAAGTACTGCTTGACGCATCCGCCCTTTCGTGGTAAAGTAGGAATAATTTACGAATCACAGGTGAAAATGTGGAAAACTTCAAAAAAATCACAAAACAGCAGTCTCCTGCGCGCACCATCGCCTTTGGCTTTGCGGTGCTCATCTTCATCGGCGCGGCGCTGCTCTCGCTGCCCATCGCGGTGCGCGGGGCCGTGCAGCTGCCGGGGCTGGACGCTCTGTTTACCGCCACCAGCGCTGTCTGCGTGACCGGGCTGGTCACGGTGGACCCCGGCGATACCTTTACGCTGTTCGGCCAGGCCGTGCTGGCAGTGCTGATGCAGCTGGGGGGCCTGGGCATATCCTCGGTCAGCATGGGGCTGGCCATTGCGGCGGGGCGGCGCATCAGTTTCCGCGGCCGCAGCCTGGTGCGGGAGGCCCTCAACGTGGAAAGTTTCGGGGGCATGGTCAAGCTGGTGCGGTCCATTATGGCCATGACTCTGCTGGTGGAGGGCATCGGCGCGGTGGCCAGCTACCCGGTGTTTGCCCGGGACTATTCGCCGCTGCATGCCGCCTGGATCAGCGTGTTCCACGCGATCGCTTCCTTTAACAATGCAGGGCTCGATGTGCTGGGCGGCGGCCACAGCCTGATCCCCTACTGCAATAACCTTTGGCTGAACCTTGTCACCGATGGGATGATCGTCTTGGGCGGCATCGGCTTTATGGTGATGCTGGATGTACTGCGCTGCCGCGGGCGGTTCCGCAAGCTGACGCTGCACAGCAAGGTGGTGCTTTCCACCACGGCCGTGCTGATTTTGGGCGGTGCGATGCTGCTTTGGCTGACCGAGCCGATCAGCTTTTTGGCGGCGCTGTTCCAAAGCATCACCACCCGCACGGCGGGCTTTTCCACCATCGATATTGGTGCCATGACCAATGCCGGGCTGCTGGTGATAATGATTTTAATGTTTATCGGCGCGTCGCCTGGGTCTACGGGCGGCGGCATCAAGACCACCACATTTTTTGTGCTGATGCAGGAGGTGCGCATCATCTTCTCCAAGCGCAGATTGGGTGCGTTCAGGCGCCGCCTGCCGGAGGAAAGCCTGGCCAAAGCCGCTACCATCACGCTGTTGGGCACCATCGTGGTGTTTGTGGGCACCTTCGTGCTCTGCGTGCTGGAGCCGCAGCACAGTTTTGTGCAGCTGCTGTTTGAGCAGATCTCGGCCTACAGCACGGCGGGCCTGTCGATGGGCATCACCTCCAGCCTGCATGCCGCCAGCAAAGCGGTGCTGATCGTCACGATGTTCATTGGCCGCGTGGGTGCGTTCACGCTGCTGTCCCTCTGGGTCTCCCGCCCGGAGCCCAGCGCCAAATATACCGAAGAAGCCATTACGATAGGGTGATATACCCCGAGAGGCCCCCTCTGCAAGGGGGCTCCCGCGAAGCGGATGGGGAGAGACTTTACCCAAAGTGCAACTATGGTGATGTCTCTCCCTCCGTCTGCGCTGTCGCGCAGACACCTCCCTCGCAGAAGGAGGCAGAAAGGAATGATTAGATGAAAAAACAACTGAAAACCGACCTCTACGGTGTGATCGGCCTGGGACGGTTCGGCACGGCACTGGTGCAGACGCTGGCCGAAGCGGGCAAAGAGGTCATTGCCATTGATAAAAACGAGGAGAAGGTCAAGGCGGTGCGCCGCTATACCGACTACGCTTTTGTGGTGGATAACCTGAGCGAGGATGCCTTAAAGGAGACCGGCATGCAGAACTGCGGCACGGTTACGGTGTGCATCGGCGAGCAGGTGGACATCAGCATCCTGACCACGATGCTGGTCATCAAACTGGGCGTGCCCCAGGTCATTGCCAAAGCCGCCAGCGAGGTGCACGGCGAGGTGCTCAAGCACCTGGGTGCCACGGTGGTTTACCCGGAGGCCGACATGGCCGTGCGCATCGGCAAGCGGCTGATTTCGGGCAATCTTTTGGATTACATCGCTCTGGATGACGGCGTCGAGGTGCGCCGCATCGCCGTGGGCGGCAAGCTGCTGGGCCGCACCATCCGCGAACTGGATGTGCGCAAGGTTTACGGCATCAACATCATCGCCGTTGAGCGCGGCCACCGCACCGATGTGGAGTTTTCCGCGGATTATCGCTTTGAAGAAGGGGATACCGTATCGGTAGTAGGCAAGGTGGAAAAGATCGGCCGCTTTGAGCGGGCAATACAGGAATAAAAGGCAAAAAGGCCCCCTCTGAGAGGGGGCTCCCGCGAAGCGGGTGGGGGAGAAACTTTACGTTGGCAGAAGTTTCAGGCTATTGCAAGGTTCTCTCCCTCAGCCAGCTTCGCTGACAGCTCCCTCCCAGAGGGAGCCTTTTTATGTTGCAATTACATATTCAGTTCATGGTACACCGTTCCATCCAGTTCTTTCCACAAAAATTTTCCGCCCTCCAGCGTCAGGTAGCTGTGGGGGCTGTTTTCTTTGGGGAGGGAGACCGAGCCGGGGTTGAGGTAGAGGTTTCCCTCACCAAACGCCTGCCAGGCGGGCACGTGGGTGTGGCCATGCAGCAAAATGTCGCCGGGCTGCAGCGGCGGCAGGTGGGCAGTGTTGTACACATGGCCGTGGGTGGCGTAAATCAGCCGCTCGCCCTCGGTCAGCACCGCATAATCTGCCATGATGGGAAAGTCCAGCACCATCTGGTCTACCTCGCCGTCGCAGTTGCCGCGCACGCAGAAGATGCGGTCTTTGCGCTCGTTCAGCATCGCCAGCACCTCTTTGGGGGCGTAGCCTTCGGGCAGGTCGTTGCGGGGGCCGTGGTACAAAATATCACCCAGCAAAAATAAGCGCGGAGCACCCTCGCGGTCCCAGGCGTCCAACAGCTGATGGGTATAGTAAGCGGACCCGTGCAGGTCCGATGCGATCATCAGTTTCATAAACATCACCTCGTAATTTTATTGTACAGGCTCTTTATAAGAATTGCAAGCCGTGGCTAACCATGTTATAATGCCAAGGAAAGGATGATGATTTTAATGGAAAGGATTCATGCTGAACGTATCGCCCGGGTGCGCACCGCGCTGGAAAGCTGCGGCCTGACCCAGATGATCGTATGTGACCCCAAGAGCGTGTGGTACCTGACCGGCGTAGCCGTGGAACCCTACGAGCGCCTGCTGGCCCTCTACCTGCCGGTAGCAGGCGAACCCACGCTTTTTTTGAATAAGTTGTTCAACGTGCCCAACCCGCCGTGCCAGGCTATCTGGCATACAGACACCGACGCGCCTGTTGAGCAAATTGCCGTCGTGGTGGATGCCGGCAAGCCGCTGGGCATCGATAAGGAATGGCCCGCCAGGTTCCTGATCCCGCTGATGGAAGCCCACCCCGCTATGCCGGTAAAACTGGCCAGCGATTGCGTGGATAACTGCCGCGCCTGCAAGGATGAGGCCGAGCAGGAGCTTATGCGCACGGCCTCCCACATCAACGACCTGGTCAACGAGGAAGCCAAGCACTACGTCAAGGCCGGCATGACCGAGCGCCAGGTGGCCGAGTTCATCGACGCCCGGTTCCGCGCCCATGGCTGCGAAGGCCCCAGCTTTACCACCATCGTATCCTTCGGCGCCAACGCCGCCGACCCCCACCACGAGCCGGACGACACCGTGCTGAAAGAGGGCGACTGCGTGCTGTTTGATATGGGCTGTGTGAAGGACCGCTATTGCAGCGACATGACCCGCACCTGGTTCTGCGGCCAGCCCACCGAGAAGCAGGCCGCCGTGCACGATCTGGTGCGCCGCGCCAACGAGGCCGCCGAGGCCCTTATCAAGCCGGGCGTAAAGCTGTGCGACCTGGACGCCGCCGCCCGTGACCTCATCACTGAGGCCGGTTACGGCGAGTATTTCAACCATCGTCTGGGCCACTTCATCGGCCAGACCGACCACGAGAAGGGCGATGTCAGCAGTGCCAACCGGACCGAGGTGCGCCCGGGCATGATCTTCTCCATTGAGCCGGGCGTTTACCTGCCGGGAGAGTTCGGCGTGCGTGTGGAGGACCTGGTCCTTGTCACCGAGACCGGCTGCGAAGTGCTGAACCACAACGATAAGCATTGGGATGTGGTTGGTAAGTAAAGGCAATACCGCATAATTCTAAGTGCCGATACGGCGAGCGAGGTGCGGC
>OLQO01002068.1_pt1 | contig 11416 bp, 8 predicted proteins | sample 1672281 | NCBI WGS metagenome assembly OLQO01 (sample SAMEA3136667, study PRJEB25190) | human gut metagenome | biome: human gut; feature: human-associated habitat; material: faeces | place: Austria | collected 2013 | reverse complement strand
AATCTGATAGGCCTTAGGCAGGTCGGGGTAGAAATAGTTCTTCCGATCCTGCTTGGAATAGGTGGCGATTTTGCAGCCAGTGGCAAGTCCGGCCTTTACCGCATACTCCACCACCTTGCCATTGAGTACCGGCAGAGAACCGGGCATACCCGTGCACACCGGGCAGCACTGGGTGTTGGGTGCAGCACCGAACTTGGTGGAGCAGCCGCAGAAAATCTTTGTGGCAGTTTTCAGCTCTACATGGACCTCCAGTCCAATGACCATCTCATAATTTGCAATCATGCCTCACTACCTCCATCCTGCTCAAAGGCGAAGCCCGCCCGATACAGCGTAGGCTCCGAGAAGGGCTTTCCGATCAGCTGCATTCCAATGGGCAGCCCGCCGCGATCCTTGCCGCAGGGCAGGGACAGCGCCGGAAGTCCCGCAATATTCACGGGCACCGTATAGACGTCGCCCAGGTACATCTCCAGGGGATCCTTGGTCTTTTCACCGATCTTGTAAGCCGTGGTCGGCGCCACCGGTGCAAGGATCGCATCATAGCCCTCAAACACCCGGTCAAACGCGCCCTTGAGCAGCGTCCGCACCTGAAGTGCCTTCTTATAATAAGCGTCATAATAGCCCGCCGACAGCACAAAGGAGCCCAGCATAATCCGCCGCTTCACCTCTGCACCAAAGCCCTGGGTACGGGTTTCCTTGTAGAGATCATGGATTTCCTTTACGTTCTCCGCCCGGAAGCCGTATTTCACGCCGTCGTAGCGGGAGAGGTTGCTGCTCGCCTCCGCGCAGGCCAGAATGTAATACGCCGGAATCGCGTAGCGGAGAATCGGCATATCGACCGCCACCAGCGTCGCGCCGAGCGCCTCCAGCTCGTGCGCCGCGTCCATCACACGCGCGCGCACCTGTTCGTCAAGTCCGTCGCCAAAATACGCCTGCGGAATCCCGACGCGCAGGCCGTCAAGCCGTGTTTTCTCCGGCAGGGACGGCACAGGCGCGTCCACGCTCGTCGCGTCCATCTCGTCCCTGCCCATCAGCGCGGCGGTGACGGCGGCCGCATCCCGCGCGTCAATCGTCAGCGGGCCGATCTGATCCAGCGACGACGCATAGGCCAGCAAACCGTAGCGGGAAACCGCGCCATACGTCGGCTTGATGCCCGTCACGCCGCAGAAGGACGCGGGCTGGCGGATGGAGCCGCCCGTGTCGCTGCCCAGCGCGTAAAACACCTCGCGCGCCGCGACCGCCGCCGCCGAGCCGCCGGAGGAGCCGCCCGGCACGCGGGACGCATCCCACGGGTTGCGGGTCACGCCGAAATAGGAGGATTCGGTCGAGGAGCCCATCGCGAACTCGTCCATGTTGGTCTTGCCGAGGCAGACCGCGCCGATGGCGTCGAGCTTCTGCACAACGGTCGCGTCGAACACCGGCACGTAGTTTTCCAGCATCTTGGATGCGCAGGTCGTGCGCACACCCTTGGTGGAAATCAAATCCTTGACGGCCATCGGTACGCCCGCCAGCGGATGCGTCAGCTCGCCGGAATCGATGCGCTTCTGCACGGCCTCCGCGCGCGCCAGCGCCGCCTCCGGCGTGACGGTCACGAACGCATGCACCGTCGGTTCCTTTTCCTCGATGCGCGCAAGGCAGGCGCGCGCCGCATCGACCGCGCTGACCTCGCCCGCCTGTATCTTCGCGCCCAGCTCAAGGGCGGTCAAATCAAACCAATCCATCGTGCGTCCTCCTTATTCAACCGTCTTGGGAACGAGGAAACAGCCGTCCTTCTGCTTCGGCGCGTTTTGGAGGATCAGCTCGCGCGCCATGCTGGGCTTCACCTCGTCCTCGCGGAAGACATTGACCAGCGGGAACACGTGGCTCATCGGCTCCACGCCGTCGGTATCCAATTCCGCGAGCTGATCCACATACCCGATCATTCGGGAAAGATCCGCCGCGGCCTGCGCGCGCTGGTCGTCGTCCAGCTTCAGGTGCGCCAGCTCGGCGACATACGAAACGAGTTTATCGTTGATTTCCATCGTCTAATCCCCCTTACGGCTCGATTCTCTGCTGATCGCGCGGGAACAGGCAGGTCTCGCGGACGTTGTTTTCACCCAGCAGGCGCGCCGTCAGCCGCTCCAAGCCGAGGCCGAGGCCGCCGTGCGGGCATGTGCCGTATTTGTGAATCATCAGGTAGCCCGCGAAATCCTCCGGATTCATGCCCTTTTTCAGCATCTTCGCCACCTGCGTGTCGTAATCGTGGATGCGCTGGCCGCCGGTCGTCACCTCCAGCCCGCGGAAGAGCAGATCAAAGGAGAGCGTGTAGCGCGGGTCTTCGGGGTCGTCCGCCGCGTAGAACGGGCGCTTCTTGCTCGGGTAATGCGTGACGAACACGAATTCGCTGCCGTATTCCTCCGCGAACAGGCGGCTGATGAGCTGCTCCTCCTCCGGCTCGAGGTCGAACGGATCGCGGATCGCGCGGCCGTATTTCTCGCTGACCATGCGCTTCGCCTCGTCAAACCGAACCGCCGGGATGCGCGTCACATCCGGCAGGGCGACGTGCAGCGCGGCCAGCTGCGGCGCGTAATCCGCCTTCAGCACCGCCATGATGTTTTGCAGCACCTTGGTTTCCATCTGCATGACGTCCTCGAACCCGTCGATAAAGCCCATCTCAAAATCCATCGACGTGTATTCGTTCAGGTGGCGCTGCGTGTTGTGCTTCTCCGCGCGGAACACCGGACCGATTTCAAACACGCGCTCGTAAACCGGCACCATCGCCTGCTTGTAAAACTGCGGGCTCTGCGCCAGATACGCGCGGCGGCCGAAGTATTCCATGCGGAACAGGTTCGCGCCGCCCTCCGCGTTCTGGGCGACGATCTTCGGGGAATGGATTTCCGTAAAGCCCTCTTTTTGCAGCGCCTCGCGGAAACCGCGGACAATGCCCTCCTGAATCTTGAACACCGCGCGCTTGCGGAGGTTGCGCAGCGTCACAAAGCGCAGCGACAAATCCGTGTCGAGCGACAGGTTCATCTTGTTTTTGCCGATCGGCACGGGCATGGCCTCCGCCGCGCGGGAGAGCACCTTGACGCGCTGCGCGTGCAGCTCCACGCCGCCCGGCGCGCGCTCGTCGCGCACCGCCTCGCCGCTGACTGTCACCGCGTCGCCGTCGCGAACGTCTTCTCCCGCGCCCAGCACGCACTGCAAAACGCCCTGCGGCATTCTCAGCAACGCGAAGCGCACGTCGCCCAAGTCGCGCAGGGTGTGCACCAGCCCGTGCACCGTCGCCTGCGCGCCCGTTTCCATCGCCAGCACCTCATCCAGCGTGCTGTGCCTTCCTTCGGTTTTGCCTGTCATTGCCTGCATCGTCATCAGCCTTCCTTTCGCCCGCATGGGCAACCCTTTGGCTGTTCGGTTCGCTTTTTTCCAAAAGAAAAACCGCCCCGAACAGATTCGTTCTGCTCGGGACGGGATCGTGTATACGCATACCCCGCGGTACCACCCAAGTTGCTGCCTGCGGCCATCACCCGGCAGCCCCTCTCATCCTTAACGCGGATCAATCGGATGCGCCTGGGCGACTGCGTTGGCGCACCGGCTCGGGAGTGTTCTTTCCGCCCGCGGGGTTTCTGCGCATGGCTCTCAGCCGGCGGCCATGCCTCTCTGGTTGAAAACGCGGGGTACTCGTCTCTTTCATTGCCGTTTTTGCTTTGGATGGATGGGATTATAGCGCATCCGCATGAAGCTGTCAAGCGTTTTCTTTCGATTTCTTTTCAAAATCAACCTGATTCTATCGGTTTATGAAAGTTTATATTGTTTTCCGTCATTTTCTGTATGAGTTTGACATCGTTCTCCGCTTCGGGGTATACTGTTCACAGCATGATTGATCGTTACGCGAACGGAGGCATCACCATGGCATATTCTCAGCCTATCGCAGACGTGCTGCGCGAGTTTTTCGTGCTTTCTAATATCGACGCAGGCTTTGAGGAGCAGGCGGGCTGCGGCGTTTTCACCTTCCGCACAAAGCTGCATTGCCGCATGCAGACGGCGCAGATGACCGTGCTCGTGCGCGAGGATAATTTTTCCACGCTGACCGCCATCCCCCTCGCCGCCGACAAAAACAGCCGTCTGGCCGTCGCGGAATACCTGACGCGCGTGAATTTCAACATGCGAAACGGCAATTTTGAATTGGATATGGAGACCGGGGAAATCCGCTTCAAGACCTACGTTCACGTCGGCGGCGGACGGCCGGATCGCGGTGCGACGCGGCTCGCCGTCATGCTCCCGTTTTTGATGCTGGATCGTTTCGGCGACGGTCTGCTCGAAGTGCTCTTCGGGTTCAAATCGCCGAGGGAAGCGTTCGAATCCGTCCAGCGGACAAAATAAACTTAACGCAAAGGGGCTGTCAAGCTCACAACACCGATATTTCAAGCGTAAAACTAAGTATTTTTGCCCGAAGGTTTCCAAAGGGCGACCGGAAAGCCCTTTGGTGGGGCGATGGGGCAAAGCCCCATATCCCAAAATGCTTAGATGTTTGTTTCTTGAAATGTTCGGTTTGAGCTTGACAGCCCCTTGTTCTTTTGGATGCGTTCGCCCGAAGGGCTTACGCCTTACCGCCTGCCCGGAGCGCGCTGGCCGCCTGCTTGCGGCGGCTATTCTCGCTCCACGCATGCATGACCAGCGCCAGCGCAATCACGCCGTAGCAGATGAACACGCGGAAATATTCGCCGATGGCCGCGTCGCCGAAGAGATTCTTGCCGGCCGCCGGGGCGAGAATGAACATCAGGTGGAACAGCACGCAGCCAACGAGTGCCTGCGTATTGGTCGCGCGGATCACGGAAGCGCCGCCGACCAGAATCGCCGCGCCCGCGTACAGGCCGACCTGCTCGTGCGCGCCGTAGGTCTGGAAGGAGCCCATGTTCTGCACGAAGATGAGCTGACCCCAGCCCGCGAGGATCGTGGAGAACACGATGGCGATGATGCGCACGCGATCCACGTCAATGCCCGCCGCGTTGGCGACCACGCCGCTCTGGCCGACCGCGCGGAGCTGCTGGCCGAGCCTCGTGCGCATGATGACGACGTTGAACAGGCAGAGCAGCGCCACCACGCCGAACGTCGCCATCGGCACGCTGACCATGGAGAACAGCGCCTTCATCGCGGGGAGCTGCATCACGGCGGCGGCTGCGGCAATCACGCCGAGCTGAACGGCCAGCTTTTTGGCATTTCTGCGATGGCTGACCAGATAGCCGGCCACCAGCAGCACCGCCGCGACGGCGGCGAACACCAGCGCCGCCTGAGACGCGGGAAGCTGCCAGAGCTTCTCCAGCGAATAGGCGAAGCCGCCCTCGCGGGAGAGATCCATCGTGTTGGCAATGCCCGTCGAGCCCTTGATCGTCAGGTTCGGGTTGTGGATCGGGATGATGTTGTCAAAGATAAACAGGAACAGAAGCTGATACAGGCCGTTGGCAAAGTAGCCCAGGATCATCGAGCCGATCATTTCCTGCCCCTTCATCCGGTTGAGCAGCTTGCCGATCAGGAAGCCGAAAACGCCGCCCAGCGGCACGGTCAGCAGCGCCGCCAGCGCCAGACCGCCGATGCCCGGAACGCCCCATTCCAGCACGAGCAGGCAGGCAATCTGCGCCGCCATCGCGCCGATGGTGATCGCGAAGTTGATGCCCATGCCCGCGACAATCGGGATGATGAGCGAGAGCACGATGAACATATTGCGCGACAGGCGGCCGAACAGCTCATAGAGCACGTAGTTGGGCGCGTAGCCGGAGAAAGCCATGCACACCGCGCAGAGCACGATGAACATGATGGTTACGATATTGTTGCGCGCAGCGTCGCGCAGTCGATTCTTATCCACGGTTCGCACCTCCCGACTTGGTGAGCGCATAGAGAATAATGCCGTTGGAAATCAGGATGCGCAGCGTTTCGGAGATGGTGCTCTGCGGAACGAGCGCGTTGGCCACCGGCATGCCCAGCGTCAGCACGCCCTGAAACAGGAACGTGCCGATGACCACGTTGCTGATCTTCGCGCGGGACGTCGTCGCGCCGCCGATGAGGATGGCGGAAGCGGCGAGGAAGCCCATCTGGCGCGGCGCCTGATAGAGCTGCATGAAGCCGTAGCTCTGGCCGTAGACGATGATGCCCACAGCCGCCAGCATCGTGGAGAGCATCGTGCCGATGATGCGCATGCGATCCACGTTGATGCCGGTCGCGGCGGCGAAGCGCGGGTTCGCGCCCGCGGCGCTCATCGCGATGCCCGTCTTGGAGCGCATGAACAGCCACACCACCAGACAGCAGGCCGCAAAGAACAGCAGCAGCCCCGTCGGGATCGTCACGCCGAAAATCTCAAAGGAGAGGAAATCGTTGAGCACGTGGCGGTAGGAGGTCTGCAAACCAATGGTGGTGCGCAGGCCGTTGCCCAGCGGCCACTTCATAATCGGGCTCTTGAACGGAAGCACCAGCCACGCGATGCACATCAGCGAAACGACGGAGAAGCCGACGTAGGTGGTGACGCTCATCTCGCTGCCCTTGAGGCGGTTGAGCAGCAGGCCGTAGAGCCAGCCCGTCGCCGCCGCGATCACAAGGCCGACCGCAATCGCGAAAAACAGCCCCGTGAAGCCGGACATGCCAAACTCGATGCACAGCAGGCCGCCGATCAGGCCGCCGATGATGCCGATCGGCAGGCCGAGGTTCAGGCTGATGCCGCACTGGATACCCGGCAGCATCGCCAGCACCAGCACGCCGTTCATGCCCAGACGCACCAGCGTGTTGCTCAGCTGGCTCGGCAGGGACAGCCCCAGAATCATGGCCAGCAGGCAGAGCAGAATGAAGAACAGGCCGATAATCAGCCTCGGCACGCCCATCTTCGCGACCAGCGGGATATAGCAGAGCACCGCCGCCGCCAGAATCAGCAGGCCAAACGCGCTGACGGCCATGGTATACGCCTCGCGCAGGATCACGCCGTTCAGCCCCGGGTTCATGCCGCTCGCCGCCAGCGCGCGGTCGTATTGCAGCTCAAAGCGATCGTTCTGCACGGCGACGATGCCGGTGATCGTCGGTTTGAGCGTGGCCAGCACATCGTCCGTCAGCGCCGGGAAGACCGCCTTGATCTGTTCGCACAGGGCGCCGTATGCGTCGTCCACCTCGGCGGACAGGCGGTTCATCGCCTCCGTCGCGACAAAGCCGGACAGATCAACCGTCTCTTCTTCCATCGTCAGGTCGTCCTCGGCCGTGTCGTCCGCCGCGTCCGCAGCCGCAGCGTCGTCCGCCGGGGCGCTCTGCGCGGCCTGCGCCGCATACGCCGCCTGCGCGCTCGCCTCTTCGGCGAAATACGCCCGCTGCGCCGCGAGCAGCACGTCGAGCGCCGCGCTCATCGGCTCGGTGTCGATTTCGGTCAGATCCACCGCGCCGATGCCGAGCTCCTCGGCCTTCGCGCGGGCTTCCTCCTCCGCCTTGGCCGCCGCCTCGCGCACGGCGGACATGCCGCCGCCGCTCTCGCGCGCCTTGGTCGAGGCTTCCGACTTGGCGGCCGCGACATACGCATCCACCGCGCCGCTGCCCGCCGTGTTGAGAATGGCCTGCAGGCGCATATTCTCCAGCACCTGCGCGCCGCTTTCGGAGCCGCGCGCGTTCAGGCCGTACAGGCCGACGACGCCCAGCACAATCGCCAGCGCGGCGATCACCGCCGCCGCAATCACCTGCGCGCGGGTTGCCCTCAGCTTAGTCATGCGCCTCGCCTCCCTTCTTCTTGACATGCTCGGGCTTGATGCCGGACATCGCCAGACCGAAATCCGCATCGGATGCGTCCGTCTCCAGCACGTCCACCACCTTGCCCTCCGCGACGATGGCGATGCGGTCGCAGATCGAGCGCAGTTCCATCAGCTCAGAGGAGACCATCACGACGGTCATGCCCTTTTCGCGGTTGAGCCGCACGAGCGTTTCCAGCACCAGCTTTTTCGCGCCGATGTCAATGCCGCGCGTCGGTTCGGAGACAAAGAGCAGCCTCGGGTTCATGGCCAGCGCGCGGGCGATGCAGACCTTCTGCTGGTTGCCGCCGGAGAGCGTGCCCGTGTGCTGCTGCGCGGAGAAGCAGCGGATATCCAGCTCCTTGATGACCGCGTCGGCATAGGCGCGGATGGCCTTTCCATCCCGAAGGTGCATGCCGAGGAATTTCTTGGTAAAATCGCCGTTGATCTGCATGGCGTTGAAGACCACGTTGTTTTCGATGGATTCATCCAGCAGCAGACCCACGCCGCGCCGATCCTCCGACACGATGGCCATGCCGTTTTGGAGCGCCTGCCGCGCGTTGTTCAGCGGGGAGGGTTTGCCAAAAAGCTCGACCTCGCCCGTGCCGGGATAAATGCCCATCACGCCGTTGGGAATACCGACCTTGCCCTGGCCGGCCAGACCGCCGATGCCGAAGATTTCGCCTTCGCGCACTTCGAGGGAGACGTCGCTTACCGTCTCGCCCGGCATATCCACCGCCAGATGGCTGAGCTTCAGCGCAACCGGCGCATCCGGGCGCACCTTGCGCGGCTCGGCGGTGACGAAGGCGGATTCGCCCTTGCGGCCGATCATCATTTCGGCCAGCCGGGTCACGTCGGTGTCCTTCGTGCGGCACTCGGCGACGAGCTTTCCGTCCCGCAGGATGGTGATGCCGTCCGCGGCGCTGATGACCTCGTCCAGCCTGTGCGTAATAAAGATGATGGCGATGCCGCGCGCTGCGATATCCTTCATCACCTTGAGGAGCTGCGCCGCCTCGCTCTCGGTCAGCACGGCGGTCGGCTCGTCAAACACGAGCAGCTTCACGCCCCGCTTGTCAATCTCGCGGGCGATTTCCACAAACTGCATATAGCCGACCGGCAGACCGGCCACGAGGGTATATTCGTCAATCGACATGCCCACGTTATCCAGCGCCCTGCGCGCGTCGGCGGACATCGCCTTCATATCCAGCGTTTCAAGGTTTTTGCCGAACACGCGGGAAATCACGCTCGGCCGGCTGATTTCGCGGTTGAGCTTGATGTTTTCGGTGATGGTGAAGCCCGGCAGCAGCATGAACTCCTGATGCACCATGCCGATGCCCTTGGTCATCGCGTCATGCGGAGAGGCGATGGTCGTCTTCTCGCCGTCGAGATAGATTTCGCCGCCGAAGCCGCCTGTTTCATGGATGACGGGCATGCCGAAGAGCACATTCATCAGCGTACTCTTTCCCGCGCCGTTTTCGCCCAGCAGCGCGTGAATCTCGCCCGGCTTGACCTTGAGCGATACGCCGGCGAGCACGGCGTTTTCGCCGTACTTTTTGGAGATATCCCTCATTTCAAGGATGTATTCCGAGGCCAATTTCGTTCCTCCTCCTGTCTTTTGAAACGGCAAAAGCGACCCGCCTCAACGCATGTGAAGCGGGTCGGCTTTACCTTTGTTTCACCGTGTATTACTCAGCGTAGTCGTTGAAATCGACAGCGCCAAGCAGAACGGTGTAGTAGTTGTCGAAGGTCTGGCCGTCGGCATTGGTGTAATTGCTGACAATCGCGCCCGGCGCCTTCTCCTCGAACATGGCGGCAATCGCAGCGCCGTCGTTCTTGGAGGTGATTTCACCGGCGATCCACTTCTTGGCGTATTCCACGCTCACGTCAATGATGGACATGTTGACCGGGGACGGCCAGGTGGAGTAGCGGCCCAGCGCGTTGTGCTCCTTGAGCACGGCGGCAATCGCCTTCAGCGCCTCGGTGTCGTCGCCGCCAGCCTTAATCTCAAGGCCGAGGGAAGCCGGGAACGCATGATACGGGCTCGGGCAGCACGGCTGCGGATAGTAGGCGTTCGGCTGATCGAGGATCGCGGCCTGAAGCGGCTCCTGCATTCCGCAGTTGGTGGTGAAGAAGGCAACCTTCTTGCCCTCGAACTCCTTCAGCTTGAGCGGCACGTCTTCAAGGATGAACTGCTGCGCGCCCGCAACGCCGGCGTCGCCGGTCGGGTCAGGCGCGGTCGCCTCGACGTACTGGATGCCCAGCGCCGCGGCGTTCTCCTCCAGCAGCGCCTTACGAGCGGCGATGGTCTCCATCGCGAGGTGGCGCGGGAAGGAGTAATGCACGAACACATCAACGCCCCACTTGGCGCAGGTTTCCATGATGGTGTCGCCCTGCTTCGGTTCGTCGGTGTAGAGCACGAAGTCGGCAGCCGCGGTGATGACGGCCGGGTCTTCCTGCGGCACGCCCGCGATCAGCAGCATGTCGTCGCGGCCCATGGCGCGGATCTTGTCAAACGCGGCCTTCGCGCCCGGAACAGCCTGACACATCACGATGGCCTTGACGTCCGGATCGGACGCAAACGCGATGAGCTTGGAGATGGTCGTTTCGGTTTCGGCCATGAAGTTATCCGGATAAGTATCGGTGACGATGTGCTCCGGGTCGGCCTTCTGGGCGCGCTCCGCGGCGCGGAATTCTTCCTCGCCCTGAGAGGTCGTGCCGGTCAGGATCGCGATCTTCCAATTTCCCTCGGCCACCGCGCAGGCAGCCAGCGCCAGACACAGCATCGCGGCCAACGCCAGACAAAGCAGTTTCTTCATAGTGTATGCCCTCCATCAATTTTTTCTATTCCCGGCGCTTTGTCAATGCAAAGCGTGAAACAGCGAAACGATTCAGCCTTCTCAAAAACGATTGTTTTTGTAAAACTGAGCTCATTATAGCAGGGTTTGTCAGTTTATGCAAGACCTTTTTTAATTTTTATTCACATCGTTTTGCAGTTTCGATGCATATTCAGCCGTTTTCGCGCCGTTTTTCGCATTTTGAACGACTGATTATTCATTTTATGGGTTTCATCTGCTCTTTTTTCGTCCGAAGGGTTGACTTTTTGCATGATTATGCAGGATTTTGCTTTCGATTCTTTTTTGCGCGCTTGTGAAAACGCTTTGTCAACTCGCATCGCAAAAGATCATTTGCGGCATCTTGCGAAAAAAGCCGTTCCTTCCCGACACACGGAAAAGAACGGCTCATTTTCAGCCTTGTGCCTCCACCAAATGACAGGCCACGAAATGCCCCGGCGCGGCCTCCTTGAGGGTCGGCGCGCTCTGGCGGCACTTGTCGCAGGCCAGCGGGCAGCGGCTGGAGAACGCACAGCCCTTGGGCTTGTTGATCGGGCTGGGCACGTCGCCCTCGATGATCTGGCGCTTCTTCTGCGCCTCCAGCTTCGGGTCGGGAATCGGCACGGCGGAAAGCAGCGCCTTCGAATACGGGTGCAGCGTGTTGGCGTAGAGCTCGTCGCTCGTCGCCAGCTCCACCATGCTGCCCAGATACATCACCGCGATGCGGTCGGAGATGTATTTGACGATGTTCAAATCGTGCGCGATGAACAGGTACGTCAGCCCCATGCGCTCCTGCAAATCGTGCAGGAGGTTGATTACCTGCGCCTGAATCGACACATCCAGCGCGGAAATCGGCTC
>OLQO01002062.1_pt1 | contig 11454 bp, 8 predicted proteins | sample 1672281 | NCBI WGS metagenome assembly OLQO01 (sample SAMEA3136667, study PRJEB25190) | human gut metagenome | biome: human gut; feature: human-associated habitat; material: faeces | place: Austria | collected 2013 | reverse complement strand
CAAGGAATCCGGCCAGTACGATCAGATCCGGCTGCAGAGCATCTACAGCCTTCATAAATTCCTGATTGAAAATCTCACGGCTTTCATAATCTTTTGGAGAAATGCACTGATTCGGAATGCCGTGTTTCTCGGCACGCTCCAGTGCATATGCATTTTTATTATTACTGATCACACCGGCGATCTTCGTGTTCGTGATCACGCCGGAATCTACCGCATCTATGATTGCCTGCAGATTCGTTCCGCCGCCGGATACCAGAACTACGACATTTAGCATAATGTCACTCCTTTTTCTCCGTCTTCGATATGACCGATCACATACGGAGTATCACCTGTCGCTTTGATTGCTTCCATTGTCTTATCCACATCAGCAGGATCAACGGCAACGATCATACCGATACCCATGTTATAAGTATTGTACATTGCATGCTCGTCAACGTTACCCTCTTTTGCAAGCTTTGTGAAAATTGGAGGAATCGGGTAGCTGTCTTTTTCTACAACGGCTCTTACTCCGTCTTTTAACATTCTCGGAATGTTCTCATAGAATCCGCCGCCTGTGATATGGCTGCAGGCTTTCACTTTCACGCCTGCGTTCTTTACGCTCTTTAATGCTTTGACATAGATTCTTGTCGGCGCAAGCAGTGCCTCTCCAAGTGTCGTTCCAAGGTCATCATAATATGTATCTAGGGATTCTTTTGTCATCTCGAATACTTTACGTACCAGAGAAAATCCGTTGCTGTGGATACCTGTAGATGCCATACCGATCAGTACATCTCCAGCTTTTAAGTCTTCTCCTGTGATCATGTCTTTCTTGTCGCACACACCAACTGCGAATCCTGCAAGGTCGTATTCGTCTTCCGGCATAAGTCCAGGGTGTTCTGCCGTCTCACCACCGATCAGTGCTGCTTCTGACTGGAGACAACCTTCTGCCACACCTTTTACGATCGATGCGATCTTCTCCGGATAGTTCTTGCCACATGCAATGTAATCTAAGAAGAATAATGGCTCTCCACCTGCACATGCGATATCATTTACACACATAGCTACTGCATCAATTCCGATGGTATCATGCTTATCCATGATCATGGCAAGTTTTACCTTTGTTCCACATCCGTCTGTTCCGGATAACAGTACCGGCTCTTCCATCTCTTTGATCTTCGCAAGAGAGAATGCTCCTGAGAATCCTCCGAGTCCGCCCAGAACTTCCGGACGCATGGTCTTCTTTACATGCTCTTTCATAAGTTCTACTGACTTGTAACCTGCTTCAATATCCACACCAGCTTTTTTGTAATCCATAACCCGATCTCCTTTGTACTCGTTGTTTATTTTGTACTCTTATATCTATTATTTTGATGCCAGATATGCCTCATATCCGATAGAATCAAGCTTTGCTGCTTTGGCTTTGACTGCCTCTTTCTGCTCTGCTGTATAAGCTTTTAATTTATTCAGAAGTTCTTCATCTGAAGCTGCAAGAATCTTTGCTGCAAGAATTGCTGCATTCTTTGCTCCGTCGATCGCAACGGTTGCAACCGGAACCCCCGGCGGCATCTGCATGATTGAGAACACTGCATCCATTCCATCCAGATTCTTTCCTGAAAGAGGTACACCAATAACCGGAAGGGCAAATAATGCTGCACACATTCCCGGAAGGGCTGCTGCCATTCCTGCACCGGCGATCATAACCTTGATTCCACGGTCTTCTGCTCCTCTGGTCCATTCAATCAGTTCATCTGGTTCACGATGTGCTGAGATGATCGTCATCTCATACTCGATTCCTAACTCTTCCAGCATTACTGCAGCCTTACTCATAACCTTAAGATCTGAGTCACTGCCCATAATAATTCCTACTTTTGGCATAATTTTCATCCTTTCTTATAAGTTTGACAAATAAATCATACCCTATTTATTAGAATTTTTCAATGGTTCATTTAAAATCTCTGTGCCAGGAAGTACAAATTTTCCATTTTCCAGTAATGTGATCTCTTTTTTATCCTTTGTAATAACTGTAATACTGCCCAGTTCTTCATACGGGATCGTAATATCTGTATGGCAATGGAAATATGCTTTTGACACATCTTCTTTTCTGCGGATCGATACCGAATTGTCTCTGGCAATGATCTCTTTTCCGTTCGGGTTATAGACTTTGATATCCTCACACCAGCTGTAACAGGTATCTCCCACTGCAAAATGTGGTCCCATTTTCTCCGCGATCAGGATCGGCATCTTATCTTCGATTCCGTACTTCTTCGCAGTTACGTATGCGGTTGTATTCGTTCCGATTGCAAACTCACCGAGCGGCAGTGTCGGATGCTTGTACAGCACGTTATCATGAATATATGCTTTATTCTCCAGTTCACGTTCAAAATTCGCACAGTTGTATTCTGATACCATACCGTTCGAGAATGTGATTTCCAGATCACGGTACTGCAGTTCATTCAGATAGACTTTGCTAACATGCAGGACTCCGTTCGTTCCTTCCAGTACCGGTGAGGTAAATACTTCACCGACCGGAATATTTACGTCTGCCACGCAGTTCTCAAAAATTGTCTCTTTTTTCGGATCATTCAGTGGATGAAGCTGTACATTCAGGTCCGTACGGTTGCCATTTGTCCCGAGAATGTGTACGTATTCTCCCTGATCCAGGGCATCGATCAACGTCTGCTGTACTTTCTCATATAATTTGGCATCCAGCGTATTGATACGTATGATCTCGTCGAAGATTTCTTCGTACTTCTCTCCGATCTCCGGTACAGGATAGGCAATGATCGTAAAGCTTCTTTCTTCTCCCTTGATATACTGGTTCACCATCTGGCTCTGGCGGCTGTCATACTGAAGGATCATCTCTTCCTGACTCTTTGAAAGCTTTGCGACTGTCTCTTTTGCTTCCGGTTCAAACGGCTCTTCTCCGAACATATCGATGCATGCCGGTCCTGCGAATCCGGCGGCTTCTTTCTTATGATGCTCGTAAGTCGTCTGCATCACTTCCAGTTTACGCTCCAGATATTTCTTATCCATGAAGAGTGCCTGGTCATCTTTGTGATCATATTCATACTGCTTGTTCGCCACTGCTCCATAATATCCGATCTTAATATGCTGTCTCTTTGTCAGCACACTGACTGCCGCACGGTAGATGACCGGTTTTAAGCCCATTTTTTCGAAATTCTCGATTGCTTTTTTCACCACGCGCTCGAATCCAAGAATGTAACGGATGTTTACCACTGATTTCTTCGAAAGGTCTTTTCCCGTATTCACGAATCCGATGCGGTATCCTTCTGTATAGACATCTGCCATCTTCCGGATCGTCTCTTCCGGAAGACTGTTCAGATGCTCTGCCGTCTTCCATTCATTTTCACTGATGTACTCTCCAAACTGATACAGATATCTGAGATCTGTAAGATCACTGTTCATGATCAGATCTGTTGCAAATGACTCCTCCGGCAAAACCTGCTCCCGGATGCGGTCCGCAAGGAATACATCACAGTAATCACTGGCATACCAGTAGAACGTATCCCGGACAGCCTTCGGATCCGGTTCTTCTTCGAACTGGTTGTATACCTCGATCAACAATTCATACAGGATTGCCAGATATTCTGTCTTTCCTTCAAAAACATAAACGACTGCCCCACGAAGTTCCGCATATAACATTCCCAGAATCTGTCCCGATTCTTTTCCTAGCATCTTACACGCATAATCCGGATTCGCATAACTTTTCTCATACTGCCCCGGCAAAACATCCTGATACAGCCGTCTGTTCCATTTTCTTAATTCATCTAATTCAAGCTTCTGGTATCTGCCATCCAGAAGTTCTGTTCTCAGTTCGTCCAGCATAAGCACGAACTCTGCCAGCTTCTTAAAATAGTCTCTGTAAGGCTCCCCAACCGTATCTTCTGTCTGCATCAGACGGATACGGTCAAGTGCCAGCTCATATCTTTCTTCTATCATCTACATAAGCCCCCTGACAAATAATGCAACCATAGCAACAAGGAATACCGCATTTACTGTGATTCCCACCTTGCAGGTCGTATAGATCTTTTCGCGTTCTCTGAATCCCTTGATGCCAAGCCAGATTCCGATCACTGCCATCGCACAGGTTCCGAGTCCGAAAAATCCCATTAATATATTTACATTTCCTTTATTCATAAACGAAAAGAGGATCATGACGATCACCAGGAAGGCAATCACTACTGCATAAGTACAGGAATAGACACCCCTTTTGGAGTGTCTGACTGCTTTCTGTCCATATTTCGTTTTGATCATTTTTTTACGCTTTTTCTTGCGTGCTTTCGCTGCCGCTTTGATTCTGTCATCTTCTGTTCTTAGTTTTTTTCCCAGCATGTCTTCTCCTTATTGCCGCACATATTACAAATAGTATATATCCACAGATTCCTCCGATCGTATTCAGTAACAGGTCATCTACATCAAAGCTTCCGACTTTTGTGATAAACTGGAACATTTCCACACAAAGGCTCAGTCCAAAACTATAAAATGCTGTACCGAAAAAGCTTCTTTGCCTGCTTCCCATCGGAAGGAAAAATCCAAATGGAACAAATATGAGTACATTTCCAAATAAATTAGTGAACATTGCAAAGAATCCCACCTGCTCACGGTACTGCCAGAATCTTTTGATTTCTTTAAACAATACCAGATTATAGTGGTATTCCCGCATCTCCCCCGTACGTCCATACCAGTCAGAGAACAGAAGGAAATATATAATAAATATTACATATAATATAAATAATATCTTTCCCAGTATCCGGATTCTCTTTCGCTTCTTTGAATCCAATGTCCTACAACCTCCCGTATCTCTTCGGTATTAAAAAAGTATTCCTTTCTTCTCTTTCAGTAAACGGGCACCGCTGATAATAGAGATCACACCTGCTGCGATTCCTACTACTGTAACAACAATACCCACTGCAATTCCTGCAGCACCGGCTAATCCCATTGCTTTATATGCTTTTTCATTCATACTCGTGTTCTCCCCCGTTCCTATTTTGCTCCGTACTGTTCATAATATGCGTCGATTGCTGCTTTTAATGTATCATCGATCACAACTTTTCCATTGCATTCTTTGTTATACAGGCATTCTACAACTTCTTCCATCGTTACGATTGCTGCTGTATCGAATCCGTACAGATCTTTGATCTCATCTAACGCACACTTCTCGCCGCCTTTTCCGACTTCCATACGGTTCAGAGATACCATCAGACCTACGATTGTTACATCTGCTGCGCCTTTTACTTTCGGAACAGTCTCTTCCATGGATTTACCTGATGTTGTCACATCTTCGATCATGATCACACGATCTCCATCTTTTAATTTGCTTCCAAGAAAGCTTCCCTTATCTGCACCGTGGTCTTTCTCTTCTTTACGATCAGAACAGTAACGTACTTCTTTTCCATACAGATCACTGTAAGCGATTGCTGTTACAACTCCAAGCGGAATTCCCTTATAGGCCGGTCCGAATAATACATCAAAGTCATCTCCGTATGTATCATGGATTGCTTTTGCATAATACTGACCTAACTTCTTAAGCTGTGATCCTGTTACGTAGGCTCCGGCATTCATAAAAAACGGAGATTTTCTTCCACTCTTTAATGTAAATTCTCCAAATTTGAGCACGTCGCTCTCTACCATAAATTCAATAAACTCCTGCTTATAACTTTCCATTTTGATTACCTCCATATATTTCAGACGCTGTGTGTCTTATTATTGCATCATAATTCCATTTAATTTTATCATAAGAAAATCACTTTTTCAATTCACGCATACAGAAAAACTGTCATTGCCGGTATTTCTTATATACCAAAGTATGCAAAAGAAGTTGCCAGTGGCAACTTCTCTGTACTTTCGCTTTACATGATCTTCGTCTCTTCCAGTTTTTCTGCAAATGCCTCATTCATCCGGATCACCGGTTTACGAAGGAGCAATCCAAGGATCAGGGACAGGATCAAAAAGATTCCAAGCTTTCCAAGTTCTGTCCAGTAGGTCATACCATACATACCGCCAATTGTCTCCCTAAGCGCCGCCATGCTGTGAACGAATGGCAGTAACGGATATACGGCTTTGAAGAAGGCCGGTGCGACTTCAATTGGGAAGGTTCCTCCGGAACCTGCCACTTGCATAACCAGAAGTACAACGCTAACCGCTTTTCCGATATCTCCGAATGATACTGTCAGTGTATAGATGATATTCACATATACAATGCTCGAGAACCATCCTGCCAGCATGAAGAGGAACGGATGCTTACACTGAATTCCCAGGTATAACAGATCCCCCAGACAGATCAGGGTACTCTGCAGGAGACCTACGATCAGGAAGAGGAAATATCGTCCCAGGTATTCCTGATGCGGTTTTACTTTCTTAAGACCTTCAGTGCATTTTGACGAAACGCCTGTCTTTAACATGGCAACCAGCACAATTCCACCGATCCAGATCGACAGTGTGGAATAGAACGGTGCCATCGAAGAACCATAATTTTCAATCTTATAGACCTGATTTGTCTTCAGGCTTACCGGTGCTGCCAGGAACTCTCCGATCACATTAGAATCCCCGGAGATCAGTTCTTCTAATTGTGAGAAATCACCGCTTTGCTGCATTTCTCCGATTTTTCCTGTCGTATTGCTGATTTTTTCTGCTGCTGTATTGAGCAGATTGCAAGAATGATTCAGCGCTGTGTTAATCTGTGTCAGATCAGCCGACGCTGAAGTTGACAAATCATATACCCCGTCTACACCTTCATCCAGGCGATCCATCAAAAGGTTCAGATTACTGCTTGTGTCTCCCATCGAATCTCCCAGTTCATCCAGACTGCTCTTTACATTCTTCTCAAAGTCTGTCTTGATTCCGGCAAGGCTGTCTGCACTTGATTTCACCAGTTTATCTAATTCTGCTTTATCTGCCGCTCCCTGAAGCGAAGATGCTGTGGACTTAAGCTTATCCCGAAGCTCTGTCTGTGTCGCAATCGTCTCTCCCAGTTTTCCGGAAATACTTCCCTTTAATGCATTCAACTGCGCATTATTTCCAACGTTTATTTCATCTATTGCCGATTTCAGCGAAGTATAGGAATCAATCACTTTCTGAACTCTGGATGCCAGGGTATTCAATGTTCCCGCCACATCGTTCGCGCTCTGAGAGTTTGATGAAAATGCTGAATCAATAATTTCCGACATCTGATCATAGAATTCTTTTCCGGAATTAATTGCCGCATTTACTCCGTCTGTCGCACCGCTGACTGTCTCATCAATTCCACTGAACGATTTTTTCACCTTTTTCAGTGAATCTGTCGTGTTCTTGGAATGCTCCTGTGTTTCCTTCAGGAAACTTCCTGTTGTATCCAGAAGCTGCTGTGCAGAAGTTGTCATTCCCGAAAAAGAGCTTAATGCAGACGATGCCGCACTCAAATCCGAGCCGATCTGATTTAAATTATCCGCAAGATTTTGTGCGATTGCTGCCACTCCGTCCTGATCCGCTACATTCGTAACTGCCTTAAACGCAGTGATCACAGTATCGCTGATCGTCTCTACAAATACCTCATTAACCTGTCTCTGGATCGCACTTGCTCCTTTATCCGTTACTTTTGGTGCGATTGCATTTTCCTTGGCATTCGAATAGTATGTGATACTTGGTTTCTGGATATTTTCAGAAAAAATACTCATCATATTTGAGCTGAAGTCCTTCGGTATCACAATTGCTGCATAATATTTTCCGGACTTTACACCGTCTATGGCTTTTTTTCTTCCGGTAAAAACCCAGTCAAGCTGCGAATTGCTTCGAAGCGATGTCAGTACCTGATCTCCCATATTGATCTGTAACGGAATCAGGCTTCCCTCATATCCTTCATCAACACTTGCGACTGCAACCTTCAGATTACCGGTATTGCCATACGGATCCCAGCTTGCTGCTATATTGAACCACGCATAAAGGCAGGGTACAACTGTAATTCCCATGATAACAATCATTGCGATTACATTATTTTTAATACGCTTTATATCTCTTCGGAAGATTTCCCATATATTTTTCATTCGCCTCTTTCCTCCTTTATCTCATGGATCAGATCTTCTGTTGTCATACCTGTCATAGCAAGCTGTCTTTGCATCTTGTCATGCAGATATTCTACAACGATCAGATATACTGCAAGTCCGATCAGCGATACGATCCACAATATCAGGAAGACCAGTTTTGACTCCAGACTGAACATCAATATCAGGAAAACCAGTGGTATGATGATCATTCCAAGGAATCCCCATCGGATCATCTTTGGATAACGTTTTTCAAATTTTTCGGATTTCACAAGAAATTCCTGTTTCCATTCATCATCTTCCATAAGTGTCTTCATCATCATTGTCAATTCCGGATGTTTCCGTTCGGCCGACTCCGTCTCCCCAAGCATTAACTCTGTCTCAGACAGACGTTTATCGAACAAGTGATTCAGGTTCATAAGCAACGGACGTAATACCAGACCGATGAAAAGAGAGATTGGGAAAAATATCGCAAGAATCCCCAGATACTTCCAGATATTTGCTCCATACATTCCTGCAATACATTCACGCATGGCACTGATTCCATATGTGAATGGAAGAAGCGGATGCAGTCTCTGGAAAAATGCCGGTGTCATCTCGATCGGATACGTTCCTGCCGATCCAGGAATCTGCAGGATAACAAGTACAACTCCCAGCGCCTTTCCAATGTGTTTAAAGGTCAATGCCAGTGCGTAGATCAGATTAACATAAACAAACGAACAGAATACACCCACACATACAAACGCTACCGGATGTACACACTGTACTTTCAATAATAAAATATCACCGACACATACGATCAGTCCCTGTACAAGACCTACTGCAACAAATAACAGCCATCTTCCAAAGTAGGCCTGTCCGGCTGTAAACTTCCGTACCTTTTCATCTTTATCAACTTCCTGTTTCAGAATTGATACCAGAATCAGTCCTCCTACCCAAAGTGCAAGATTTGTGTAAAATGGTGTCATTCCCGATCCATAATTTTCTACATCATATAACACATTTGATTTGATGCTCACCGGAGAAGACATAAAATCTGCAATTGAATCCGCATCAAGTCCTTCCAGTGAAGTCAGTTTCTGATACATCTCTGAACTCTGTAATGCATTTAAATCCGTCTGAACAGATGCCAGTGACTCATCAACCTGTGTTAACACATCTCCTGTCTGTCCCAATGCAGACGCACTGCTTTTCAGGCTGTCATTTAACTGATTTAAAATCGTCTTTAATTGTTCTACTGTCGGCTCAACTCCGGTCAAAGCCGCAGAAAGATTTCCGCTCAGTGAAGCCAGACTGTCCAGTGACTGATTCAGCTGTGGCAGAATCTTCTGATCCAGATTGGTACGGTAATTTTGCAGACTGTCTTTACTTTCTTTCGCAAGTTTTTCCAGTGAAGTACGTGTATTCTTTGCTGTTGTCACTGCGTTTTGAATCCCTTGATTCCCTGTTTTCAGTGAAGATACCAGCTCCTGTAACGATGCATTCTGGTTCTCCAATTCTGTAATTTTCTGTCCGATCACAGCAGATATCTGTTGTCCCAGTTCTGTATGCCCCTGAATCTTATCATTCAATTCTTTCAGCTGTTCCAGAAGTTCCTGATTTTTATCCAGCAGAGACGAAGCCGTTGAAAGGCTGTTGTCTACTGCTGTCAGTGCCTGTCCGGCTTTCGTCTCAAACACGCCCAGTTTTGCCGATGCCGAGACATACGTGTCATTTAAAAGTGTCTCTCCGTTCGATAACCCATTGGAGAATTCTGTTGAAAACTGTCCAACCGCTGTTCTGGTATCTGCAAGCACATTTCCACAGTCTTCGATTGCTTTGGCTCCTGACTCTGCAGTAACCGTAACCTGATCCAGCATACTTACCGCACTCGCCATGATCTCATCTGACTTATCCACTGTCTTCTGGAAGTTTTCCAATACCTTATTATATTCGTCCAGATTCTTTCTGGTATCTGCGATAGCTTTGATCAGACTTGAATTTTCTTCACTTACTTTTCCGGATAATTCTCCGGCCTCTTTACTCAATAATTCAGAAATGCTCTCTGCAGCTATGGATGTGAATGTATCATTGATTTCCTGCTGAATCGTGCTCGCACCTGTATCCGTGATCTTTGGTGCTATTGCATTTTTCTTTTCATTAATATAATAATCCAGCTTCGGCTGTTTGATATCTCCTGATAAAATACTCAGAAGTGATTCACTGAAATTATCCGGTATTACGATTGCTGCGTAATATTTTCCGGATCTCACTCCCTTTTTCGCTTCTTTTGCATCTACAAACTTCCAGCCAAGCTGGTCATTTTTCTTCAGATTGTCTACAATATTTTGTCCTGCGTCCAGTGACATCTGCTCACTGTCGGCACCTTTATCCTCATTGGCAATCGCAACCTGGATTCCCTTGGTATTTCCATACGGATCCATATTGGCAGCGATGTTGAACCATGCATAAAGAGACGGCAGCACACTGATTCCAACCAGGATCAGTACTGCTGCACGGTTACGGAACAACCGGCCAAGATCTCTTTTGAAAATCTGAAATGATTTCTTCATCCACTAATCCTCCTTTGTTATTGTCATATAGACATTAGTATAACAAAAACACTTCTGAAAATCTACCCAAAAACTGACGAACGGTCATATTTTTATTGTGCTATTTGCACTTCTGAGATGAAGCGCAAAAATGCATCAGTACAGGTCAATTCCCTATATTGATGCATTTTTATCATTTATTTATTTTACAATGCCAACCATATCTTTCACGGATTCAAATCCATTTTTCTTCATATATGCTTCGATTCCGTCAATAATCTCGATCGTTGCATTCGGATTATAGAAATTCGCAGTTCCTACAGATACTGCAGACGCTCCCGCAAGGATCATCTCAATGGCATCTTCCGGTGTCGCAATACCGCCCATTCCAATAATCGGAATGTTCACTGCCTGTGCCGTCTGATATACCATACGGACTGCAATCGGATGTACAACTGGTCCCGACACACCGCCGGTCTTATTTGCTACCGCAAATGTTCTGCGGTTGATATCAATCTTCATACCCGTCAGTGTATTGATCAATGACAGGGCATCTGCTCCGCCGGCTTCTGCTGCCTTCGCAATCTCCGTAATATCCGTAACATTTGGCGTCAGTTTCATGATGATCGGCTGCTTTGCAATCTTTTTGATCTGAGCCGTCAGCTCCTCTACATGCTTTGCATCCTGCCCAAACGCCAGAAAGCCTGCATTAACATTCGGGCACGAAATATTGATCTCCATCATATCAATCGGCTCATCAGCCAGTCTTTCCACCACTTCCAGATATTCTTCCGGTGCATGACCACAGACATTGACGATGATCTTCGTATCATATTTCTTCAGAAATGGAATATCTCTTTTGCAGAACAGATCAATTCCCGGATTCTGGAGTCCGATCGCATTCATCA
>OLQO01002058.1_pt1 | contig 11469 bp, 8 predicted proteins | sample 1672281 | NCBI WGS metagenome assembly OLQO01 (sample SAMEA3136667, study PRJEB25190) | human gut metagenome | biome: human gut; feature: human-associated habitat; material: faeces | place: Austria | collected 2013 | reverse complement strand
AACATAGCTTTCCATAAATGCTGTCAAATATTTTTCAACTGCTCTTACATCTATTTTCCTTCCAGCTGATGTCATGGTGTCTGCAATCTTCTTTGTAGATAATTGATTCCCAATATTATCAAAAATAAATCTTGTAATACTTTCTAACATCATCGTATCTGTAATCTTATGTCTTTGAGCAATATCTTTTACTATAATTGTATTATAAATTCCATCCAGATAATCTCGGATTTCTTTCGGATGTCCAGCTAATTCCAATGCATATGGAAAAGAGCTGTTTTCCAGATATGTTGTATATTTTCTTTGAAGATCATCCTCATCTCCAGTACTTTCTACATATTCTTTAAAGGACAATGGCAGCATTTTAATTTCTACATATCTTCCAGATAATAATGTTGCAATTTCAGATGATAGCATGTTGGCATTTGAACCTGTCACATATAGGTCAACATTATTTTTTATATATAAACTGTCTACAACTCTTGGAAAATCTTCACATTGCTGAATTTCATCCAAGAATATATAATTCATCTGGTCTGGCAATAGTCGTTCTTTGATATATGCATAAAGTTTTTTAGGATCTCTCATATCATAAAAATCATAATCTTCAAGATTTATTGCTATGATCTGCTCATTTGTTACTTTCATTTCTTTCTGCAAATAATCTTGATAAATTTCCATGATCGTAGATTTTCCGCATCTTCGGATTCCTGTAATAACTTTAATTAACTGTTTATCTTTAAATGCGATTAACTTATTTAAATAGTCGTCACGACTTATTATCTTACTTACCATTTTATTATCCTCCTTTTATAAATTTTATTATATTTTAGCTTTTTATTTCATTATTTTCAATAGTTTTATACAATTGATGTATAAAACTATTGCATTTTGTATATTTTTTGTAATTTTTATACTATTTTTTTATAATCAACAAACTTTTTATAATATATTTTTTGTAAAAGACAATAAATTCATACAAAAATAGTGAGACCGGAATTTCTATTTGTTCTTGTCTCACTATTTTTACTTACAATATTCTTATTTTAATACTTTTACCATTCGAAACACCTGCTCTACTGTATCCATCAGATTCTCATTGGCATTTTTCTTCTTCATTGCATCTTCCAATGATACAGCTGATCTTACAATTGGAAAATATGCATCAATTCCTGCTTCGTTGCATGCAGCTGCACCTTTGGTCACTGCTCCTGAGAATCCTAATACTAATTTTCCATATTTCTTCGCAAGTTTTGCTACTCCGATCAGTGCTTTTCCCATCGCTGTCTGAGCATCTAAGCATCCTTCTCCTGTGATCACGATGTCCGCATCTTTGATCTCTTCTTCTAGTTTTGTTTCATGTAAGATCAAGTCAACACCTGACTTTAGGGTTGCATTTGTAAACGTTAAAAATGCAAATCCTAAACCACCTGCTGCTCCTGTTCCTGGTTTATTAGCATCTGCTTTTGTAAAGCTTTGTTTTGCAATCTTTGCATAATCTGCTAACCACTGATCCATGTCTTTTACCATCTGCTTCGTGGCACCTTTTTGTGGACCAAAGATCGCACTGCAGCCTTCTTCTCCACATAATGGATTTGTCACATCGCAGGCAATATGAAATTCACAGTCTTTTAATTCTGAGATTACATGGTCATCTTTGATCTTTGCTAAATCTTTTAATCCGATTGCTCCGTGTTTGATCTGATTTCCATCTTTGTCGAGAAAATCGTATCCCAACGCCTGTAACATTCCAGCCCCACCATCATTCGTTGCACTTCCACCAATTTCCATGATGAAACGTCTGCAGCCTTTATGAATCGCATCAGTGATCATCTGTCCAACTCCATAAGTTGTTGTGTATAATAGATTCCTTTTTCAATTGCATGTGCTGCTTGGATTGATGTCAGACTTCCCTTCAATGAATCAATCGCAATTACTACTTTCATCCGAAAACCTCCGCTTTCTTTTGTATCTTATCAACTTATTTTCCACATTTGAATACTAATTTTCTCAGACAATCCACAGGAATCATCGTCATTGACAACAAGACTGTGACAATCCAGCCTTTTGCCCCAAATGGAATGCAGCTAAACATATTTCCGATCCATGTAAATAGTGGAAACGGAATCAGTGCTGCATTTACGATAATGATCTGTACTAACATGATGATAAAGAATACCTTTAAGAAATCTGGATTTTCATTTAATCGTTTAAAGATTCCAAACCTGTCATCTCTAACATTGAATCCATTAAATAATGCACTAAAGATAAATAATACAAAATACGCTGTCAAATGTTCGGCTTCATTGTCAAATATATGACTGATCACTGGAAGTTTTAAGAATAGAAAACTTAAAATAACCAACCATACTCCTGACCATCCGATCTGTATTGCCATATCTTTACTGATAATACTCTCATCACGTTTTCTTGGTGCCTCTTTCATATATTTATGAAGTGCTGGTTCATTTCCAAGCATCATAGCTCCAAGACCATCCATGACTAGATTTACAAATAGTAAATGTGTAACCTTCAATGGTTCTTCCACACCAAAAAATGGTGCAACCGCACTGACAACAACGGCTGCCACGTTGATCACTAGCTGAAATCTACAGAACTTCAAGATATTATGATAGATCGTTCTTCCATACCAGATGGCATCTTTGATCGATGAGAAATTATCATCCAAAATGACGATCTTACCAGCTTCTTTCGCAGCTTCCGTTCCACTTCCCATCGCAAATCCGACATCTGCTCGTTTCAATGCTGGAGAGTCATTGACACCATCACCTGTCATACCTACGACAAGATTCATTTCCTGGCACAGACGTACCATTCTTGACTTATCTGTCGGCAATGCCCTTGCAATAACACGGATCTCTGGAAGGATCGCTTTGACTTCATCATCACTCATCTGATTTAACTGTGCAGAAGATAATGCTCTGTCTGATTCATTCTTTAATAATCCTGCATCCTTTGCTATCGCTACTGCCGTCTCCAAGCGGTCACCTGTGATCATTACAACTTGAATTCCAGCTTCCTGAACTTCTCTGATCGCATCTTTTGCGGATGGTCGGACATCATCCCTGATCGCAACTAACCCTATGAGTACAAGATCATCATTGATCTGATTCTTCACAAGTTCTTTCTCTGAATAGCCAAATGCAAGAACACGCATTGCTTTTGCTGCCAATGCATCGATTTTCGCATTTAATGCCTTATGATCGATCTCTTTGATCTTCCCATCTGCGTTTATATATTTTACTGCTTTTGTAAGTAAACGTTCTGGCGCACCTTTATAAAATGTTTTTCCTAACACTTCAATTCTTGCCTGACTGAATTTATTGGATGAGTTAAATCCCTGATGTGTTGTAACTTTACATTCTTTGTTCTCATCTAACATATAAAATGTCTCTTCTCCAATAAATTTTAATAACGCCTGATCCGTCGCATTCCCACCAATAACTTTATGGTATACATCAAACATCGCCTGCGTGTTTTTCCCAATCGCAAGATCTAATAATCCCTTTACTTTTCCATGCTGTTTTAATTCTTTTGGCGGAATGGAAGTTCCATCTGCTGTAAAAAAGTCAACAACTTCCAACTCCCCTTTTGTGATCGTTCCTGTCTTATCACTAAATAAGATATTCAGGGAACCTGCAGTCTCAATTCCTTCCGCTTTACGGACCAATACATTATGATCTAACATCTTACTCGTATTCTGCATCAAAACAAGCGAGATCATCAAAGGAAGCCCCTCTGGAACCGCACAGACGATAATTACAACCGCCAGTGAAACTGCATTGATCAAATCCTCAACAATCTTCGCAACACCCATAGCAAAATATGCCTGAATACCACCAGCCATTAAAATAAAATATCCAAAATATAACGCTGCGATCACGATCGCACCAATATATCCAAACTTAGAAATCTGATCAGCAAGCTTAGAAAGTTTGACCTTCAATGGAGAATCTGGTTCTTCTTCCTGCATCTCCTCAGCCATCTTTCCCATCATTGTATGGAGTCCAACTCTCTGGACATCCATCACACCTTCCCCATCAAAGATCACAGCCCCACGGAACAAAGAATACGAATCTACAAATGTATCTCCCGTAATCTCCTCCGCTAGATAAATATTCTCTCCGGCTGCCTTCTTCTCACACTCCTCTGCTTCTCCATTTAAAGCAGAATTATTCACTCTTAAACTTCCTTCATGCAAAATACCATCCGCAGGAATCTTATCCCCAGATTGCAATAAAACCTGATCCCCAACAACCACGTCATCAACATCGATCACTGCAACCACACCATTTCTGTGTACCTTACACTGATCCTTCTTCGTACTCTCCTTCAACTCTCGATACTTTGTATCACTCGCAACCCCTGTCTTCGCCGTAACAAAAGCAACGATCAACACCGCAATGATCGTCCCCATCGGTTCATAAATCTCAGCATATCCAAAGAAAAACATCACGATCATCAACACCGCGATCGCAAGCAAAATTCGAATCATCGGATCCTGAAACGTCTCTTTAAACTCCTGCCAAAACGTCGTAGGTTCTGAATCTGGAATCTCATTGGAACCAAACTTCTCTCTCGATTCCTTAACTTCTTTATCTGTAAGCCCTTTTATATCCATGTCGCTCCTCCTAACCAAATAGCTCGTCAAATTGACTTTCAATTTTCTTTAGTATAACAGAAAATCAAAAGAATGAAACATTTTTGTAACATTTTAGCTATTTTTTTGCAGAAGAGACTTCATCGAAATTTCCTATGAAATAAAAAATGGGCTGCTTCTATGCAGCCCAATCTAATGAAAAGAGAGGATTAAAATATATATGAAAAACTATGTCTTAAGTATACCAAAATCCCCACTCCATTCAATATTCTAAATCTAAACAATTCTAAAGAAAATATAAACTTCTATAAAGAGAAAATTATCCACAGTCGGATTTCGTGTCCGCTACGTGCGAATCCGAGCGAGAGCGCGTCACCAGATAGTTTATATGAAACGGTCTACCAACTGCCGCCTCCTCCGCCTCCGAAGCCGCCTCCTGAGAATCCTCCATCTCCTCCAGAAAAGAATTCTCCAACTCCTCCAGATTCTGATGGTTCTACAACTGTCAGGTTCTCAGAGACCACATGATCCATATAGTGCCCCATCATATAATAATGGAAATAAGGATCACTGCCGCCATAGACATACCAGTCTGGCGCAGGAAGTTTTAATGCATCCAGTTTCTTTGCATAAAGATCAAACAACCCAAATACCATGGAATAAGGCAGAATATGATAAAACATGTCTGGATGATCTTTCGCCAATACCTTCATTCGGTCTAATTCCGCAGTTTCAATAAAATCACGAAGTCCTGCTAGATATCCCATCCATTCCACACATTGGTGGGTTCTCTTCTTCATAAATGCAGTCAGGATCACTCCGATAAATGATACTGCAACGATCACAAGATACACATGGAAGAAATCAAATAATTCTCCTCTTTGTATCTTCACATAATAGTATAATCCATAGAAAATGAATCCTAGAATAGAAAGTACTGCCGATGCGATCGGAAGTCCCGTTCTTGCTCCCTTTGAGATTGCATACCATTTATCTACACTATGGCATGCAAGAAACATTCCTATAAAATACAATATCCACGCCATCAATGGAAGAATCAGATTTAAGATCCCATCTGGACTAAATATCATCATAACGAATGCAAATAAACAGATTGGAAGCTGCAACAGTACAAAGGATACGATCCTTGCAACTTTCGAAGATTTTGTATAAATATTTTTCTTATGATCATATTTGATATCATCTTTCACTACCTGCACGGTATCTGCAAATTTGTACTGTAAAGAAGAAGCTTTTACTTTTTTTCTGTTCTTAAATAAAGCTTCAAACATTGTTTTCTGATATCTTGGTTCTGAATCTGGAATATCTTTGAGTTTGATAAATTCCATATCCTTTTGCCCTTTTTCCTTCATCTTCAGATAACCCTTATCTGCCCAATAAAGGATCAAGGAAATAACATCCTTATCATCCACGGAACCGTCCACAACATATCCGACAACCGCACTGTCCATTCCTTCTGGCGGCTGATATTGAATCGATGGGATGATCTTTTCATCACGTCCGAATAAAACAAATAACACTGCTGTGATCACAAGAATTCCTATTGATAGTCCAAAAATCCATCGATCTACTCCGATTTCATGTTTTGCTGTAAAATATCCATCACCCAGATCACTGTAGCATGTTAATCCATTTTTAAATGGCAGTGTCTTCTTTAATGTTCCTTTAATCTGGTTCTTCTCCTCATCATATTTCAAAGTGATCACATCTTTTGCATACTTTGATTCCCCATAACGTCCATAATAGAAATTTACGCCCTTAAGATCTGTTTTCTTTGGAAAATGAATTGTAAAAGTACTTCCTTCTGGAATCTTATTTCTCCAAAGTGTCGGGAAAATATTGTAGTACAAATAATCGTAGGTATCTCCCTGATATTTAGGGATCAGTTGATACGTAAATCTATAGTTTCCTTTACTTACGGTATAATCCGCAGAACCAAACCTCAATACCTGACTATTACCGTCAGAATCTTCATCTACATCTGTCTTACTGTCATTTGATAACAGTGTAAAATCCGCATAATAAAGTAGTTTTTTCTGATCTCCATTTTTATCGCTTGTTATCACCTTCCCTTTGTATGGGATATAACGATAAATTCCATGCCTCGGATTGACAAACTTGACTTTGATATTCTCTGTTACTGTATAACTTCCATCTTCTCCGACTCTGACATCTACATCAAATTTCTTTGTTTGCATATTAGAATCATAAGTGACTTCATCATTTGCAAACACATTGTTTCCTGTCCCCATAAAAATCATGGCAGCCATCATGACTGCCATTATGGTACAGGTGATCCACTTTCTCATAGTGCTTTCCCCCTGTCCGTTCCTTAGAATTTTACTTGTACATTCTCACGCTCAGATTCATTCGAAACTTCAAATAATGTTTTTCTCTTAAATCCAAAAATTCCTGCGATGATATTGCCTGGGAATAATTCTGTCTTGGTATTATAGCGGTTTACAACTCCATTATAATATCTTCTGGAACCTGCGATCTCTTCTTCTAATCTCTGAAGCTGATCCTGCAATTTATTAAAGTTCTCATTAGCCTTTAATTCTGGATAACTTTCAGACACTGCAAATAAAGATTTCAGTGCTCCTGACAGTACATTTTCCTGTTTGATCTTATCATCGATATTCGTTGCTGTCATCGCCTGATTTCTTGCGGCTACGACTTTCTCTAATGTCTCTGATTCGTGTTTCGCATAACCTTTGACAGTTTCTACATAGTTTGGAATCAAGTCATAACGCTTCTTTAATGACACATCGATTGCTGAAAATGCCTCTTCTGTCTTGTTTCTTAATGTTACAAATCCATTGTATGAACTGATCAGCCATATCACGATGATAAGCACGATCACTCCGATTACGATCCCTGGTATCATGAGCTCTACCCCTTTCTTTGTTTGGTCAGTTTTCTTTATCATACGTTATTCGTATCAAAACTTCAACACTAAAATAAGCTGATCAACTCTCCCATATATTTATCATAATAATAGATATTTTCTGACAGAAATTCTTCTTTGCTTAATTGCTGATCAGACTTCTCTAATATGTGCAATAGATCCTCTTCCTGATCTTCTCCGTCATCAAACAGTAATAACATTTCATGAATACTGGTTGGCAGGAGATACAAACTCTTGTTATATTTTCTAGAAATATCATCCAGAAAATCTTCATAACAAATAACAGCTGCTCCATATCTCTGTATTTTGTTTGATACCACAAATACCGGTCTGTCTTCGGTATGTCCTCGGAAATCTTTATATACAGGCTCGAATTTAGCAGGCAGAAGCTGTTTTGTATTCTTCTTCGCACTCTCCCATAAAAACTGATCCGACCATTGTTCTTTGTTTGCCTTTTTATGATCGATTCTTTGTATGGATTGACCATCCAGATCAAGAATATCAAAAACAATCGCCATATCTTCCAAGAGTAAATATGGTCTCTCACTCCACTCCTTATCCTTCTCATTAAAATGCATCAAATGATAGATAATACGCTCGTTTTCTCTCTGCATGACTCCTTCTTTCTCGTTTTTTCTCATTTTCCTATCTATCATAACATTTAATGTTGCTGTCAGCAATATTTACGGTCGTCACTATCACTGCTGGATAGTGGTTTTTCATAGCTCCTGGTAATACTATTTTTTATGGAGGTATTTTATGAAAATCGATTTAAAAGAATTAGGAAAACGCATCAAACTTACCCGAAAAGGGCAAGATCTGACACAGGAAATGCTTGCTGAAAAAGCTGGTGTCAGTCAGCATTATATCTATGAAATCGAAGCTGGACGCAAAGCCATGTCTATTCATAGTTTTGCTTCTCTTACTACTGCATTGGATGTATCTGCTGATTATCTTTTATTTGGTGATGGGCAAAGAATATTTGATGTTGATACCCCGGCTCATCACAATAATCAATTGATGGAAATTGCAGCTGAACTTAATCCATCACAGAGAGATCATGTGCTTGAGATTCTGGAAGTGATGGTTCCTTATATTAAAAATTGATTGATTGCAAAATACGATAGATTTTTCTAACGTAAAATAGTGCCAAGATTTTTATTGATCTTGACACTATTTTTATTTGATCTGATATTTATTTTTTGATTTTTACTTTTTTTACACTACTCCATGAAGAATAGTGTAAGAATTACTCGATGATCGTAGCAACTCTTCCCAATCCAACCGTACATTCATCATCACGAATGATAAAAGGTTCTTCTTCTGTTATCTTAATTGGTTGAATTAATTCAATTGTTATATCCAGTGTTTCCCCTGGCATAGCCATATCTATTTCTATTGGCAATTGAATCTCTCCTGTTACATCTGTCGTTTTGAAATAAAACTGCAGACGGTCACCATCAAAGTATCCTGTGTCTCGTCCACCTTCATTGATATCTAACATGTATACTTCTGCTGTAAACTTTGTATGTATAGAGGAAGCTTGATCCATTTCAGGTTGTGAATCTGGAATGTATTTATCCACCGCATCCATCAATTCCATGATCTTATCTCCCCATTCTCCATCTGGATCTTCAAGGGCTTTTAAAGCAGATCCATAGATAAACGGAATATCAGATCCAACAAATCCGCACTGATATAGCTGGTCACGAATCCCCATTTCTACCAATTCCAGCATTTCCATATCATCTACCATATCACATTTATTCATAAATACTACGATATGTTGCATTCCCATATAATGAGCAATCATGATCTGTTTTGCTGTTTGTGACATGATTCCATCTATTGCAGATACTACTAGGATAGCTCCATATTCAATGCTAGATGTCAAGCTTATATTTCTCTCTTCTTTTGTTGTAAGAGTTTTTTTGATTGCATCTGTTAAAGTCGTTTTTCCATGACCTCGATGTCCAATTATTCCTATCGTGCAATGAGTTTTCTTTCCTTCAAATGTTTCTTTCCCCATATTTATATCTCCCATCATCAGTTGTTTTTATTCTTCATAAATCATGACTTTACAGTCTTTCTTATAACAAGCAACACCATATTTAATGAAATTTCGCATTCCATCTTGCTTCAATTTAGCAATATAGTCTTTATCTTCAATCTGTTTTAAAGCCTGCTTGCACGCTGCATCCATATTTCCATCTTCGGCATACTTTAATTCAATGACGATTCCCGTTCGATTCTCCGGAGCCTCTATCAGAATATCACTGTATCCGATTCCTGATTCTGCATTTGACTTTATCAGCCAGCTTGACTTATATCCAAGAAGACCGAGTAAAATTCCGTGATAAAAATTTTCTTTCTTCTCTTTTGCGATTGCTGTATCTCTTATACTGATCGTATTCCATAGATAATCTCCAAAAAGCTGTTCAATTTTTTCTGGTTTTTTCTCTATAAACGCATTACAAAATATTTCTAGTGTTTTTCCATCATTTTTTGAAACATCACTAAACCATTCTTTGATCTTTTTTGTAAATAGATTTCTTATCTCTGTATTTGGTATCGACAAAAGATATTTACCATTTTGAGTTCGTCCCTGTTGTGTTAGATATCCTGTTGTAAAAAGCACACTCCACAAATTTTCTATACTCTTATCCAACTCATTATAGGTAAGCTCCTCTGCAATTTCCTTTTCAATACACTCTCCACTGATCAAACGCTCAATCTCATTCTTTGTCTGAATATCTGCCTTATCTATAAATCTGCGAACAATTTCATTTCCGCTAGAATTAGACCAAAAATCTTCTGGTAATGCATCGGGATCTGCACATAGACTTTTACAATAACGAATCACATCCCATGGGCAATAGATATCTGTATTTCCGAAACGATAACCATCATACCACTCCCTAATCTGAAGGTAATGATCTGATAAATTATAATCGCTAAGAATCTTTTTCACTTCTGTATCGGTAAATCCAAAACATTCATCATACTGAACATTGAGAATAGATAAAACTTCAAAATTATTAAGTCCGGTGAAAATGCTTTCTTTCGAAATTCTAAGACATCCTGTCAAAACTGCAAATTGTAGAAAATCATTTGTTTTTAGTACTTGCCCCAAAAGACCTCTCATGAGTTCAACCATTTCATCATAATAGCCTTTCTGAAAAGCTTTATCTAGCGGAACATCATATTCATCAATAAGAATAATCGTCTTTTTCCCATAATGTTTGCACAAAAGTTCTGATAATAGTCTGATACTATCTGTTATATCATCAGCTTTTCCATCTAAAAGGCTCTGAAATTGCTTAATCTCTTCTTCTATTAATTTATCACTATTTTTTAGATAATGGTGTCTTCGTGCTTCATTTTTAATAATCGTTGTAATCCGAATAATCGCTTCTTCAAAAGTTAATCCATCGATTCCCTTCAATGACAGAAAGATTACTGGATACTTACCCATATATTCATCACATAATTCTTTATTTTTAGAAATATATAGGCCTTCAAAAGGTGATTTATCCATACCAATTTCAAAAAAAGTACGTAACATACTCATATTGAGTGTCTTTCCAAAACGACGTGGTCGTGTAAACAGATTTACTTTTCCCCAATTTTGTAAGAGCTGTTCAATTAATTTTGTCTTATCTATATAATAAAATCCTAGCTTGCGAATATCTTCAAAATTCTCAATTCCAACTGGCAGCTTTAATGTTTGATTCATTCGGATCCTCCTATTAATTTTGCCTTACGACCAATGTGTCTCTTTTATTATAGCTTGTTTTATATTTGCTCACAACAAAAAAGACCCAGAAAGCCTAAACTTTCTGAGTCTCATAAATATTATCCTAAATTCAATCGTAGAAGTAAGAATTACTCGATGATTGTAGCAACTCTTCCTGATCCT
>OLQO01002052.1_pt1 | contig 11487 bp, 10 predicted proteins | sample 1672281 | NCBI WGS metagenome assembly OLQO01 (sample SAMEA3136667, study PRJEB25190) | human gut metagenome | biome: human gut; feature: human-associated habitat; material: faeces | place: Austria | collected 2013 | reverse complement strand
CGCCAGGCGGAGGAGGCCCCGGACACCGCCGCCCTGGCCCAGGCCCTGTTCCGCTATCACCGGGGAGTGACGTTTTTAAGCGGCAACACCATCACGCCCCTGCTGTTCAACGCCTTCATGCAGGTGAACCTGGAGTTCTGGTCCGGCTACATCCGGTCCGTAGGCCGGGAGGAGAGCCTGCGTACCCTGGCCCGCTTTACGGACCTCATCGCCGCCGGACAGGGGGACCGGGCCGCCCAGCTGCTGGACGACGGCCTGCGGCGCTTTGTGACCACGCTGTAAATTCACATTTTGTTCAAAATATCCGCCTGTTCTTGTGGAAAAGGCATAGATTCCGTTCGGATAATTCTGCAATTTGCCAATTGTGCTCCCCCCCGGGTGTGGTATAATGATGGTATCTTATATAAAGGAGGCTTTTCCATGAGACGCACAAAAGTTCTGCTTTCCTGTCTGCTGGCGCTGGCCCTGGTGATGCTGACCGCCTGCGGCGCCAGACAGCAGACCATCCACCGGCTGCCCGCGGACCGGGTGACCCAGGCGGCAACGGTGTCCCAATTGCAGGAGGTCAGCGACCTGATCGTGGTGTTTACCCCGGAGACTCAGGAAAACGTCCTCTCCCGCTACAGCGACGGCAATGTCTCCACCGGCTACACCAGAACCACCGGCCAGGTGACCCAGGTGCTGAAGGGCCAGGCCCCGGAGCAGCTGGTGATCACCGAGGAGTGCTACACCGCAGACGACGCCCTGTGGACCCAGGGGGGCTATCTGCCTATGGAAACCGGCAAGCCCTATCTGCTGTTCCTCACCGCCTATGACGACGGCTCCGACTATGCGGGGATGTACTATCCCACGGAGCTGGAGCGGGGCAAGTACCCCCTGGGGCAGGCCCTGACCACCGCCGACTCCGCCGCCCAATGGCAGGTATACTCCCTGGACGGCGACACCCTGTCCGATTATCAAAGCTGGTACCGGCAGGTATCGGCCCTGTATCCCGATCTGTTCTGACCCGCCAGACAAATATCCGCACCCCTCCGGCCCCGCCGGAGGGGATTTTTCCGCCCGGGGCCGTCCACCGGCGGGATTCGCCCTTCTTCGACTTGAAAACCCGGGGGGAATGTGCTATACTTGATTATAATTTCGCGTATTGTGCTTTCGCAGGAGGGGAGGGACCGGATATGGTGGATATCCATTGTCACATTCTGCCGGGGGTGGACGATGGGGCCCCGTCCATGGAGGACTCGCTGGAGATGGCCCGGATGGCGGCGGATTCCGGCGTCACGGACATCATCGCCACGCCCCATTGCAATCTGCCGGGGAACGGGCCCAAGAATTACCGCTCCGCCTCCCTGCGCACGGCCTTCTCCCGGCTGCAGCAGGCCCTGGAGCAGGAGGGCATCCCTCTGCGCATCCACCCGGGGGCCGAGGTGTTCTGCACTCCGGAGCTGCCCCGGCTGCTGGACCAGCGGCAGCTCCAGACCCTGGGCGGGAGCCGGTATCTGCTGGTGGAATTTTATTTTGACGAGTCCGCGGAGTTTATGGAGCAGTGCTTCCGGGACATCCGCCACCGGGGCCTGGTTCCCGTGGCCGCCCATCCGGAGCGGTACAATGCCGTCCAGCGCGACCCCGCGCGGCTTGAGGGCTGGTTCCGGCGTGGCATTGTCATCCAGCTGAACAAGGGCAGCGTTCTGGGCCTGCGGCCGTCTGGGCCGCCGTGCACAGGATACCGCCCTGTGGCTGCTGGAGCACGGGCTGGCCCACGCCGCCGCCAGCGATGCCCACCGCCCCACCGTCCGCACCACCCATATGGGCCTGCTGTGCAGCACACTGGCCGATGATTTTTCCCCGGACTGCCCCCGGCTGCTGCTGGAGGAGAACCCCCGCCGTATTTTAGAGGACCGCCCCATGGTGGGGGCGGACCGGCCTATTTCTTCTCCAAGGGAGGACGAGCTATGAGAGCCATCCGCAAAATGCAGCGCGTGATCCTCGCGCTGTTTATCCTGACCCTGCTGGCCTTCTGCGGCCTGCGGATCTATCGCCGCCTCACCGTGGACGTGACGCCCCCGGTGATCACCTGCTCCAGCGACTCCATCGACGTCAGCGTCACCGCCGGGGAGGAGGCCCTTTTGCAGGGCGTCATGGCCTCCGACGACCGGGACGGTGACCTGACGGACCAGATCCTCATCAAGGGCGTGACCCCGGCCCTGGCTGACAGCAGCGCCCAGGTGACCTATATCGTGTTCGACTCTGCCAACAACATGGCCACCGTCACCCGCACCGTCCGCTACACGGACTACCAGGCCCCCCGCTTTGCGCTGTCCCGGCCCCTGGTGTATCCCCTGGGCCAGACCGTGACCCTGCTGGACCGGCTCACCGCCTCGGACGTGCTGGACGGCGACATCAGCAGCGGCATCCGCATCACCTCCCAGAACGTCATCAACAGCCAGCCCGGGGTATACAGCGTCACCGCTCAGGTGGACAGCCGCCTAGGCAACTCGGTGGTGCTGCCGCTGAAGGTGGTCATCACCGTCGGCGGGCCGCAGCTGATCACCCTGTCGGACTATCTGGTGTACCTGCCCCGGGGATCGGCCTTTGATGCCTCCGGGTATATCCAGAGCGTCACCGCCCCCGACGGAACGGCCCTGTCCGCCGGACAGGTCAGCATCGAGTCCCCGGTGGACACGTCCGTCCCCGGAACGTATCATGTGGGTTACAGCGTCACCGCCCAGGGCCAGAGCTATACCGTCTATCTGGCGGTGGTGGTGGAATAAAGGAGGGATCGTCATGGATGAAAACAATCAGGGCCTGCAATGGTCCCATATCGAGCCCCTCTGCATCCTGCGGGCGCTGGCGCGGCAGCTGTGGATGCTGCTGCTGGCGGCCCTCACCTGCGCCATGGCGGCGTGGATCGTGCTGACGTGCTTCGTGACCCAGCAGTATACCAGCTCCACCACCTTCTCCGTCACCACCCGCACCAGCAACCTGTACTATACGAATATCACCGCCGCCGCCGATGTGGCTGCCTCCTATTCCCAGCTGCTGCAGAGCCGGGTCCTGCGCCAGACCATGGAGCAGAATCTGGGCATGCCCCTGAACGGCACCGTTTCCGCCCAGCAGCTGGGGGAGACCAACCTCATCCGGGTCACCGTCACCGCCGACACCCCCCGTCAGGCCCTGGTGCTGCTCAAGGCCGTGTCCGATAACTACGGGTCCCTGTCGGCCCATGTGTCCTCCACGGCGGTGCTGTCCCAGCTTAACTCCCCCAGCCTGTCCGTGGCCCCCTCCCGCAGCTATAACGTGCCCAGGATCTGCCTGATGGCCGCCATCGCCGGTGCGGCGCTTACCGCCCTGGGCGTTGCCTGGGCCAGCGTCAGCAGCGGCACGGTGCAGACCCAGGAGGGCGCCCGCAGCGACCTGGACGCCAAAATCATCTCCACCGTGCCCCACGAGGGCCGCCGAACCCGGAAGCTCCTGGGCTGGTTCGACGACCGCCGCCGGGAGCGCCGGGCCCGCCGGGGCGGCAAGCGCCTGCGCCGGAACCTGAACATCTCCTCCCCGGCCATCAGCTTCGCCTTTACCGAATCCATCCACCGCATCGCCGAAAAGTTCCAGCATGAGCATGCCAAGGGCCGCCGGGTATTCCTGTTTTCCAGCGTGTCCGCGGCGGAGGGCAAGTCCACCCTGGCCGCCAACACCGCCATCTCCCTGGCCTCCCGGGGGGTGAACGTGCTGTTCATCGACCTGGACCTGCGCCGCCCGGTGCAAAGCGAGATGCTGGGCCTGTCCGTGAAGCAGAAAAACGAGCTGGGCACCCTGCTGACGGAGTCCGCCGCCCCGGAGAAGATCCTGGCCGCCGCCGTCACGGACCCCGCCACGGGGCTACACTCCCTGCTGAGCACCAAGTCCTATACCGACGTCATCGAGCTGCTGGCCTCGGACCAGCTGGCCAAGGTGGTGGCTCTGGCCCGGGAGCGGTATGACGACGTTATCATCGACTCCCCGCCTCTGGGCTTCTTCTCCGACAGTGAGCTTCTGTCGGACCTGTCCGATGCGTCGGTGCTGGTGGTGCGGCAGGACACCGTCCCCGCGCCGGAGATCAACGACGCCATCGACGCTCTGCGGGCCGGTAAGGCGGAGTTTCTGGGCTGCATCCTCAACGATATGGCCCATCTGGCCGCCTGGTCCTCCGGCTATGGATACGGCTATGGCAAGAAATACGACAAATACGGCTACGGGCAGCACTCCGCTCGTAAGACGCAGTGAGGCGCACTATGGAACAACATACGACCCATACCAATACCGAGGTCCAGCCCATCGACCTGTCCGTCCTGCTGCGGCGGATGGGCCGGGCGCTGACGCGCCTGTGGCCGGTGTGCCTGGCCCTGGTGGTGCTGTGCGCCGCCCTGATGGGCTGGCGCGGCCACCGCAGCTTCCGCCCCATGTACCGCTCCGAGGCGGTGTTCTCCGTGAACCTCAGCTTTGTGGGCGGCACCGACCTCTCCGGCTACAGCCAGTATTACAACAAGTCCGCCGCCCAGCAGGTGGCGGACACCTTCCCCTATCTGCTGACCTCCGACCGCATGCAGGAGCTGCTGCTCCAGCGACTGGGCGTCACCTATCTCAACGGCGTCATCTCCTCCTCCGCCATCAAGGACACCAGCTTCTTCGTCCTGACAGTGGAAAGCCCCAGCCCCCAGGACGCCTATGACATCCTCTGCGCCGTCATCGACGTGTATCCCCAGGTGAACCGCCTGGTCCTGGGCGAAACGCAGCTGGTGGTGAACCAGGAGCCCTCCCTGCCCGACACGCCGTATAACGCCGATCCCTGGGTGCGCAGCGCCGTCAAGGGCGCGGCCCTGGGCGTGGTGCTGGCGCTGGCGGTGCTCATCGTGGCCGCCGCCCTGCGGCGGACGGTGTCCTCCACCGGCGACGTCAAGCGCCTGGTAAGCCTGACGGCCCTGGCCTCCATCCCCCGCACGGCCCCCAAGCGCCGGAAAAACGGCCCCCAGCAGGGGCTGCTGATCACCCGCATGCAGACCGACAGCGCCTTCTGCGAGGCGTATCGCCTGCTGCGGCTGAAGCTGCTGCGGCAGCTGAAGGACGAGGACAAGGTCATCATGGTCACAAGCTCCATCCCCTCCGAGGGGAAAAGCTCCGTGTCCGTGAACCTGGCCCTGTCCCTGGCCCGGGAGGGAAAAAAGGTCCTGCTGATCGACGGCGACCTCCGGGGCCCCAGCGACAAGGCCCTGCTGGGCATCACCAAGCCCTCCGAGGGCCTGGGCCAGTGCCTGTCCGGCAGCCTGGACCAGGTGCACTTCCTGCGCTATGAGGAGACGTCCCTGTACGTCTTTGCCGGCAGCGAGCCCATCCACGCCCCCATGAACCTGCTGCGATACGACAAGCTGGAGGCGCTGATAAACACCCTGCGCCCCATGTTTGACTACATCGTGCTGGACACGCCGCCCTGCGCCATGATGGCCGACGCCCTGGCCATGTGCCGCCATGTGGACCGGGTGATCTACGTCATCCGGGAGGATTTCGCCGCCACCACCCAGATCTTCGAGGGCATCCAGGCCCTGGCCGGGGCCGACGCCCGGATGGCCGGCTTTGTGTTCAACTGCGCCGCCAACGTCCGGGGCTCCTCCTCCGGCTATGGCTACGGCTACGGTTATGGGTATGGCTACGGCTACGGCTATGGCTACGGCAAGACCAAGCGCAAAAGCGCCGAATAAGGATTTTTCCAAGCCTCCGGCCCCGGCCGGGGGCTTCAGCTTGTCAAAAAAGACTTTTTCGACAGTCTCAAGCCCCCGAAAATCTATACAAACCCGGATTTTTGTGGTATACTGTCCTATCTGGTATGTCTGAATTTACAGAAAGTTCAGGAAAGTCCCGGCCGGGGCGGTATAATAAAGAAAAACACCAACGATACTCACAAGTGGGAGGCAAAGCGCATGGCACGCAACATTCTGGTGGTCGAGGACGACCGCAATATCTCCGACCTGATCCGCATGTACCTGGAAAAAGAGGGGTTCGACGTCCGCATCGCCTACGACGGCGGCAAGGCCGTGGAGGAATTTGACCGGGAGGCCCCGGACATGGTGCTGCTGGACATCATGCTGCCGGTGATGGACGGCTGGGCCGTGTGCGCCCACATCCGGGAAAAGGCCAAGACCCCCATCATCATGCTCACCGCCAAAAGCGAGGTCAACGACCGGATCACCGGCCTGGAAATGGGGGCCGACGACTATCTGGTCAAGCCCTTCGAGATGAAGGAGCTGATGGCCCGCATCAACGCGGTGCTCCGCCGCAGCGAAATTCCCGACGACACCAAAAAGCGCCTGACCTTCGACAAGCTGGTCATCGACCTGGACAGCTATGAGCTGCTGGTGGACGGCAGGAAGATCGACACGCCCCCCAAGGAGCTGGAGCTTCTGTATCACCTGGCCTCCACCCCCAACCGGGTGTATACCCGCAACCAGCTGCTGGACGAGGTGTGGGGCTTCGACTATTTCGGCGACTCCCGCACCGTGGACGTGCACATCAAGCGCCTGCGGGAAAAGGTGGAGGGTGTGTCCGACCAGTGGGAGCTGAAAACCGTGTGGGGCGTGGGCTATAAGTTTGAAGTGAAATGAGCCAGGAAAAGATCACCCGGTTCCGCCGCCGGTTCGACAGTCTCTATTGGCAGCAGTTCCTGCTGACGGCGGGCATGGTGCTGCTGACGCTTTTGCTGCTGGGCGTGTCGTTTTACGCCCTGAGCTATAACGACACCGTGTCCGAGCGGCGCAGCGAAATGCGCCAGCACGCGGAGCTCATTGCCAACATGTCCGGGGACTATCTGGCCTCCGGCGGGCAGACCGCCAGCCCCAGCCTGCAGAATCTCATCGCCCTGGCCGCCGGGCTTACCAAGGCGGACTTTCTCCTGTGCAACGACCAGGGCTACGCCCTGCTGACCTCCGACCAGCGGCTGGGAGGCCAGGTGGTGTCCGTACCCCAGGAGATTCAGGACGCCGTTTTCGGGGACAAGGGCTTTTACCAGGGCCGCAGCAGCATCGGCGGCGCATACGACATCCGGCAGTTCGTGGTGGCGGTGCCCGTCGCCCAGGAGGACGGCGGCACCGTGGGCATGGTCCTGGCGGTGATGGACGCCCGGTCCCTGATGAGCATGTGGCGCTCCTTCATCGGCCTGTTCTTCATGACCTCGGCCATCATCCTGCTGATCTCCTTTGTGGCCAGCTCCCTGACCTCCATGCGCCAGATTCAGCCCATCCGGGAGATGGTCCAGGCCACCCGGTCCTATGCCGCCGGAAACTTCGACGTGCGCATGCAGGACACCGGCCGCAGCGACGAGATCGGCGAGCTGGCGGCGTCCTTCAACAACATGGCCGACTCCCTGGCGGAAACCGAGCGCCAGCGAAGCGAGTTCATCGCCAACATCTCCCACGAGCTGAAAACCCCCATGACCACCATCGCCGGATATACCGACGGCATCCTGGACGGCACCATTCCCCCGGAGAAGGAACGGAAATATCTCCAGATCATCTCCGACGAAAGCCGCCGGCTCAGCCGCCTGGTCCGCCGGATGCTGGATATCTCCCAGATCCAGTCCCAGCAGGACATGAAGAAGGAGGACTTCGACCTGTGCGAGAGTATGCGCCTGGCCCTGCTGTCCATGGAGCAGAAGATCACCGACCGGGGCCTGGACGTGGAGGCGGACATCCCCGAGGATTCCGTCATGGTCCAGGGGGTCAACGACCTGATCACCCAGGTGATCTATAACCTGCTGGAAAACGCCGCCAAGTTCGCCGCCCCCGGGTCCACCCTGTACCTGGGGCTGACGGAGACCGGCGGCGACAAGGCGGTGGTCACCGTGCGCAACACCGGCCACACCATTCCGGCGGAGGAGATTCCCCTGCTGTTCGAGCGCTTCCACAAATCCGACAAATCCCGCAGCGAGGACAAGGACGGCTACGGGCTGGGCCTGTACGTGGTGAAAACCATCCTGTCCCAGCATAAGGAGAAGATCACCGTCACCAGCGAAAACGGCGTCACCTCCTTCAGCTTCACCGTGCAGCTGGCCCACCCCATGCGCAATACATGAGAGGAACTTTTGCTATGACAGACGAAAACAAGGATATCTGCCCGGAAACTCCGGAAAATCCGGACCTGCCGGAGACCCCGGAAGCGGCCCCGGAGGAACCGAAGGAGGTAGTCTCCTGGTACATTCCCAAGGAGCCCCAGGGCCGGGAGGTGGTCAGCTACTACGTCCAGCGGGACCCCATGCCCCAGAACGTCTGGCAGCAGGCCGCCAAAAAGGAGAAGCGCCGCAGCCGTCTGTGGCTGTGGATCTCCCTGGCCGTGCTGGCGGTGACGGTGGCGGCGGTGGTGCTGGCGGCCATACTGGGCGGCAGCAGCGGCAGCGGACAGCATCGGCCCCTGCCCGACGGCGACGGCGACAACCCCAGCAGCATTGTGGACATCTTCGGCAGCAAGGCCACCAGCATTCCCCGGATTCAGGGAGACCCCGGCGTCCGCCTGGCCTGCCGGGACCCCCAGGGCCAGCCCCTGACGGCCCAGGAGGTATATGCCAAGGTGAACCCCTCCGTGGTCACGGTGGTGTCCGAGCAGTCGGAGGGGGCCTCCATCGGCACCGGCGTCATCATGACCTCCGACGGGTATATCATCACCAACGCCCATGTGATCTCCGGCGGCAAGAGCTGCTGGGTGGCCCTGGACACCGGCGTCACCTATGAGGTGAACCTGGTGGGCTTTGACGAGGAGGAGGACCTGGCCGTTCTGAAGGCCGATCCCCAGAATCCCCTGCCCGCCGCCGAGTTCGGCAACTCCGACCTGGTGCAGGTGGGCGACACCGCCTATGCCATCGGCAACCCCCTGGGGGTGGAGCTGCGGGGCACCATGACCAACGGCATCATTTCCGCCGTCAACCGCGCCGTGGAGGTGGACGGCAAGACCATGACCCTGCTGCAGACCAGCGCCGCCCTGAACAACGGCAACTCCGGCGGCCCCCTGATCAACGAATACGGCCAGGTCATCGGCATCAACACCCTGAAAATGAGCACCACCGACAGCACCGAGGCCACGGTGGAGGGCCTGGGCTTCGCCCTGCCCATCAGCTCCGTCAGCTTCGTGGTCAACGACCTCATCGCCAACGGCCACTACCGGGGCGCCCCCTCCCTGGGCATCACCGTCACCACCGTGGAAAAGGACGGCGGCGGCACCCAGGTCCAGGTCATGGAGGTCAGCGCCGGCTCCGGCGCGGCCGACGCGGGCATCCAGGCCGGGGACGTGATCCTGGCGGCAGACGGCCAGGCCGTGTCCGTTACCTCCGACCTGCTGACGGCCCGGCGCAGCCACATCATCGGCGACACCGTGACCCTGACCATCCTCCGGGACGGCCAGCAGTTCGACGTGGAGGTGACTCTCCGCTCCAACCGCAGCTTCGGCTGAGCATCCGACCCCTTCACCCCGGCGGGAAAATCCCGCCGGGGTTTGTTCTGCCGGTGGGGGCCTGTGCATATGCTGGAGAAAAAGCCTCAGGAGGGATGGACATGCGTTATTGGGCGGCGGGGCTTTTGCTGACGGTGCTGCTGTTCGGCGGGGGATGGCTGAGCAGCGGAGCTGCGCCGGACGTGTCCCGCTCCGTCCCGGGGGCTGACCCGGGACAGACCGGCGAAAATGCGGGACACCCCGCCGCCGATGCGAACACGGTGCTGCGGGTATGGGACGGGGAGCAGGTGGTGGAGATGACCATGGCGGAGTATCTGCCCGGGGTGGTCCGGGGGGAGATGCCCGCCGCCTTCCACCAGCAGGCCCTGGACGCCCAGGCCGTGGCGGAGCGGACCTTCATCTATTACCACATGGCCTCCGGCCGGAAGGCCGCCCACCCGGACGCCGACGTGTGCATGGATTACCGCTGCTGCAATGCCTACACCTCCGCCCAGGCGGCGGCGGAAAAGTGGGGGGACCACGCCGCCGAATACGAGGCCAAGGTCCAGCAGGCCGTACGGGACACCGACGGCCAGGTGATCCTCTACAACGGCCAGCCCATTTTAGCGGCCTTCCACTCCTCCTCCGCCGGGGTCACCGCCAACTCCGGGGACGTGTGGGTGTCCACCCTGCCGTATCTGCACAGCGTGGAAAGCCCCGAGGGGGAGGACACCGTGCCCAATTACTACAGCGTCAAGGAAATCCCGGCGGCGGAGTTTCAGCAGACCTTCCTGGCGGCCTATCCGGAGGCGTCCTTTGCCGGAGGGCCGGAAACCTGGATCACCGGCCGGGTGGAAAACGCCTCCGGCCGGGTGGAGAGCATCTGCATCGGCGGCGTCACGGTGGAGGGCACCCAGGTCCGGAGCCTGTTTGGCCTGCGGTCGGCGTGCTTCACGGCGGAGGCCGCGGCGGACAGGGTCACATTCCGCGTCACCGGCTTCGGCCACGGGGTGGGCATGAGCCAGTACGGAGCCAACCGCCTGGCCCAGGACGGCAAGTCCTGGCAGGAGATCCTCCACTGGTACTACACCGGCGTCACCATCGCCCCCTACGGCGGATAGGACTTGACGAAAGGCGGAATTTATACTACAATTTTCTTCAGAAACATCACGGAAGGAGACTTGCTTCGTGACAAGAGACGAGCTTTGCCGGGCCGCCGTGGCCATGCTGGACCGGGCCTATATCCCCTATTCCCACTTTCCGGTGGGGGCGGCGCTGGAGTGCGCCGACGGCACGGTTTTCACCGGCTGCAACATTGAAAACGCCGCCTACGGCTGCACCATCTGCGCCGAGCGCACCGCCATCTTCAAGGCCGTCAGCGAGGGGCACCGGGACTTTGTGCGCATCGTCATCGCCGGGAAAAGTGAGGACTACTGCGTGCCCTGCGGCTCCTGCCGCCAGGTGATGATGGAATTCGCCCCGGAGATGGAGGTCATCTGCCTCAACGGTCAGGGGCAGGCCAAGAGCTTCCGCCTGCGGGAGCTGCTGCCCTACGGCTTCGACCAGAGCTGGCTGTGAGACATGTGCCGCCGCCGGTCTGCATTTTTTGCGGACCGGCGGCGCTTTCTGCCCGCTCCTGTGGCCTTCCGGCATTTTTGGCGGTTTTCCTTGTTGACATAATGCTGTGGAAAACCCGGTGGAAAATGTGCAAAACCCTTGCGGCGCATGCTATCCCGCCGGTTGCCGGTTTGTTATGGCGGCCCCGCCGCCTGCAACTTTTTGCCCCGGAAAAACATTTTTTCCCCATCCCCGTCCGGCTCTTGCCAGACGGAAATTTTTGCGTTAAAATAGGATTTGTATATTGGAGAATTGGCGGCTTCGGCCGCCGGAGGAAGGATATGGCCAAGAAAAAAACATACGACAACGACAGCATTTCCAGCCTGAAGGGAGCGGACCGGGTCCGGAAACGGCCCGGCGTCATTTTCGGCTCCGACGGGCTGGAGGGCTGCGAGCACGCGGTGTTTGAGATTCTCTCCAACGCCATCG
>OLQO01002038.1_pt1 | contig 11533 bp, 8 predicted proteins | sample 1672281 | NCBI WGS metagenome assembly OLQO01 (sample SAMEA3136667, study PRJEB25190) | human gut metagenome | biome: human gut; feature: human-associated habitat; material: faeces | place: Austria | collected 2013 | reverse complement strand
TCATGGTGGTGGACAGCTCGGTGGTGGTCAGCGTCATGCTGTAGTCACCGGTCTTGACGATACCGGCCACAGAAGCAACGGCGTCACCGACGTTGACACCGGTGGTGGAGTAGGCGTAGACGTCCTCGGGGATCAGGTCAGACAGTTTGGAACCAGCAGTCTCGGCCTCCATGGAAGAGAAGTTCCAGTCGTAGTTCGCGCCGATCAGCTCGAACATATCCTTCGCGGTTGCGCCTGCGGGCAGCTCGCCCAGGTTCCAGGCGGCGGCGGCACCGGCAGCATCGTTAGCGTCGGCGGCAGCGCCGTTCTCAACGCAGTTGTCGATGATCTCCTGGGCAAACTTCACACCGCCGTCGTTGACAGCGTCCCAGAAAGCCTTCTGCTGCTCGGCAGTGAATTTCGTGTTGTCGGTGTTGTCCTCGCCGGCCTCAGCGATCAGCTTGGACAGCGTGGTCATGGAGCTGCGGTACTCGTCCAGACCAACGATGGGGCTAGAGTACATGGTTACAGAACCATCATACGTAGGATCGAGGAAAACATACATCGAGAAGATGACGTCGTCGATGGTGACAGGCTCACCGTCGGAGAACTTCAGGTCCTCGCGCAGCTTGATGTCATAGGTAACGGTGCCGTCGGCGTTCTCGGTGACAACGCAGTCGGCAGGACCGTGGTAGGTGTAGTCAGTGCCGTTGTACTCGCGGGTCTCGCCCTCGATGCCGTTCAGGACCATCTCACCCTTACGGTCAGCGCCCAGCAGGGCGATCTGGGTCAGGTCGATGACATCCTGGTCAGCGGCAGAAGCAGCAAAGAAGGGGCTGAACTTGCTCTCAAAGCCGGTCTCGGCCAGAACGAGCGTGCCGTCGGAAGCGGCAGTGGTGGATGCCTCGGCAGTGGCCGTGCTGTTGCTCTCACTGGACGCAGTCGCAGCGGAAGAAGCAGCACCGCCGCAGCCCGCCAGCATGCCGACGCTGAGAGCGGCAGCAGATGCCAGTGCAATGGCTTGCTTTGTGTTTTTCATGTGGTAAAACCTCCTATAAATTTGCCCTCACCCACAAATCAATGTTGCGCTCCCCAAGAGCGCAACACGAGAAAGGGGGGGGACCCCCTCTCCGCACCCTGTATCTCTTTACAGCGTACACTTGTCGATAATGGCTTAGCTTATAAGATACCTTAAAATTGACAAAAAGTCAACCATAAATCACACTTTTGTTGCTTTTTGTACCTTTTGCCGAATTTGAGAGGAAAATTTTGTAACCCCCAAAGTCTTTTTCCCCCTGTGGGAAGACTTTTCCTGCTCATCTAAAAAAGCGTGCCCTGCGTTTTTCTGCGGAGCACGCTCTATTGTGATAATGTATAATTATTCTTCTTTTTCCCACGGCATCCGCTTGAGGAGCCACGCAGCAGCGGCAAAAGCAGCGCAGGAGAGCAGTTCAAAAAGTATAAAAACGCCTTGCATTCCCCAAAGCAGCTGTGCGTCCGCTGCAAACGCGGCCACCCCCTGCCCCGCAGAGGCAGCAGCGCAGAGTACCGCCGTCGCCCTGCACAAAGAGGGCAATTTTTGTGCGGTCTGTTCGTGGATATAAGCCCGCACGCGCGCGCCGCCCCGGGTCAGCCGCACCAGCAGCACCACCGCATACAGCGCCAGCACCAGTGCCGCCATGTAGGGCAGCAGCAGGTACACAGGTGCGTGGGCCGTGGCCCCGGGCAGTGCGCCCGCGCCGACGGTCAGCGCAGCCCCGCCGCCGCAAAACAGCCACAGCAAAGCCAGCACCCCGCTGTGAGGGTGCCCGCCCGCATAGCGGTAATGCGCGCCGCGATACTGATAATTGCCGTTCAGGTCCTTCTCAAAGTCGTCGAGATAGGCGCGCTTCTTTTTCTTCTCGCGCTCGCGGTCCGCCATCAGAGGATCCCCGTCAGATCGTAACTGTCCAGCCACGCCTTGGCCGCCTCGCTGACGCCGCGCAGACAGCTTTCCTCAAATGGCGTGGACAGGCCGGCGTTTTTCAGCAGTTCGGTGAAGGTGCGGCTGCCGCCCTGCTTCGTGTAGGCCATGTAGTGGCTCCACGCATCGGCGCGGTCCTTTTGCAGCATCGCCCAGAACTGCAGGCTGACGGTCTGGGCCAGACAGTAGTCGATGTAGTAGAACGGGCTCTGATAAATGTGCATCTGGCGCTGCCAGTACTCACCCGCGCCGTAGAACGGGATCTCGCCGTCCAGACGCATCCAGGGCTGATAGATGGCAGCCAGCTTTTTCCATTCCTCGTGGCGCTGGGCCGGGGTCAGCTCGGGGTTCTCGTAGACGATGTGCTGGAAATGGTCCACCATTGTGCCGTAGGGGATGAAGGTCAGCGCACCCGCCAGATGGCTGTAGCGGAACTTGCGGGCATCCGCGCCGAAGAAGCCATCGGCCCACGGCCAGGCGAAGAACTCCATCGACATCGAGTGGACCTCGCAGGCCTCCATGCTGGGCCAGACGTAGGAGTACGGGATGCGGTCACGGTTCATGTAGGCGGCAAAGGCGTGGCCGGCCTCGTGGGTCACGACCTCAACGTCGTGCTGGGTGCCGTTGAAGTTGGCAAAAATAAACGGCATTTCGTAATCACCCAGGCCCGTGCAGTAGCCACCGCCCGCCTTGCCGGGGGTGGACAGCACGTCCATGAGCTGGTCGTCCAGCATTTTGTTGAAGAACACGCCGGTCTCGGGGGAAAGCTCCTCATAGAACTTTTTGCCCTGCTTGAGGATGGCGTCGGCGTCGCCCGCCGGGCGGGGGTTGCCGCTGCGGAACATCAGGGCGTTGTCGGCTGCGTTCATCGGGTACTGCTTGCCCAGCCGCCCGGCCTGCTCGCGGTAGATGCTGTCGGCCAGCGGCACGATGTACTTGACGACGGCGGCGCGGAACTTTTCCACATCGGCCTTCGTGTAGCAGTTGCGGCCCATGCGGTAGTAGCCCAGCGTGGTGTAGCCCTCATAGCCGAGTTTTTTGCCCATGGTGTCACGCAGGTGGACGAGCTGGTCGTAGAGGCCGTCAAACTCGGCCTGGTGCTCTTTGTACCATGCGCCCTCGGCCTTCCAGGCGGCCAGACGGCGGGCATCGTCGGGGTCGTTCTTGAACGGGGACAGCTGGCTCAGCGTGTAGACGCCGCCCTCAAACGGGATCTGCGCCGACGCGATCAGCTTGCCGTACTCGGTGGTCAGCTTGTTTTCCTGTGCCATCTCGTCGAGAATGTCGGGCGAGAACGCCTTGTCCGCAATCTCGGCGTTGACGAACATCAGGTCGCCGTACTCGACGGTGAAGTCAGCGCGGAACGGCGAATCGAGCATCGCGCGGCTCCAGGCGTTCTGGCACTCCTGCAGCTGGGGAGTGGCCTCGTTCCAGAAGTTCATTTCCTCATCGTAGAATTTGTCGCGGGTGTCAATCGTATTGCGCACGCTGGCCAGCTGGGCGAGCGTGTCCACATGCTTGTTGAGCTTTTCCTCCTCCAGAAAAACGGCGTGGGCCTCGGCGTAGGTGGCAGCCGCCTTGAAGCGGGCCAGCAGGTCAGCAAACTGCTGCTTGACGGCGTCCAGGTCGGGGCGTGCATAGGGCATTTCCGAAAATTTCATAGTGTAGCTCCTTTACGGACAGTTTTGTCTGTATTATAGCACAGCGGCGGGCAAAAAGCAAAGAAGCGGAATTTGCATTTCTGTATAAAAATCCTGCGTTTTCATCTTGCAAATTTGGCGCATGTTGAGTATAATAGGGCTAGTAATATCATAATGAAGGGGAGAATTGAAATGCCGATCTCTGAACCTACCGCCGTTTTTTCCATCCGTGATGACCGTGATATGGAGATCAAGCAGGCGGTGCTGCAGGTGTACCGTGCGCTGGAGGAGAAGGGCTACAACCCCATCAATCAGCTCGTCGGCTACATCCTGTCGGAGGACCCGACCTACATCACGACCTACAAGAACGCCCGCGCCATCATCCGCCGCATTGACCGCGACGACCTGCTGCAAGCGCTGGTCCGTGATTTTGTGAAGCACTAAAACAGTAGAATGTAAAAAATCTCCCGCGTATCGGTTAGGATACGCGGGAGATTTTTTTACTTCAAAGCCTTCCCCCAGGGGGGGAAGGTGGCCCCGCAGGGCCGGATGAGGGGCGAGTTTCCCGCGGCTTCCCGTTTATGGGTTATAATGGCAAGCCTGCCCCTCATCAGTCAGCGGGCGGGGCCGCTGACAGCTTCCCCCAAGGGGGAAGCCTCAGACTTTGGCCTCCTCTGCAAGGGGGCCGAGTCTGTTGTTTACCCCGCAAAAAACGCATTCTGCACGGCGTTCAGCACGGCGGCACGGCCTGCGGTAAAGTTCACGCCGCCCTGCAGATAGCAGGTGTAGGGCGCGCGCAGGGGGCCGTCGCAGCTGATTTCAATCGTGCTGCCCTCGGTAAAGCTGCCGGACGCCATGACGACCTTGTCGGTGTAGCCCGGCTCGTCGGCAGGCTCGGGGCTGGCAAAGCTGTCCACAGGGCTGTTGTGCTGGATGCCCGCGCAGAAGCCCGTCAGCGCGGCGGCACTGCCCGAGTCAAAGCAGGTCACAATGTCGTTGTGGTCGGCGGTGTAGCGCGGCACGGGATTGACGCCCGCCAGCTCCAGCAGACACTGGGCATAGATGGCGGTTTTCAGCGCCTCGCAGACGACGCCCGGCGCGTAGTAGAAGCCGAGGAAGATATCCCGCAGGCTGTCCTGCGTGCAGCCCAGGTCCCCGCCGATGCCGGGCGCAGTGAAGCGGTGGCTGCACTTTTCGACAAGGTCCTTACGGCCCGCAATGTAGCCGCCCGTAGGGGTGATGCCGCCGCCGGGGTTCTTGATGAAGCTGCCCGCCATGATGTCCGCGCCGAAGGCGACGGGCTCGGCGGTCTGGGTGAACTCGCCGTAGCAGTTGTCCACGAAAATCACCGCGTTCGGGTTGGCTTTGCGGGCGGTGTCCGCGACCTTTTGAATCGTGGCAAGGTCAAACGCATTGCGCTGGGTGTAGCCGCGGCTGCGCTGGATGTGTACCACCGTGGCGGTCCTGGCCTTCTCGGCGATCAGGTCATAGTCGGGGGTGAAGTCCGGCAGCAGCGGGCACTCGTCGTAGTTCACGCCAAACTCCCGCAGCGTGCCGCAGCCCTTGCCCGCGTCTCCGATGCCGATGACGCCTTCCAGCGTGTCATAAGGGCGGCCCGTGGCGGCCAGCAGGGTGTCGCCGGTGCGCAGCAGACCGAACAGCGCGACGGTCAGCGTGTGGGTGCCGCTCATGAATTGCGGGCGCACCAGCGCGGCCTCTGCCCCCATGCAGCGGGCAAAGACCTCCTCCAGCTTGTTGCGGCTGTCGTCCCAGACGCCGTAGCCGCTGGACCCCCAGAAATGCCGTGCCTCGACGCCGCAGTCGGTGAAGGCACGCAGCATTTTGAGCTGGTTGTAGTCGCGGATCTCCTCCACATGGGCAAACTGCGCACGGCAGAGGTCGAGGGCCTTGCGGTCCAGCGCCAGCACTTCGGGGCGCAGGTCGTAAAATTGTTCGATCATGTAATATTCCAATCTGTAGTATAATGTTGAATTTTGCCGATTTGTAAAAATCCAAGCTGTGCATAAAAGCCGCACAGCGCCGGGAAGCAGGCGAACCGCACCGCGCGTTCGGCGGTCAGCTCATTCGCCAGCCCGACAATCAAATACCGCGCCAGCCCCCTGCCCTGCCACGCGGGGTCGGTCACGCCCGCGGCCATGTAGCTCTCGGTATCGCTCTGCTCGTAGCAGCCCACCGTGCAGACGGGTCTGCCGTTGTGCAGCAGCGCGCGGCAGGTGCCCACCCCGTGGGCCAGCGCCGTGCAGGCCGCGGAGTAGAACTCGTCGGCCTCGGCGTCGCTCTCGGCAAAGACAAGGCGGCTGACCGGCAGCATCGACGGCGCTTTGTCCGGGACAAACTCCGCCGGGGGCGCGGGCGGCAGCGGCAGGGTACGGCCCTTTGGCAGCTCCCACAGCGTCAGCGGCGCGGCAGGCTGCCAGCCGGGCAGGGTCAGCGGGTGCTCGGTGCGCAGGGTGTCGGCGTGCAGAAAGCGGAGAAAGCCCGTCAATTCCTCCCGGGCGTCCTCCCCCGCTTCCCCGCCGGGCAGCGCACCGCAGAGCACCGCCGACCCGCCGCGCAGCTCCAGCACCGCGGAGCCGGGCAACAGGTAGAACGCCCACCCGCTGGCAAGGTGGCTGCCGAACAGGTGCAGGTGCGTGCCGAGGGTGGATTCAAAGTAGGGCTTGTGGGCGATGCGGCGGAGGAATTCGGTTTGAAACTCGGGGGTGGAAGCGGATTGAATCATAGGGGTCCTTTTTCGGGTCAAGTTACGGGCGGCGAGCAGGCGGCTGAGCCCTTCAGCCGCTTACTTCAAATTCATCACGATATTCTTATAATCCCGTCCTCTGACCTCAAAATTCGGGTACAAGTCAAACGACGCGGAGGCGGGCGAGAGACTGACGACATCGCCCGGTTTGGCGGCACCGCGCGCCAGCTCGACGGCGTGCTGCATACTGTCGGCGTGCAGGATGGTCAGGCCGCTCTCGGCAAAGCCGTCGCACTCGCGGACGGCCTTCTCGATGCGGGGGCCAGTAGCGCCCATCAGCACCAGCGTCTTGACGTGGGCGAGAACCTCCGGGGCCAGCGGCTCATAGGGGATCTTTTTGTCGTAGCCGCCCGCGATCAGGATGATCTTCTGGTCAAAGCTGCGCAGACCCGCAATCGTGCGCGTGGGGCTGGACGCGATGGAGTCATTGTAGTAGGTCACGCCGTCCAGCGTGCGGACCGGCTCAATGCGGTGCTCGACGCCGGTGAAGGTCGAGCCGACCTGACGCATCGCCTCGATGGGCACGCGGCCCCAGACGGCAGCGCAGGCGGCCAGCAGGTTTTCCACATTGTGGAGGCCGCGCAGTTGAATCTCCTTGCGGGGCAGGATCGGCGTCACAACGCCGTTCTCGGCATAGCAGAGCGTGTCGTCGCTCTCGCGCAGGAACGCGCCCCTGTCGGTCTCGTGCAGGCGGGTAAACCAGACCTGCTCGCCCTTGCAGTCCTTCTCCATGCCGCGGGTGATGTCGTTCTCAAAGCCCAGCACGGCGCGGCAGGGCGGGGTCTGCCACAGCAGAATGTTGCGCTTGGCGTCGATGTACTCCTGCATATCCTTGTGGTGGTCAAGGTGGTTGGGGGTCACGTTCGTGACGACAGCCACCTTCGGGCTGCGGCGCATGCTGATGAGCTGGAAGCTGGACAGCTCGACGACGGCCACGGCGTCGGAGGTCACGTCGGCCAGCTGGGGCAGCAGCGCCGCACCGATGTTGCCGCCCAAAAAGACCTTGCGGCCCGCAGCCTCGAACATCTTGGAGATCAGCGTCGTCGTCGTGGTCTTGCCATCGGAGCCGGTCACGGCCACGATCTCGCAGGGGCAAAACTCAAAGAAAAGCTCCACCTCGCTCGTGACCATCGCGCCGGCTTTCAGCGCAGCCTGCAATTCTGGCTTGTAGTACTCATAGCCCGGCGTGCGCATGATGATGTCCTGCCCGGCGAAGCCGTCGGTATAATGCTCGCCCAGACTCAAATTCACCTTAAGGCGGCGCAGCGTGTCGGCGTAGTCACCGAAGTCGTCCAGGCTCTTTTTCTGGTCGCAGAGCGTGACCTGCGCGCCCAGCTCGACAAACTGCTCAATGCAGCGCTTGTGGCTGACGCCCGCACCGATAAAGGCAACCTTTTTGCCCTGAATAAGCTCTTGCAGCTGTTGGATCGGCAGCATAAATATCTCTCCTCTGGCGTAGTTTCTACTTCTATTATATACAAAATGCCGTATTTCTGCAACAAAATTCGGCCCGCCAAGGCGGACCGAAGGAAAATCATGATTACTGCTCGCCGCCCATGGGGATGCCGTGCTTGTCCAGCAGGGTGCGGATCTTGGTCATCGGGTCAATGATGGAGGAAACGCTCTTGTCGTGGTTGATGGCCGCGATGAAGTAGGCGGTATACTTCGAGACGTCGACGTCGTAGTACCACTCGCGCTCCAGCAGTTCCGGCTTGCGGTAGGTCAGGTTCGTGCCCAGAACGGCCTTGATGATGCCGTCGTTGTAGGCCTTGTCGAACTTCTCCAGACCGGCGGTGAACAGCGGGAAGGTGCAGCAGGTGAAGATGTTGCGGGCACCGCGCATCTTCAGCTCGTAGGCGATGTCCAGCATGGACTCGCCGGAGGCGATGATGTCGTCGGCGATAAAGACGTCCTTGCCCTCAACGCTCTCGCCCAGATACTCATGGGCGACGATGGGGTTGCGGCCGTTGACGATGCGGCTGTAGTCGCGGCGCTTGTAGAACATGCCCAGGTTGCAGCCCAGCACGCTGGAATAGTACATGTTGCGGTTCATGGCGCCCTCGTCGGGAGAGACGATCATGAAGTTATCCTTGTGGAAGGAAACATCCGGCACATGATGCAGCAGGCACTTGAGCACCTGATAGGTGGGCATGACGTTGTCGAAGCTCATGGTGGGCACGGCGTTCATAACGCGGGGGTCATGGGCGTCAAACGTGATGATGTTCTTGACGCCGACGTCGCGCAGCTGCTGCAGCGCAAAGGCGCAGTCCAGGCTCTCACGGCTGACGCGGCGATGCTGACGGCCGCCGTACAGGCTGGGCATGATGACGCTGATGCGGTGGGCGCGGCCGGCAACGGCCTGGATCAGACGCATCAGGTTCTGGAAGTGGTCGTCCGGGGAGAGATGGTTCTCATACCCGAACAATTGATAGGTAACGCTGTAGTTGCCCGGATCGACGAAGATATACAGGTCGTCGCCGCGGGTGGACGCCTTGACGAGACCCTTTGCGTCGCCGGACTGGAAACGCGGGCAGTCGGACGGGATGATGAAGGTGTCGACATCCGTGTTGCCGACCTCGCGCGCCCAGCGGACGAGGTGACTGTCAACGAGTTTGCAAAGCTCCTCTGCACCGGGACAGGCAATCAGACCGAGATCGGCGATTGCGTCCTCTTTGGCAAAGAAATCACGCGGGCCAAGATTCTGTTCAGCCATTACAGGTACTCCTTACTTCCATCTTGTGTTGTCAATACCACAGGGGCGCGGCGTGCCGCAATGCCCCATTTACTAGTATTGTAGCACAGCGGCGGCATAAAATCAGCCCTGCAAGGCAAGAATTTCTGCATTTTCGACATTTTCCGCGGTTTAAACATTGTAAGCCACGCAAGTAGCAAAAAATTCTGGCGGATTTTACAAAAAATTTGCAAAATGGAAGTTTTCCCCTGGTTTGCGTGGAATTTTATCGGGCGCTCACATCTTTCCTATTTTATTATGTGCCACGCTTCTTGTATACAATTTCTCCGTTCTCTTTCAAATTAAGGTCTAAGACATCCCCATCTTTTAATTTCAAAGCTTCAAGAACCCATTTAGGGATACATATTTGCCCATTACTGAATATAGTCGATGCTTCTGTTCGCAAAGAATCTTTTGTCACACCGGGGATTTTCCCTGTTATAATACTATGGTATATTGTCTGCTTCGTAAGTGAAATTTTTGAAAAGCGTGGATTTTCCTTTACTACATTTACAATTTTTTCAGGACTTAACTTTTGATTTAAAATCAATTTTGCGATATAATTCGCCAGTTCCGGATTTTCTTCCAGAACTGCTGTCGGCCCTTTTTCCGCCAATTTTTCCTGATAGGCTTCTTCCGCAGCAGTTGGGTCGTAGTGTCCATTCACCGTTCCCCTATCAATTTCCCTATATATGGTGGACGTATGCACACCAATGCTCTCTGCAATCTCCTTTTTGGAATTTCCTCTCTCAAGCATTTGTTTTATGGCTAACCTCTGGTCGTACGTCAAGTGCATATAGACTCGTCCCACTGGTCGGCTCCTTTCTTCGTCAACAAACAGTTTTATACTATAAAAGCTCATACTGTTTCCAGCATGAGCTAGTGTTACCCGTGTGTCGAATATACACACTTTCGAGGACAAGAATACATTTCTTAATTAAATACATAGGGGCGGGGCTCTGCTCCTACCCTACTGCGTTTCTTGACAGTTTGAATTGTTTTATATATTTTTTTACTTCTCGTTCTCGTCCTGAACCTTGCGGGGGGTCAGGCGGACCTCCTGGACGCGGCGGTTCGTGGCGCGGGTGACGGTGCCGTCAAAGTCGCCCCAGATGAACTTGTCGCCCACCTTGGGCAGACGGCTCAGCTTCTCCTGGACCAGACCGCCGATGGCGACGGCGTCAATGTCGTCGTCCTCCTTGATGCCCAGCTCGTCGGCGGTATCGTCAACACTGGCGCTGCCGGAAATCAGCCAGCTGCCGTCGGACTGCTGGCGGACGTCCTCGACCACGTCGTCGTGTTCGTCCCAAATCTCACCGACCAGCTCCTCGAGAATATCCTCCAGCGTGATGATGCCCGCCGTGCCGCCGTACTCGTCGACGACGACGGCCATGTGGTGCTTGCTCTCGCGCAGGGTGCGCAGCAGCGCGGAAATCTGGGTCACGCTCGTCGTGTAGAGTGTCGGGCCGATCAGGTCCTCCAGCTTGACATTTTTGTCATGCTTCTGCAGGGCCGCAAAACAGTCCTTCTCATGTACGACACCAATGATATTGTCAATCGTATCGTGGTAAACCGGCAGACGGGAATAGCCGCTCTCGGCAAAGCGCTCGGTGACCTCGTCCATCGGGGTGTCGTCGGCCACAGCCACAACATCCACGCGGGGGGTCAGCACATCCTGGGCCTCGACGTCGTCAAACTCGATGGCGCTGCGGATCAGTTCACTCTCGCGGTTCGTCAGCTCGCCGTCCTTCTCGGCCTCGCTGACCATGGTCACCAGCTCACCCTCGGTGATGGTGTCCTTTTCTCCGGTATCAAACCGCTTGGCAAGGAACTTTTTCCACGCACCGAACAGGGCGTTCAGCGGTGTAAAAATCGTGACCAGCGCACTGAGCACGGGGGCAAAGCCCATGGCCAGAGTTTCGGGCATTTCCTTGGCCATGCTCTTGGGGGTGATCTCGCCAAAGGTCAGGACCAGCAGGGTCATGACGATTGTCGAGACGGTAGGGCCGTAAACGCCGCCGACAAGGCGGGTAAACAGCACGGTGGCAAGAGAGGACGCACCGATATTGACAATATTATTGCCGATCAGAATGGTGCTGAGCAGGCTGTCGTAGCGCTCAACCAGCGCCAGCGTGTGCGCTGCTTTGGCGTCGCCGTCCTCCGCCTTGCTCCGCAGGCGGATCTCATTCAGCGAGTTATACGCTGTTTCTGCCGCCGAGAAAAATGCAGACAAACCGATCAGGATTATCAGTGCGACGATCATAAATATACTGCCATCGTCCATTGGGGAACTATCAACTCTTTCTGTATGTTATTTATGTGTAGAACTACACATTTTACTTATTATAGCATAGATATGCACGCAACGCAAAGGGTACGCCGTCAAATTTGTGTAAAAACGTGTTTTTATCTAATAATTTATAATTTCTTCGGTTCCTTCTTTGCAAAGAAGGAAC